>Ga0209425_10007371_pt1 | contig 10352 bp, 8 predicted proteins | sample COG_05_FD_184749 | JGI IMG/M metagenome (GOLD analysis project Ga0209425, IMG submission 184749) | Pelagic Microbial community sample from North Sea - COGITO 998_met_05 (SPAdes) (version 2) | ecosystem: Environmental > Aquatic > Marine > Neritic zone/Coastal water | place: Helgoland, sampling... | reverse complement strand
TAACAAATGAAATTTGCTCTTAATTTAAAGGAAATCTCTATTGAACACATTGACGCTTTCCCTTCTTTCCTTCTTACCTATTCTGATCGTTGCAATTTTTTTAGTTATTCTGAAATGGCCAGCCAGGCGTGCAATGCCTTTAGCTTATATTACTGCAGCAGGTTTAGGATTGTTTGTGTGGAAGTTGCCGTTTAATCAAGTTGCTGCTGCGACAGTAAATGGCTTAATTGTAGCCCTCACACTGCTTTATATAATTTTTGGCGCAATACTGGTTTTGAATACGCTACAGCAAAGTGGCGCTATCAGGGTTATTCGGCAGGGTTTCATTGATATTTCTCCAGATAGAAGAATTCAGGTCATCATTATTGCCTGGCTTTTTGGCTCCTTTATAGAAGGCTCTTCAGGTTTTGGGACACCTGCAGCGGTGGCAGTTCCTTTGCTGGTAGGTTTAGGTTTTCCAGCGATGGCTGCAGTTGTCGCAGGCATGGTAATTCAAAGTACGCCGGTGTCTTTTGGTGCGCTTGGTACGCCTATGTTAGTAGGCCTTGGCACTGGCCTGTCGGGTGATGAAAGTGTATACACTTATATTCAGCAGGCGGGCATTGATGGGGCTACTTTAGAATACGTAGGCAGGCCGTTTGTAGAATTGATCGCCCAAAAAGTTGCAATATTACATGCCATCACAGGCACTTTTATTCCGTTGTTTGTTGTTGCCTTAATGACGCGTTTTTTTGGTGCTAATAAATCTTTTGCTGAAGGGCTTAGAGTCTGGAAGTTTGCTTTATTCTCCGCTTTTTCTATGACTATCCCTTATGTCATTGCCGCACATGTGTTCGGCCCTGAATTTCCTTCGATTTTTGGAGGAATGGTTGGCTTATTAATTGTTATTCCTGCTGCAAGGGCTGGTTGGTTTATGCCAGGTAAAGATGAAATTTGGGACTTTCCTGATAAAGCTGATTGGGATCCGGAGTGGACTGGATTAGCTAGTAGTCAAATTGATGAATCTAATCTTGATAATAGGAAAGCCATCCCGCTTATGCTTGCTTGGTTCCCATATGTTTTGCTGGCCTTATTATTAATTATTACGCGAGTCCCTGCTCTTGGTGTGAATACCTTTTTACAATCATTTGCCTTTTCTTGGTCGAATATTTTTAGTTCTGATGTGGGGACAGGAAATATACAACTGCTGTATTCACCAGCAGCAATCTTTATCGTAGTATCGGCATCCACTTTTTTTCTGCATAAAATGGATATGCAGTCATATAGCACTGCAGTGAAAGATTCTTGCAAGAATATATTGAAAGTTTCATTACCACTTTTAGTGACTGTGCCTATGGTGCAAGTATTTCTAAATTCGGACGGAGGTCTGGCAGGCTTTGCTAAAATGCCGAATGCATTAGCTGAAGGTGTAGCAGAATTGGCTGGTTCTAGCTGGCCCATATTTTCTACGTTCATTGGCGGCTTAGGTGCTTTTATTGCCGGCAGTAATACGGTGAGTAATATGACGTTTTCACTTTTCCAGTTTGGCGTAGGTGAACGTATTGGCGTAGACCCAAGTTGGATTGTTGCATTACAGGCAGTCGGTGGTGCCGCCGGAAATATTATTTGCGTACACAATGTTGTCGCGGCATCTGCAGTGGTTGGTTTGTTAGGTAAAGAAGGCTTAGTGATTCGTAAAACCTTAGCGGCCTTTGTTTACTATGCTTTACTTGCAGGCTCTATGGGGTATGCAATCGTTTGGTCTGGCACTAAAGGCTGGATGAATCTTGGTACTTTATTGAGTGTATTGATCGTAGTAAGTCTTGTTGCTTTTGTCAGTATGCAGTTAAGACAGGATAAGAAAGGAGCAGTAATTTAAATGTTTAAGCGCTTAAAAGATGTTCACAATATTTCAGATTTTCGCAGTTTAGCTAAGCAACGTTTACCAGGGCCAATTTTCCATTATATAGATGGAGCTGCTGATGATGAGGTGACTTATCGTCGAAATACTGCAGCTTATGATGATGTGGATCTTGTGCCTAATGTGTTGGCAGGGGTCGAGGATATTGATTTATCGACTACTGTGATGGGGCAGAAACTGGCTATGCCATTGTTTTTATCGCCTACAGCTTTGCAGCGTTTATTCCATCATGATGGTGAAATGGCAGTAGCCAGAGCAGCGGAAAAATTTAACACTATGTTTGGGGTTTCTTCTTTAGGCACTGTAAGTGTTGAGAAAATTGGGCAAGAGATTAAAACACCTAAGATGTTTCAACTTTATTATCATAAAGACAAGGGCCTCACCAACAGCATGATCGAGCGCAGTAAAGCAGCCAATTTTGATGCCCTAGCATTAACGGTTGATACAATTGTTGGTGGCAATCGTGAAAGAGATTTACATACTGGCTTTACAACACCGCCCAAATTAAGCTTAAAAAGCTTGATCAGTTTTGCTACTCACCCAGCCTGGGCATTCAATTATTTCACCCATGAAGCTTATGAATTATCGCAGTTAAAGGATTATGTGAAGGAAGGCACAAATATCTCAATAAAAATTGGTGATTACTTTACCAAAATGATTGATCAATCCATGACCTGGAAAGATGCTGAAGAGGTCAACAAAAATTGGGGCAGGGCATTTGTTCTTAAAGGCATTATGTCGGTTGAGGATGCCAAGCGTGCTGTCGATATAGGTGCCAGTGCCATTATGGTGTCCAATCATGGTGGCAGACAATTAGATGGCTCGCGATCACCCTTTGATCAATTAGCAGAAATATGTGATGCAGTAGGTGACAAAATTGACGTCATTTGTGATGGCGGAATAACTCGCGGCACGCATATTCTAAAAGCTTTATCAGTTGGCGCTAAAGCTTGTTCAGGTGGGCGTCTTTATCTTTATGCGCTCGCTGCAGCCGGGCAAGGCGGCGTTGAAAGAGCATTGACGATACTGCATGAAGAATTGGTCAGAGACATGAAATTAATGGGCTGTAAATCAATTAAAGATTTACACAGAGGGAATCTGCGCTTTCGATGAAGAAAAACTAATGCTGTCACCCAAGGCTACGTTTAATAGATTTAGGTGGCAGCAAAAATCAGTTATTACATGCTTGGTTTTCTAACGACAAATAAGAATCTATCAGTATTTCTGCCAAGCATCGGATCGAAAATCATACGACTATGATCGTCAACATTATTGCGTAGCATGTCTGACTCTGTTTCGATAATTAGCGTGATTTTGTCAGGCTAAGTGAGGGTAATGGTGATGGCATGGCCGTTGATGCAGAAGGGCGCTTATATGTCAGTACCAGTTCTTCGGTCGATGTATTTGCGGCTAACGGCAGCTTCTTGGGGAATATTCCTGGGCCGCAAGGATTGCATGGCGTGGCATTTAGTGGAGAAGATAAAAAATCACTCTATGCAATTGTTCTTAATGGCGCTTTTGGCCCCAATGCCGCAAATCAAATCATCAGAATTCCCATGCTTGCACAAGGTTATTTAGGTAGAGCCAAGTAAATTTAAGTTAAGTAAAGTTATGTTAAGTTAAAAGGTATAGCTGAAGTAATTAAAAATGATTCTTTGCTTTTTAAATGCTTTACATTGATATAAAGGTAACTTTTTAAATGAGCCTGCTCATTCTATATGTGGCAATAGCCTTGGTGTTTTCCTTCCTTTGTTCTATAACAGAAGCCGTATTTCTGAGTGTTTCCAAAGCTCACCTAACCTTGATGGAGCAGCAGGATCGTTCTGGCGGGGCCATGATGCGAGAGCTGAAGGATGATATAAATAAGCCTCTGGCAGCCATTCTGACCTTGAATACGATTGCCCATACCATCGGGGCAGCTGGTGCTGGTGCGCAAGCGGCCATTGTGTTTGGCAGCGCCTGGGTGGGCCTAGCGTCAGCCATTCTTACGCTATTGATACTGGTTTTTTCAGAGATAATCCCTAAAACGCTTGGCGCTGTGTATTGGCGCCAATTAGCAGGGGTGACCGCTCACGTACTGGTCATGCTCGTTTGGATACTTTATCCCTTTGTCTGGTTTTCTGAAAAAATTACCAGAGGCATTTCTAGCAATGATGACCCCGAAGGTTTTTCACGTGAAGAGTTTGCCGCAATGGCAGAACTGGGGGAACAAGAAGGTCAATTGCAGGAACAGGAATCACGGATATTAAAGAATATATTTTTGTTAAATAAAACACCGGTTACCGCAGTTATGACGCCTAGGCCAGTGGTCTTCTCCCTGCCTGACTCCATGAAGGTCACTGAATTTTTCAGCGCTTATGATGATACTCGTTTTTCAAGAATTCCTATCTATGAGAATAACCGTGAGCATCTTGAAGGCTTTGTGCTTAAGAGCGACCTGTTGTTAGCTCAAACGCGAGGGAATTTTGACAATACGCTTAAACACTATCAGCGTGAACTTAAGGCGGTGGTAGATAGTAAGTCAGTTTATGACGCCTTTGAAATGTTTATAAAAAATCGCCTGCATATCATGTTAATCGTCGATGAATATGGAGGTATGCAAGGCATTATCACGCTTGAGGATATCCTAGAAACACTACTTGGCTTCGAAATCATGGATGAAAAAGATAAGCAAGAGGACATGCAAGAACATGCCAGGCGTTTATGGCGTCGGCGAGCTGATAAGATGGGTTTAGATATCCCAGGTCATGACAAAGATCAAAAATCAGACTCTTAATTCATAGCAATTAAGCTTTCTACACAGTCAGTGCCTTATACTCCAGTGCTGCAATAATATAATTTTAGGGCTGTTGTGAAACACTCTTACGATTATTAGTAATAAGAAAATTTCCGGTCAGGAAAAAAGTATGGATTCATTAACTCGTCGTACAATGTCACTAACAGTATTACTGTGCCTGTGTTTACCTTGTGCTTCGTTTGCACAAGAGCAATTGAGCGCTTTAGATGTTGAGCAGCCAGATGGCTGGGATGCAGATCTTGTTATGGCGCAGCCCGTAGATATAAATCCTGATCCGTATATTCTGGAATTTGAATTAGAAGCTAAGATAACAGATATTGAGATTGAAGAAGGCTTCACAACACCAGTCTGGACCTATGGTGAGAGCTTGCCCGGTCCCTTAATTAAAGCCAAAGTTGGCGACAAGGTCATTGTGCATTTTAAAAATTCATTGCCTGAGTCTACCAGTATTCATTGGCACGGATTAAGAGTGCCTAATGGTATGGACGGTGTACCAGGTGTCACTCAACCTCCTATTGAGCCAGGTTAAGAGTTTAGATATGAATTCACTGTTAATGATGCCGGCACGTATTGGTATCACCCGCATATTAATTCCACTAACCAGGTGGGTTGGGGTATGTATGGAGGGTTTGTGGTAGAAGACCCATCTGACCTGAAAGAGTTCGGCGATGATTTGGTGCTGTTGATCTCAGATATCAGCATTGATTTCGATGGCAGTTTTTTACCAGAAAACAATGGTGGAGGATTCAGTCGATTGTTTGGCCGTGAGGGTAGGGTATTGCTGGTTAACGGTAAAGTTCTGCCGAGATTGAAAGTTCGAAAAGGCAAGCAGCAAAGGTGGCGAGTAATCAATGCAGCACGATCGCGCTATGTCAGAATGAGTTTACGGGATCACTATTTAACCCGAATAGGCGGGGATAATGGTCTTGCCGCTTATTCCGAGGTGGTTCCACGAATCATCATTACGCCGGGTGAAAGGTCGGATTTTGTATTTACGCCTTCAAACGATCCTGGAGTAGAAAGAATCATGCGCTGGGGAGCTGTAAATCGTGGCTTTGGGACAACTGACTTTCGTCCCCCGGTTAATATGTTAGTCATTGAAACAGTCGATGAAGCGCCTGTAATTCCCGCTGAAATCCCCTCTCAACTTAGAAGCATTGAGTCTGTCGATATCACTAATGCGGTTGAGCAGAGCCTTGAAATGACCATTGAGCTGGGTGGCGAAGATGAGGTGAGTATGGGTTTTAACGGCATACCTTATTGGAGTATGTCTCCTCTGGAAGCAAGAGTCGGTGAGACTCATGTTTGGACCTTAATTAATAATTCTGATTTTAATCATCCCTTTCATTTGCATGGTTATTTCTTTCAGGTCTTGGATCAAAGTAGGGTGCCGGAATGGAAAGATACGGTGGATGTTCCCGTTGGTACAGAGCTGAAAATTGCAATCAAGTTTGAAGACCGCCCGGGCATGTGGATGTACCATTGCCATATTCTTGATCATGCTGAAGTTGGCATGATGGGGCAGTTGTTAGTGCGAGATGCTGAAGGGCCTTAAAAAAGCATCAGCAAGAACATTACAATAAACCTTAAAGGCTGTTGATTTGGCCTATGATGACTTCGCCACTCATACCATTCATTCCATTTACTTCAAGCTCTTCAGATCGAATTTTCGCACGAACAGCCCGACGAGCCTCTCTGTTGGGCAATAAATAAATAGCCTCTATTCTAGATGGTCTGGCAAACTGGTTCAAAACATGAACCTGATCGATATTAGCCCGGACCCTCGAATTTCTTGATGAAAACTGTACTTGTTCGGTGAATTTTAGAGCGGTTAAATTACGCTCCAAGATCACCAAGTATGACCTGGAAGGGGAAAAATTAACGATTAGAGAGCGGGAATCTATTACATTCCATCCGTTTATTTGCCGATACAAAAAACTATCTACCTCCTCAAGGTTAGCAAAGGTATATTTGTCCTCTTCACTAGTTGCTGTCTCTCCAGTGGCTGCAAATGCGGAAAAAATAGAAAAACTTAATAGACTGATTATCGTAAGGAGTGTTCTCTTCATCTTGGCTCCCGGGTAGCTCTCTAGAATTTATGTAATTTTCATACAGAGTATAGACATGCGTTAATGAATCCAAGCTTAACATGCAGTGCACAAAAAGGGAGTAAATAAGAGAGTAAATAAGAGACCGATACCGTTAAGGATAACTAAAGCGAGTTAAATTACTTCAAAGGCCTAAAATTGCTTAATTTTTTTGTTCTATTATGAGTGGAAGAGGTAAATATAATCCAAAAAAAACCCTCACAGCGAAGCTGCGAGGGTTTTTGTTTTTTCTAAAACAACTAATTCGTAAAAATTAGAAGTTCATTCTTGCGCGGACACCGTAGGTTCTAGGTGCGCCATAACCTATCCAACCTGCTCTCGCTGAAGCGATATAAACATCTTCAGTTAGGTTACGGATATAGAACTGAACATTCCAGTCATCTTTATCATAAGCCAACGTGAAATTGGTTATATTCCTCGGATCATTGCGAAAGTAATCCGTCTGAATGATGTTTGAGTAACTCTCATCAGTATAAGAAAAGGCCAAACGTGGAGTCAGAGTTCCGCCAGCATATGGGATCTCATAGTCTATACCGATATTATATGAGAGCTCAGGTGCTTGAACTTGCGGTTGACCCGCGAAGTTCTGGTAGAACGGATCGTAGTCGAAACAGTTACCATTTGGAATGGTAGCTCCTGTTGGATCAGCCGGATTCAAGACTCGAGCAGTTGATGGTGTATTTGGATTATTATCACCAAAGGTAGTAATTGAGCCAGTCCCACACTGAGGTAAGAAGTCAAATGCGCCACCTTGGTCATTTTCAGTCCAGCCTGGCAATGAGGCTGTATTCACGGTACGGGCACTTTCAACTTCTGAACTATTGTAAGCAGCAGAGAAATTAATACCTAGGTTGCCTAAAAAGATCTGACCAGAAACTTCAACACCCTCAATAGTAGCATCACCTATGTTGGTGTTAGTCGTACCAGCACCAGTCGGGTCACCAGTTAAGAACGCAGTACCCTGAAGATCACTATAGTCCATGTAGTAGAAGTTGATATCTCCGGTAAAGGCTCCATCAAACAAGCTACCTTTCCAACCAAACTCGAAGTCATTGATATCTTCAGGTTGTACGCCATTACCCTGGTGAGTCGCCGCTTTATAACCTTTAGCATAGAAAGCGTAAAAATAGTCAGTGTCAGTCGGAGACCAGTTTAAGCCAATCTTATAGGTAGGCACTTTATTATCAGGATTATTAGTTGAGGTATCAATATCAGACCTAGCAGAGACAACTATGTGACAGCCCCAAGCTGGACCTGTACCAGTAACTCCTGGAGTCCCAAAAGCCGTTTGAGGAGCTATAAGTTCTCCACCTGTTATTCCGAATCTTTGGCACTCTTCAAAACTAGCGGTTGGAGGAGTGTTTACACCTAACAGGCCACGACGAATAACAGTTGTATTACGCCCACTATCATCGAAGTTCATTCGAGCACCAATAGCTAATTCAAGCTCATCGGTAAGGTCATAGTCAAACTGTCCGAAAACAGCTTGGCTTTCTACTTCAGCTGGCGTCAAGACATGAATATAAGAAGTTGGCACTGCAAGATCTCCACAGGTGACATGCGTACCATCTGCCTGCCATCCGCACTGCTCATTAGGAGAAGCCGGGGCACCAGTCATAACAGGCGTATACCTTTCCTGACTGAATGCACCAACAATCCAGCGGCTCCTTCCACCTTCTGCAGACGTAAGCGTTATTTCATTTGTCACAGAACGGTTATCAGGTCCTAACTGGAATGTGTCAGGAATAATAGGTACTCGAGTACTATGGGTTCCATTACCTCCACCGCCTCCAGTCCCTTGTACAAAAAGTTTGTTATAGCCAGTATTAGTATTAACTGTCATGCCATTGGGCAATTCCCAGTCCAAGAACATTGACCACTGTTGATTTTCCTGTAAGTCCTTACCTTGAAAACCCTGATAGACCTGATAAGGGTTAGCAGGACCTGGAGTATACTCTCTCCATCGAGAATAAGTGACGACTGGAGTTGGTGCTCCAGTAACAGGGTCAACTACGAAACCTTCCGTAGGCTTATAATGAGGCACACGTACATCACCATTATGGTTTACAGCATTCTCCATCACTTTAAACGTAGCTGAGAAGGTGTCGGAGGGTTCCCACAGCAAGCTTAAACGCACTGAACGGTTGTCCGTTTGCCCTGGTCCCCATGCTTGTTGATTATTAGCCAGTAACTGGCCGCCAAGGTTTTGGTAGTAGCTTTCGCGTTGTTCAGTGAGAACAGCTATACGAGCTGCCCAGGTATCACTAATGGGTAAATTAATGGCAGCTTCCACACTATTATGTTGATAGTTACCGAAAGTTCCATCAACGTAGCCATGGACACCATCAAAGTCAGGATTGGCTGAATTAATTAGAATCGCGCCTCCAGCTGCAGATTGTCCAATGAAAGTACCCTGTGGTCCACGCAGAACCTCAATAGTACCAACGTCGAAGAAAGCACCGTTTAGCCCCATTGGCTCACCGTGTACTAAGCCATCGTTTACAATTTGTACACCCATTTGCACGTCTGGGGAGAAAACACTTGTTCCAACACCCCTGATATTTACATCACTACCATTACCGTTATCCTGAATCTGGATACCAGGCATGGCATTTTGGAGGTCCCGAACCTCTCTAATTCCGTTTTCCCGTAGCTGTTCACCACTGAAAACTTCCATGGAAATGGAAGTCGTTTGTTCAGTAGCGTCGCGGCGTTCAGCCGTTACCACTACTTCTTCAATTTGCCTTTGTGCAAAAGCACTGGTCGACCCGACTAAAGCCACAGCAACAGCCGCAGCTATAGATGCAGAGAGAGCCTTTCTCTTGAGTGGAAACTTCATAGTATTGCCCCTTTATAGTTTTATTATTGTAATAATTTTTTTTAGGCTTAAACCTACAAACTTCTTAGCTTTTAGCCCATTAGAACTACTAGCAATGACTAAGTTACCTTGATCTAATCAGTTTTGCCAGAAAAAATGCACATTTTTTTCTTAATTCATTGATATAGACCTAATTAAGAAGCTTTAGAACTTCAATTGATCAAAGTTAAATTAATGTCTTTCGAGAAAATGATTCTGAATTTACTTTTTAAGGGCCGCCTGAAAATTAAAAAATAAAACAAAAAAAATAATAAAAACAATAAGTTAATTAATTTCAGTGCTTTCTGAATTTCCATGTGTAAGAAAATATTAAAGAAGGGACGCCATTACTGACTACGCTAATTAAAGCAAGTGGTAAGCTGGATATATAAAAGTGGCGAGATAAAATAAAGCTATAAAAAGCATAAAAAGATATAAAAAGATATAAAAAGACATAAGAAGATATAAAAAATGCTCAAAAAAAAGGGATCACATTGTGACCCCTTTCTTACTATCGACAAATATACTTGTGTAAAGCTTATTGATCACTCCATGAAACAAAACCAGCTGGAGGCTCAACACTCGGTGGTACATTGTTATCGCGAGTCGCGCTGTCCCAATGCTCCTGGACCAAGCCATTTTCTACACGATACATATCAAACCAGTTCCATTTATAGACTCCATTGTCTC
>Ga0209425_10007364_pt1 | contig 10359 bp, 12 predicted proteins | sample COG_05_FD_184749 | JGI IMG/M metagenome (GOLD analysis project Ga0209425, IMG submission 184749) | Pelagic Microbial community sample from North Sea - COGITO 998_met_05 (SPAdes) (version 2) | ecosystem: Environmental > Aquatic > Marine > Neritic zone/Coastal water | place: Helgoland, sampling... | reverse complement strand
CTTTCATTTTTATTTTTATTAATATAACTTAGACAAAATAAATTAGGTAAGATTATGATTAAAAAAGGAGTATATGCTGCAGGTTTAAGCGTTATTAATTCAGACAGCACCTTAAATATAGAAGCAACAATATCTCATGCTAGCGAGGCTATAAAAAACGGTTTACACGGAGTTTTCTTTTTTGGTTCAACAGGACAAAGTCAACTTATATCCACTTCTGAAAAAAAAGAACTTATAGCTAAAATAGCTAGCCATAAGTTAAGAAAACAATTTTTTATAGGAACAGGAAATAATTCAATTAATGAAAACATTGATTTAGTCAAGTATGCAATGGAATATGATTTTAGAGAATTTTTAATTATGCCTCCAGCTTATTACAAGGGAAATACCGATGACGGGGTATTTGAATTTTATAAAAAACTAATATATGCAGCACCTAAAATAAAAGTAATTTTATATAATTTTGAGAAATTAAGTGGATATAAGTTTTCAGCAGAAGCCGTTACTAAACTTGTAAGAAATTTTCCTGATAATATTATTGGCTGCAAGGACTCCTCATACAATTTATTTGAAAATTTAAAACTCTCTAATTTTCTAATGTTTCCAGGATCTGAAGCAAAACTTTTAAAAGGATTGGAACTTGGTTGTTCTGGTTGTATATCTGCCGTAACAAATGTAACTCACTCATTAGCTAGAAAGGTTTTTGATGATTTTAAAAATAAAAAAAATCAGACTAAAAATGACCAATTAATTAATGTTAGGGAAACATTTGATCAATATAATCTTATTTCTGCCTTGCACAGTTTTTTATCTGCTGAAGATGAAAAATTTAGAAATATTTTGCCACCTTTAATTTTACTGCCACAAGCAAAACAAAAAGAATTGACTGATAAATTAAATGCCCTTCACTTTAACTTAGAAAAAAACTTGGCGGCTTAACTTATGATTTTAGCAAGAATATTTACAAAAATATATAAAGAAGGAGGAATTATTTTAATAGATGCAAAAGGACAAAAATACATTTGTGGCAACCCAAGAAAGGAAAAACCAATCACAGTTAAGCTTTTAAAAGAAAACCTTAAGTGGAAACTTTTATTTGATCCAGAACTTGAATTTCCTGAAGCTTATATGAGAAACGAGATTGTAATTGAAAATGCATCTCTAAAAGAATTTTTAATGGATTTAATAAAAAATCTCGGAAGAAGTGAGGTTTCTACGGCTAGTGCGATAACGAATAGAATTTATCAAGTTTGCAGATATTTAACTAATTTTAATTTCCCTGGTAAATCTAGAAAAAATATAGAGCACCATTATGATATCGGAGGTGATAAAGGAGAAAAACTTTACGATATTTTCTTAGATACTAAACATCGACTTTACTCTTGTGCATATTGGAAGGAAGGTACAAAAACACTAGAAGAAGCACAACAAAATAAAATTGACCATATTGTAAAAAAATTAGACATCATAGAAGGTCAAAAAATTTTAGAAGTAGGTTGTGGATGGGGAGGCATGGCTTTTGAAATTGCTAAGCAAAAAAAATGTGAGATTACTGGAATTTCATTAAGTAAAAATCAAATTAAATATTGCAAAGAAAAAGCTAAAGAACTTGGATTAGACAATCAGGTAAAATTTGAGCTTATTGATTACAGGGAGATCAAAGGTTATTATGACAGAATCTATTCAGTAGGGATGTTTGAGCATGTAGGTAAAAAATTTTACAATACGTTTTTTAAATCTATTAATAAGCTTTTAAAAGATGATGGATTATTTTTATTACATACAATAGGAGTAGTGGATAACCCAACACCACCCAATAAATTTATAAATAAATACATCTTTCCCGGAGGAGCATGTCCTTCATTTAGCCAAATTATAACACCGATTGAAAAAACTGGATTAATCGTATCTGATACAGAAACACTAATTAGACATTACGATAAAACTTTGGAAAGTTGGTTAAATCGATTTCTTGATAAAAGAAATGAGGTTAAAGATTTATTTGATGAAAAATTTGTTAAAATGTGGGAATTCTACATGGCAAGTTGTGCAGCAGCCTTTAGGTATAGAGATCTAGTAGTTTTTCAATTACAAATTGTTAAGAACTTTCAATCTGCACGTCCTACAAGAGACTATATATATTCATAAAAAATGCTATTTAACTAATAGCAAGTATGAAAAAAAAAAAAAAATTCCTAAAAAAAAAATCTAAAAAATTTCATAAACGTTCAGTTAAAAAATTGAAAAATAAAAGAAGAAAATTAGTTAATAAAAAATTAAAGCATAAAAAGAAACAAAAAAAAGCAATTAAAAAACCCAGACGTAAGTCCAAAAGTAGATTCAAAAAAAAATCAAAAATTAAATCAATAAAAAAAACAAATCAAAAAACTAGAGCATTAGTCTCAGGACTTTTAAAATTTAATGATAGGTTTAAATCGTTATTAAGATTTAATTTTAACCTAGATCAATCCCTGAAAAACTTTTTTACTGGTATCTCAAATAAAGTTTTAGATATTAGAAAAGTGATCATAGAGGAGCGCGAAAAACAAAAACAGTTAAAAATTGAGCAGATAGAAAATGAAAAAAAGGAAGCTCAAAGAAAATTAATTCAAGAAGACGAGTTTATTCTTAGAGCTAAGCAAATTGAATTAAAAGAAGAACAAAAACTTGAAAGAAAAAGAAAAATTGAGCTTCAAAAATTTATAAAATTAGAACAAGCTGAACTGAGAAAAGAAAGAGCAGAAAAACAAAGAAAGTTTTTAGAACAAATTAAATTAGAAAAAAAAATAGACCAATTTAGAAAAAGAGAAGCTTTGGAGATAAAAAGTCTTGAAAAATATGTACTCAGCCAACAAAGAGAGTCTTACGAGGAAGTCCAACAACGTATTGATAAAATTAAAGAAAAATACAAGTCTCTTAGAGAGCAAAAAATTAATGAAGCTATTAGGGAAAGAGTCGCTAGTCTTGGAATAACAATTGAAGATACAGATGATAAGGCATCCTTACTTGAAAAAGAAAGAATTTATAATGAAGAGCGTCAAAAAATTGAATACGCGTTAGAAAGTTTCTATAGATCAGCACATAGCTTATGTTTTCAATTAAATAAAAAATACATACCTAAGTATCTAAGTATTATAAGATGTATCGACAAAAGATTCGAAACTGGTGAGATTTATATTAAATGGGATGAAAGTCCCGAAGATGAATGGTTGATCTTAATTTATATAAAAAATAATTCTCCTGATGAAGGAATAATTATTGAAGACAAAACAGATCCTAAAAAAAGTATGACTTATGAATTCCAACCAAATGAAATATTTAAAGCTTCTGATATTATGGTAGATGCTTTAACTAAATTATTAGATACTGAAAGAAACAAAAGAAAAATTAATTAATTATATCTTTTAATTTTTTTAATTCACCTATTTTAAATAACACTGCATCATTTTTAGAATAACCAAAGTCTTTTGCTGAATCTTTAAATCTTGTTCGTGGTTCCATTATTGGTTCTAGAGATAAGACAACAGTCCCCCAATGCATGCCAATTACTTTTTTACTCTTGAGGTCTTTTCCAATCCTAAGAGCTTCTTCCGGATTTGTGTGATAAACAGATTTATCTTTTATTGGCATCATAGGATAAAAATTGTAAGCACCAATATTTATAAAAGTAATATCAATAGGACCGTATTTTTCCCCAAGTTCTTTGTAAATATTTCCGTATCCAGTATCACAAGCAAATAATATTTTTTTACCTTTGTGCTCGATTAGGAAGTTTCCCCAAAGTGTTTTATTAGTATCCCATAAACTTCTTTTGGACCAATGCACAGCAGGTAATAATGTTACTTTAATATCTTTATTAACTTGAATTTCATCGTACCAATCAAGCTCATTTACATCTTTAAATTTTTTAAAATATTTTGATAAATTTAAGGGTAGTAAAACCTTGGCATCTCTATGAGGGAAGTTTCTAATAGCGCTCGCATCTAAATGATCGTAATGATTATGAGTTAGCAATAACAAGGCAGTTTTCGGAATCTCATCTAATTTTATAGCAGGATCTACATATCTTTTAGGTCCGAAAATTAATGGACCAGTATTTTTTGAAAATACTGGATCTGTAATGATTACAGTATCACCTAATTTGATTAGAAAAGTAGCATGACCAATCCAAGCAATATAGTCATCATTTTTATTTTCTTGAAGATCTTTAAGCACCTTTTCTCGAGGCACAACGTGATCTTCTGGAAATTCAATTTTTATTTTCTTTCTTTCAGCGTTAAAAATTTTGTACGACCATTTAACGTTCGAGTCACGTTTCGGAGACCCTTCAGGGTTTCTAAAAGTCCCATCAGGAAGATGGTGATAAGGTTTTTTTTCCATTGTATATAAATTTGCTCCAAAAAAAAAAATAAAGAGGATAAATATATATTTAAACATTTATATTTTATTTATCTTTAGTTTTTTTATTAATTTTTTCCCCATATTTCTTAATTTTTTCCCATTCACTTAATTTATCTTTATCTACAGATTTTAAGCTGTCGTGCTTTTCTGCCTTGTGAGAAACAATTAATGGAAAGATTATTAGAGCTAATATAATGATTATGCAAGCAATAATAAGGGATAGGTTCATACCCCTTATTATCATAGATAGCTTAATTTAAAAAATTATTTTAACTATCTAAACAGTTTGATTTATTTATTCTTTTGTCAAATTCTTGGACAGCCTCTTTACTTACAAACCAAACATAAGAAGTTTCTTGCAACTGATTTGTATCCGAAGCTGTGCAACGTTTACCAATTTTAACTTTGGCCAGATTGCTTCCAGCACAATTAGTTAACAAAAGTAACAAGGATAAAATAGATAATATTTTCATAAACTAAATCTAATATTAAAGTCTGTACTTTACTTGGCATAAATTGGACTAAAAAAAGATTTTTAACTTTATTGAATTATTTAACTATTAAGCATATGTTTTTGATATGACTAAATTTTACACTTATAATACAAAAGTTTATTATGAAGATACTGATGCTGGAGGGATCGTATATTATGCAAGATATTTACATTTTATAGAACGAGCACGTACCGAAATGATTTATGATCAATTTAATTTAAGTCACAAGCAATTAAAAAGTGATTTTAATGTTATTTTTGTAGTTCGGGAATGCAATGTTAAATACCATAAATCAGCAAATTTTGAGGATCTTCTTGAGGTACACACTCATATTTCTAAAAAAACTCCAGTTAGGCTTAATTTGATACAAGAAGTTAAAAGAGGAAAAGAAACTCTTGTTATAGCAGAAGTTGAACTAGCTGTAATAGGCAGCAATGGATCAATAAATAAACTTCCGAAAAATTTATTAGATAAAATATAAAATTGACTAATAGCAGACAAATCTTCGCCTAATTTCATCGTTAAAAAAAATCAAGTTTGCAAAATTAGCATTGCTTTAAATTATTAAATTAAACTAAAAAGGAAATATGAGATCTAAAACTACCAAAAAAAATAAAAACAAAAATACCAGTAAAAAATTCAAAAAAGTTACTCTTTTCGAGCTCCAAAACTCTGAAAAAGCTTTGCTTTTTAGAACACGCGCTTAGTCTTATCCCTTAAAACAAAAAGTGGCTTAATTCTTATTAAGCCATTGTTTTTACACCAATAATTGGTAAATTAATTTGTGAAGCTCAAGAAACAAAATAATAAAGTGGCAATTATTATGGGATCTCAGTCAGATCACCCATTAATGAAAGATTGTGAAAAGATTTTAAAGGTTCTTAAAGTAAAACATCAAGTTTTAATTGTAAGTGCTCACAGAACCCCAAAGAGAATGTTTGATTTTGCAGGGAAAGCTGAAAAAAATGGATTTGGAGTTATCGTAGCTGCCGCTGGTGGAGCCGCTCATCTCGCAGGCATGGTGGCATCTTTAACAACGCTCCCAGTTCTGGGTGTTCCCATGGAAACTAAAAAATTAAAAGGACTTGATAGTCTACTCTCAATGGTTCAAATGCCAAAAGGAGTACCGATAGGTTGCTTAGCTATTGATGGAGCTTTTAATGCCGGAATACTTGCAGCTTCGATTATTGGAAATTCTGATGAAAAAGTAAAATCCAACCTTAATAAGTGGAGACGATTACAAACTCAATCCATCAAAAAAAAGCCTAAGTAACCAATGTCTGACATCACTTTAGGAATTATAGGCTCAGGTCAATTAGGCTCAATGTTATGCCAAGCTGCAAACAAACTAAATATAAAAACGGTAGTTATATCTGACGATGAACAGGGCCCTGCGCAAAACTATTGTGATCAATTTATATTTTCTAAATATGACAATCCAATCAAGATAAAGGACTTTATAAATAAAGTAGATGTTGTTACTTTTGAGTTTGAAAATATTCCTGCAGACATATTAAAGATCATAGATGAAGAAAAAAAAGTTTATCCTAAACCATATATAAATAAGATTATTCAAAATAGAAAATTAGAAAAGACCTTTGTAAATGATCTTGGTATAAGAACAACAGAATGGGCTTATATAAAAAAAGCAGAAGATGTTTCAAAAAACGAAAAGTTGTTACCCGGAATTTTGAAAACTAATACACACGGTTATGATGGGCGCGGCCAATTTGTTTTAAATTCTCTAGATGATATAAAAAAAGATTGGTGCTTTACGGTCGATTATATTTTAGAAAAAAAAGTAAATTTAAAAAAAGAAATTTCAGTAATTCTTACAAGATTTAAAAATGGAGCCATATCGATTTATACACCTATCGAAAATGTTCACGAGAATCAAATTTTAAAGCATTCTAAAATTCCCGCTGAAATAGATAATAAAATTACGAGTGAGGCTTTACAAAGTGCACAAAAAATAGCTGAACACTTAGATTATGTGGGAACAATGACTGTTGAATATTTTATAAATCAAAACAATGATCTTTTAGTAAATGAGATTGCACCACGAGTTCACAACTCAGGACACCTTACGATTAATGCTTTTAATGTAAGTCAATTTGAAGGTCACGTTAGAGCAGTGTGTGATTTAGAAATCATAACACCCAGTAAAATTTCTAACGCCGCTGAAATGATTAATATTTTAGGAAAAGAAATTGAAAAATATAGATTAAAAACTTTTAGTGAAGATGAGTTTTTCTTTGATTATGGAAAGAAAGAAATAAAAGATAAAAGAAAAATGGGCCATCTTACAATTTTAAAAAAGTAATTACTTAATTGTAATCCTATGCATAATTCTCTTGCAGTTCTTTATTTCACTCGCCATGTGTAAAATAGTTAAATTATCCCAAAGACATATATCACCTTTTGACCACTCGTAAGAGAAGATGAATTCCTCTTTATTTACGTGCTCTATTAGATAGTTTTTTAAAAAGTCCGCATCTTCATCTTTGACATTTTTAATTTTTATTAAATGGCCTGGAGATACGTATAAGGTTTTCTTGCCATTAACAGTTTTTACAATGGAATGCTCCGCTTCCATACTTTCAGAAGACTTTATTCCCATTTCTTTCTCTCTTTCAAGCCTTGTTATAGAAATGGGTCCTGCAGAAGAAAAGACACCTGTAGCATTTATAATTTTATTTTTAATTTCATTAGGAAGTTTTGCATATGCATTAAATCCGGATGAAAAAATAGTATTGCCTTGGCCTTGTGGAATTTCTATTCCCATAAGCATAGTGTAACGAGGTCTATCTTCAGCTAAATAACTAGTATCTTGATGAAGCCAGCTGGAACCAAAACTTAAGTTTTTATCATCAGGTTTTCTTTCGATAACATTGATAAAGGGATATTTTTTATCCAATCCTTTTAATCTCGGATAAACAACTGGTTTACCTATAGATTTAGCAAAACCTTGGTAAGAGCAAGGATCTAAGTTTTGTTCCTTTATAAAAATAACTCCAAATTGATTTAAAATATTTTTAATTTCATATGTTTTATTTTGATCTAAGTTATTAAGATCGATATCATTAATATAAGCACCAACATTATTTGCTCCATGTGTAATAGATAAATTGTTCATTTAATTTATAGGTTTAGTTAAAACAGGATCATTATTTATAGGATTATTTACATCTTTTGAAATCTCATGAAATTTAAGATTTGGTGGTTTAATTAAGTTTAAAATTTCCACAGCGTCTTTTTTAATATTCAAAAAGATATTAATTTGGCTTTGATTAATAATTAATGGCTCACGTTGATGAATAGTACTTATTTTTTCTGTTGCTTCTCTCGTAATTATACAGAATTGATTATTTTGATAGATCGCGGCAAAAAACATTATCTCATCATCTTCTTTTGTAAAATAATAAGGAACTTTACTTTTATCTTCTCTCTTCCATTCGTAATAACCATCTGCAGGTACCACACATCTTGAAGTTTGTATTAAATTTTTAAACGTAACTTTTTCCATTAGCGTTTCTTTTCTTGCATTAATAAGAGGGGAAAATTTATCTAGTTTTTTTGACCAACCAGGAACAAGACCCCATTCACATAATTCTAGAGCTTTGCCATTAGTATAAGATTTTATGATAGGTAATTTTTGCGTTGGGTGTGCATTGTAATTATCGGTATTTTCAACTTTAATGTTTGTTTTAACAATATCTACTGTTTTTGTTACTGGTTTTGTAATTTTATAACGACCACACATTATTTTTTTTTCTTCTCTTTTTTAAGTTTTCTTCTTTCTTTCAAAGTTAACTTAGCTTTTTTCATTATACTTGAGTCTTTAAAGCTTTTTCCTGAGTAACGTTTAGACATTTTTATTTCCTTTTTTTATTATCTTTAAAATACCCTTAGTATTCCTTTTTTGTCTTCTTCTTTTCATTTTAAGTCTAAAGCTCTTTCTTTTCTTTCTTTTTTTCACTCCTGATCATAACAAAACCTTGCTAAGGTTCAACCGAGGGTATAAAGACCCATTAATAGTAAGATTTTACTTAAAAAACTAAATTCAGATGGAAAATTTTTTATCACTTAAACTTGAGCAGATCCTTATGGATTCTATTGCTAAGATTAATTTTAAGACTCCTACACCTATTCAAGCAGAGGCAATTCCTGTTGCACTAGAGGGAAAAGATATTCTTGGTACAGCCCAGACAGGAACTGGAAAAACAGCTGCATTTGGAATACCTCTTGTAAATTTTTTACTCAAAACTAGCAAAGATACAGCTTTAGTAATGACTCCAACAAGAGAACTAGCAACTCAAGTTATGCAAACAATGACCAATTTAATTGGGAGAGGAAATATAAGAACAGCGTTATTGATTGGTGGTGACTCGATGCAAAAACAATTAAAACAAATGAAAAGAAATCCAAGGCTAATAGTTGGAACACCTGGAAGAATTAATGACCACCTAGAAAGAAGAACTTTAGATCTTAGAAACACTACTTTTTTAGTATTAGACGAAAGTGATCGTATGCTAGATATGGGTTTTACTCCTCAAATTAATCAAGTATTAAGAACTGTTCCAAAAAAACATCAAACACTATTATTTTCTGCAACACTTCCAGGAAACATCATAAGGTTAGCCGAAAAGTATTTAAATAAGCCAGCAAGAATTTCAGTCGGCTCTACTTCAACTCCAATTGCAAAAATTAAACAAGAGGTTGTTCGAGTCAAAGACGGTGATAAATACAATCAATTAATCAAAGAAATTTATAATCGCAAAGGATCAATTTTAATTTTTGTTAAGACCAGAAGAAACGCGGAAAAAATGGTTAAGCGATTAAAATATGATGATCACGATGCAGATGCAATACATGGAAACCTTAGACAAAACAAAAGAGATAAAGTTATTAAAGCTTTTAGAAATAATCATTTTAGAATTTTGGTAGGAACTGATGTTGCGAGTAGAGGATTAGATATACCTGCAATTAAGCATGTAATTAATTTTGATCTACCCCAAGTCCCTGAAGACTTTATACACAGAATTGGAAGAACGGCTAGAGCAGGAGCAGAAGGTTCAGCATTAAGTTTTGTAGGAGGTGAAGACAGATCAAAGTGGAATGCTATTCAACGTTTAATAGATCCAAATTTTAGAGCCGAACCTGGAAGTGAAGCAACTAGAAGAAGAAAAAGAGGAGGACGCTCTTTTGATCAACGCGGCAGTAGAGGTGGTTCAAGATTTAAAAAAAGAGACGATCGAAGCAACAGAGACGAAAGACCAGGTTCAAGATTTAAAAAAAGAGACGATCGAAGCAACAGAGACGAAAGACCAGGTTCAAGATTTAAAAAAAGAGATGATCGAAGCAACAGAGACGATAGACCAGGTTCAAGATTTAAAAAAAGAGATGATCGAAGCGACAGAGGAAGCAGAGACGATAGACCAGGTTCAAGATTTAAAAAAAGAGA
>Ga0209425_10007360_pt1 | contig 10362 bp, 13 predicted proteins | sample COG_05_FD_184749 | JGI IMG/M metagenome (GOLD analysis project Ga0209425, IMG submission 184749) | Pelagic Microbial community sample from North Sea - COGITO 998_met_05 (SPAdes) (version 2) | ecosystem: Environmental > Aquatic > Marine > Neritic zone/Coastal water | place: Helgoland, sampling... | reverse complement strand
AGCATTTGCAGCTTCAGAACCTTTATTATGTCTTTCAATTTTTAAGATATTACATCTTTTAAGCGCTTGCTTCATATTTAAGGCCGTGATTATTCCATTTCCTATAGGTTTGTTGTAATTAATGGATAAATTTAAAATAATATTAAATGTTGATGAACAAATAAAATCAAAATGAGGTGTTTGTCCTTTTATTACGCAACCTAAAACAACAAAGCCTTGATATTTATTAATATTTTTTCTTATAGCAATGGGAACTTCATACACACCAGGAACATCTAAAATACTAGTTTTAAAATTTGTTTTTAATAATCTTTTTTTAGCACCTAACACTAAATTTTTAGATATTGTTTTATAGTAATTAGCATTAACTATTAATATTTTATTCATTTTATTATAACCTGTTTAACAATTTTAAGTCCAAAACCTTCAAGACCAATAATTTTTTTTCTATTTCTAGTAATTAATATCATATTTTTTACTTTAAGATCTTTAATTATCTGAGCTCCGATTCCATAATAACGTAAAGTATTAATATTTTTATCTTTTGTTAATTGATTTTTCTTATTTATAATTAATAATAAAAAACTTTTATATTTAGCTAATATTTTTAAAGATTTTTTTATTTCCGTATTATTTAAAATATTTAAATTTTTAAGCTTTATGGAGAGTACTCGAATAGGTGTAGATTTTTTTTCATCTAATACACCTTTAGTTATCGCAAAATGAATATTATTTTCAAAATTATTTTTATAATCATAGATGTTTATTTTACCAATATTATTTAATTTAAAAATTTTGTTAGAAATTTTAGAGATTAATTTTTCATATTTTAAACGGTAAGATATCAAATCCTCTATAGAGGCTAGTTTAATTTTATGTTTTTTTGAAAATTTAAATAAATCATTTAATCTTGCCATTCTTCCATCTTCATTCATAACTTCACAAATTACAGAACTTGGATTTAAATTGGATAATTTTGAAACATCTATCGAGGCTTCTGTATGCCCTGCTCTTTCTAATACGCCACCATTTCTCGAAACTAACGGGAAAACGTGACCTGGAGAAACTATATCCTTTTTTTTTGCTTTTAGATTAATAGCTGTTTTAATAGTCTTTGCTCTATCTTGTGCTGAAATTCCAGTTGTTACACCTTTTGCAGATTCAATAGATATTGTAAAAGCAGTTTGCATTCTAGATTTATTTGTAGGAGACATTAATGGTAGTTTCAAATTATCCACTTGTTTTTTGGTTAAGGCCAAACAAATTAAGCCTCGACCGTATTTAGCCATAAAGTTTATACTTTTGGAATTACACTTTGAACCTGGTATTATTAAATCACCTTCATTCTCTCTATTCTTGTCGTCTACAAGAATAAACATTTTACCTTTTTTAGCATCTTTTATAATATCAGAAATATTAGAGAATTTATTTTTTAGCATTTAGTTAGAAAATTTATATATATATTTACTAAATATATCTAATTCTACGTTAACAATGTCGTTTATTTTTAAATTTTGAAGATTTGTTAAACTTAATGAATGAGGAATAACATTTATTTCAAATTCATTTTTTGTAACTTTTGAAATAGTTAAGGATACCCCATTAATAGAGATAGATCCCTTTTCAAATACAAATTTTATAAGTTTTTTATTCAAAATTTTAAATTTCATTATCCATGAATTATCAATAATAGTTATCTTTTTGATTTTAGCAGTTGTATCTACATGTCCTTGCGTAAAATGACCAGATATGTTTTGTCCGTAGGATAAAGATTTTTCCAAATTAATGACTTGATTAATTTTTAAATTATTAAAATTAGATCTTTTTAAAGTTTCATTTGAAATATAGAAAAAAATTACATTTTTTTTGATTTTAATAATTGTTAGGCATATGCCGTCACAACTTACAGATGAACCTAAATCTTTGGTGCTAAACTTCAAATTTGATTGTATACTTATACAAATACTATTTTTTGATTTCTCAATACTTTTAACTTTGCCAGTATTGTAAATTATTCCATTAAACATTTATAAATTCTTTTATGAAAAGTTTATCGTTTTTAAAATTTATTATTTTAGATTTAATTAAATTTTTTTTTAGATAATTTGTAGCGAAATTATTTTTACCATTATTTCCCAATTTGTTATTATTTTGGAATATATATAAATTATTAATTAATTTATTTTTTATTAATGTGTATAAAAATGTGGATCCAGTTTCAGAAAATATCCTGCTATAGCCCATTTTATAGATTATTTTAAAGAGGTAAAGAAAATCATTTTTATTTGAAAGTGAATTAATAGGTAAAATTCTATAACCTAATTTTTTTAAACTTTGAGTTTTTTTTATATTATCTTTTTTAACAATTAAATATGTTTTTCTTTTTCTTAATAGTTTATTTAATAAAAGATTCTTTTTAATTCTTAAATTTAAATCAACTATAAATAAATCAGGGCTAAATAAACTAAATCCGTCTAACCTACAATTAAGTCTTGAATTATCAGCATTTATAGATTTTGAGGTCGAAAGTATACAATCATGTCTTGATCTTAATAAATGAACAATGTTTCTAGATGAGTGATCCGTTATCCATTTATTTTTTTTATCAATAGTTAAAAAATCTTTAGATAAAGCTATTTTTGCGGAGACAAATGGAATTTTTTTTTTTTTATTAATAAAATAACCCTTATAAAAATTCTTATATTTTTTTGATCTAATTAACGTTGCACTAATTCCTTTTTCATTTAATTTTTTTTTTGCATTTTTAAAAGTTCTTAAATCAGGATCTTCAAAACTAAAATAAACATTTTTTATTTTTTTTTTTATTATTATATTTATGCAAGGGGGAGTTTTACCATAATGAGTGCATGGTTCTAAAGTTGTATAAAGAGTTGCTCCATTGGTATTTTTAATTTTACTTAAAGCATTAAACTCTGAATGAGGTCTTCCTTTTAAAGATGTAATTCCAGTTGAGATAACCGCGTTATTCTTTACAACTACAGATCCTACAACAGGATTTAAACCAGTTTTACCTAAGTTTTTTTCAGCTAATTGAAAGGCTAAATTTAAATAATAGTTATGAATTTTTGTCATCTAAGCTGCCTACAAATTGCTCAAAATCTTTTGCTTCCTTAAAATTTTTATAAACTGAAGCAAATCGAACATATGCAACTTTATCCAATGAAGATAATCCTTCCATAATGAATTTACCAATGGTTGGCGTGGGTATTTCACTTTCACCAAGACCTTCAAGATTTCGGACAACTTTAGATATAAATTTTTCTATTGTTTCAGAGTCAATAGGTCTTTTTCTTGTAGCTATTCTTATTGATTTTGAAATTTTATCTCTATCAAATGGTTCTCTTTTACCATTACCTTTAATGACTGTAAGCTCTTGAAATTGAACACGTTCAAAAGTAGTAAATCTTTCTTTTCTTTCACAACCACAAAGTCTCCTTCTTCTTATAGCGGTACCATCTTCTGTTGGACGTGAATCTACAACAGAGGTATCTTTTTCTCTACAAAATGGACAAAGCATAATTTTAATTAATTATCATATATTGGAAAAGCAGAACAAAGATCAATTATTTCTTTTTTTACTTCATTTTCTATTTTAGTATTATTTTCTTTATTATCACTCAAACCTTTAATTGTTTTATATATTAAATTTGCAATTAACTTAAATTCATTTTCGCCAAAACCTCTTGTAGTGCATGCAGGAGTTCCTAATCTGATTCCAGATGTAATCATTGGACTTTCTGTATCAAATGGTATTCCATTTTTATTACATGTAATATTAGCTCTACCTAATGAGGATTGTGCGTCTTTACCGGTTACTTTAAAAGATCTTAAGTCTAAAAGCATTAAATGAGTATCAGTGCCGCCAGAAAAAATTTTAATACCTTTTTCTTTTAAGCTATCGGATAAAATTTTAGCATTTTTAATAACATTTTTTGTATAAATCTTGAAATCATTAGACAAAGCTTCTTTAAAACAAACAGCTTTAGCAGCAATTACATGCATTAGTGGACCGCCTTGGAGACCTGGAAAAATTGCGCTATTAAATTTTTTAATTAATTCTTCGTTATTAGTTAAAATAATTCCTCCTCTTGGACCACGTAACACTTTATGAGTTGTCGAGGTAACTACATCAGCATATTTAGTAGGATTTGGATATGCACCTCCAGCTACTAAACCAGAAAAATGAGCCATATCTACTAACAAGTAAGCTCCTACTTTATCTGATATTTCTCTAAATCTTTTAAAATCAATAATTCTAGAATAAGCGCTTCCACCGGCAATAATTATTTTTGGATTATTTTCTAATGCTAATTTTTCAACAGCATCATAATCAATTAAACCAGTTTCTTTATCTACCTCATAGTGGATTGCATTGAACCATTTACCTGATTGTGCTGGCTTAGCCCCATGTGTTAAATGCCCACCTGAATTAAGACTCATACCTAATATAGTATCACCAGGTTTTATAAGTGCTAAATAAACTGCACCATTTGCTTGAGCACCTGAATGTGGTTGTACATTTGCAAATTTACAATCAAACAATTCTTTTGCACGATTGATTGCTAAATTTTCTGAAACATCTACATGCTCGCATCCGCCATAATATCTTTTTGAAGGGTAACCTTCTGCATATTTATTTGTTAAAACTGATCCTTGAGCTTCTAGAACAGCTTTAGAAACAATATTTTCTGATGCAATTAACTCTATATGATTTTGCTGCCTTGTAAACTCATCTCTTATAGTGTTATAAAGTTCCTTATCTGCATCTTGTAGTTTTAAATTAAAAAAACTATTTAGATATTTGTTTATTTTTATTGCTGTTGACATTATTAAATTTTTTTTATTCTCTTCAAATGTCTACCACCTTCAAATTTAGTTTTTAAAAAAATTTCAACTAACTTTAGGCATAAACTTTTTTTTGTTAATCTAGAACCCAATGCTATTATATTAGCATTATTATGTTGTCTAGACAATCTAGTAGACTTTTGATTATAACAAACTGCTGCTCTAATACCTTTAATTTTATTGGCACTTATAGACATGCCTGTGCCAGATCCACAAACCAGTATACCTATATCACTTTTGTTAGCTTTTACTCGATTTGCAAGTTTTTTAGCATAATCAGGGTAGTCCACTGATGTTTTTTTATAAGGACCTAGATCAAAAATAGAAACATATTTATTAATCAAATGATTTTTTATTTGCTCCTTTAAATTGAAACCAGCATGATCTGAAGCAATACAGATTTTTTCAAATAAAAAACTCAAATTAATTAAATTTGTAATCTAACACACAGGCAACAAGATGAACTCTATTTTCTTCACCTCCATTAAATGCATTGTGATATTTAGTATTGTTGGTAACCCAAACAGACCCATCTGCTGGCATATGTTTAGCAATATTATCTATAACCATCAAACAGCCTGGATTAGTTATTATTGGCACATGCAGTCTAGGTTCGGGATCTCTGTGCCAGCTTAAAGTTGATCTTGGTTCTTTTAACAAAATTCTAACTCTACCAAGTTTATATTTAGATGATAAAACATCAAATACTTCTTTAAAGTATGTATTTTCATAGTCAGGTATAAATTCTGAATATTTGGCTTCATCAACTTTAATATCTCTTGCTACTTCTTTTCCTGATTTATTTGGTTTAGTCCAATATACACCTCTTGCTTTATGACCTTTCACTGACTCTGGGTCTCCAGGTATTCTGGTAAGACAAATTGCTCCAAAATGCGAAATTCCACCACCATCATCGAATTTTTTTGTCTTAATAATTTGAGAATAAGCCTCTTGTAGCTTTAAAATATCAAATTTAATATTTTGTTTTTGAAAGTCGTTAAAATTTAAAATTTTTTGATCTCTAATTGAGTCTAAATTAACTATATTTTTAGTTTCTGAATCCATGATTATTGTTATTTACCTGTTTGTATTATATATTTGTATAATAGTTTTGTCGCATTTTAAATTAAATTAAATCATGATTACTGGCTCATTTCCCAACTTAAGACTACGTAGAACAAGAAAACATCCATGGTCTAGAAGGTTGATACGAGAAAATAACCTGTCATGTAATGACTTAATTTATCCGATATTTCTTATGGAGGGAAGAAACAAAAAACAAGAAATAAAATCAATGCCCAATATTTATAGATATTCTATAGATAAGTTAAATGGAGTTTTAGACAGTGTTATAAAAAATAAGATACCGATGGTTGCTCTTTTTCCGTCTACACCAAATAAAAAAAAAAATAATCTTGGTAGTGAGTCACTTAATGAAGATAATTTAGTTTGTAAAGCTACTCATTACATTAAAAAAAAGTTCAATAATGATATCGGGATTATGTGTGATGTCGCATTAGATCCTTATACATCACACGGACATGATGGATTGTATAAAAACAACTATGTATTAAATGATGAAACGATTGAGATTTTAAAAAAGCAATCTCTTTTACAAGCTCAAATGGGTTGTGATGTAATAGCTCCTTCTGACATGATGGATGGACGTATTGGAAAAATAAGGAAATTTTTAGATAAAAATAATTTTAACGATGTGATGGTACTATCGTACGCAATTAAATACGCTTCTAATTTTTACGGCCCATTTAGAGATGCCGTAGGTTCTAAAAGATCTTTAAAAAGTGATAAAAAAACTTATCAAATGGATTTTTCTAATAGCAGCGAGTCTTTAAGAGAAGTAGCTTTGGATGTTAAAGAAGGCGCAGATATGGTTATGGTAAAACCAGGAATGCCTTACTTAGATATAATCAAATTGGTTAAAGAAAATTTTAAGATACCAGTTCTAGCATATCAAGTATCTGGTGAGTATAGTTTGCTGAAAAATGGAATTAAATCTAAAATTATTAATGAAGACTCAATTATAGAAAGTTTAATGTGTTTTAAACGAGCAGGCGCATCTGGCATTGTTACATATTTTGCTCTAGATGTAGCAAAAAAGCTTAACGTTTAATTATAATAATTTTCTAAAATTACACGAGATTTAGGAAAGACTATATTATTAGGAATAAAAAATTTATTCTGAAAAATTTGTCTTGTAAAATATAATGATTTTCTAATTAATAAATTTGAAAAATTTTTAGGTATTTTTTTTGAAATTAAATAATTGGGAACTTCGTATATATATCCATCAATCTTAAATTTATTAATATCTTTATTAATAATTGATTGATTGACATTTAAATTTGGATCATAACCCAATTCTTTAATAAGATTTAACTCAAAAAAAATATAAAAAAAAATCCATTCTTCAGATTTTATTAGACTAATTAAATTTTCAAATAATTCATATATTTTTTTATTAGGTTGAAAATCTGGCAAAAGAATATCTAACAACGAACAAATAGATAATAAGGATGAAGTACGTTCTTTGTCATTAAAAAATAGTGGTGAAATAGGTTTTATTAATTCAGTCTTAAAATATCCAACTCTGTTTTCGTTCTTAGAGTTGTAGGACACAAATAATTTATTTGAGATTTGCAAGTAATTTCTAATTTTTCTAGAATTTCCTCCATAAACTATTCCATTTGTTTTACCCAATTTTTTTGTAAAAACATTTATAATATTTGCATTCTCTCGAAATTTTCTTTTTGATAATAAATAACACTCATCTTCCCAAATCATAATTTTAAAATTTTTATAAGTTTTGATGCAGCATTTTGTTGCGCATTTTTTTTTGATGAGCCATAACCAGTTATTTTTTTTGAATCACGTATTTCAACTTCAGTCTTAAATAAAGGATTGTGTTGTGGACCAGTTTTTTTAGAAAAAGAGTATTTTGGAAGTTCTTTATACTTTTTTAAACTAAATTCTTGAAGTTTAGTTTTTGCATCAATTAATGTTATTGATGACTTTACAAGATAATCAGTCCATAACATTAATATTAGTTTTTTTGCTGATTTTAAACCACCATCTAAATAAATTGCTCCAATTAAAGCTTCTAAACAATCGCTGCTTATTTTAACAGCTACATTCTTATTTTTTTTTTGAGACGTTCCTAGATAAATATAATCATTTAAATTTATTTTTTTTGCGATAAGACTACATGTTTTTTTATTCACTAAGTTTGCAAATTTTTTATCTATTATTCCTTCACTGTCTTCGGGGTATTTTTCAAGTAATTCTTCAGAAATAACTAGGCCTAACACTCTATCTCCTAAAAATTCTAATTTTTCATTATTATGCTTACTAAAACTTTTATGTGTTAAAGCTTTTTTCAATAAATCATTTTTTTGAAAGTTATATTTAATTATTTTCTCAAAAATTTTGTGTTTTTTTTCCATTACAATTTCTTAAAAAGTCTTTTAAATCTAAACGAACTGTTTAAATTCCAAAATTTTAGTAAACTACTTATGTTAGTATCATTCGAAAAAAAAATAAGCTGGGCCTCTCCCACTAGATTTAATTGTTTAACATATCCAACACTATCTAGATAACGGCTATCTTTTGAACAATCGCGATTGTCACCAAGTAAAAAATAATGTTCTTTTGGTACTAGATATTTTTTAGTATTTTGTAAAGAACCTTCCTTTTTATAAGCAGTTACGTGCACTACTCCATTAGGCAGAGTTTCTTCATACATATTTACATCTAAGTAGAAATTTCCACACCTTATTAATATTTCATCTTTAATTTTTTTTTTTAAAATTTTTTTTTCATTTATATAAAGGTCACCTTTAATAAATTGCAAAGTATCACCGGGTAAAGCCATTAATCTTTTGATATAATCTGTACGATTATCAGCAGGAGTTTTAAAAACGACTAAATCTCCTCTTTTGGGCGATTTAAAAAAAAATCGTTTTTTTGTAAAACTAGGACTAAATGGAAATGAATGTTTGCTATAGCCATATGAATATTTTGATACAAATATACGATCACCAACAAGTAAAGTTGGTTCCATTGATGATGAAGGTATATAAAAAGGCTGGAATAATAAGGACCTAATTAAAATAGCTATTAATAAAGCTCCTAACAAAGTTTTAATATTATCGTAAATTACTTTTCTAAATTTTTTTTTCATAATGAAATTGTAACAAATGCTACTGCATATTTTTTTTCATCTGATATAGAAAGTAAAACTTTAAAAATTTTTTTTTTTAATCTTTTTTCTATTAGTTTTTTAGTTTTACCAATTAAGATTATATATGGCTTGCCGGATTTTTTATTATTAATAATAATCTCATTAAATCCAATGCCATTGCTTATTCCTGTACCTAAAGCTTTGGAAAAAGCTTCTTTAGCAGCAAATCTTTTAGCATAACAATTTATACTATTTGGTAAATTTTTGCATTTTAAAATTTCTTTATGGCCAAAAATACGTTTAATAAAATTTTTATTTTTTAATAATACTTTTATTCTATCAACACTAACTATGTCAGTTCCTATACCGTATATATTCATTATTTTAGAATTTTTTTAAATGATTTAATAACAACCGACATACTAGCAAAGATAGACTCACCTATTAAAAAATGACCAATATTGAATTCACTAATATCTTTTATTTTAGAAAGTATTTTTGCAGAAACATATGTCAACCCATGACCCGCATGGATTTCTAATCCTAAATTATTTCCAATTTTCACAATTTTTTTTATTTTATTTAATTCATTTATATAAATTTTATTTTTATTAATTAAATTACAAAGTTTGCCAGTATGTATCTCAACACAATCAGCATTAAGTCTTTTTGCTTCATAAATATCTTTTAAACTAGGTTCTATAAATAAACTTACTCTTATTTTATTCTTTTTTAATTTATTGATTAAAGTTTTTAAAAAGTTTTTGTTATGACTTAGATTAAGACCTCCCTCAGTAGTAATTTCTTTTCTTTTTTCCGGAACTATACAGATAAAAGGAGGTTTACTTTTTAGTGCAATTTTTAACATTTCTTTAGTGGCAGCGATTTCTAAATTGAGAGGAATTTTTAAATTTTTTTTAATTAATTTTAGATCATTTTCATTTATATGTCGTCTGTCTTCTCTTAAATGTATGGTGACTGAGTCTGCGCCATTTTTTTGAGCCAATACAGCAGCTCTTAATGGACTTGGATACGTTTCTCCTCTTGCATTCCTTACTGTTGCAACGTGATCAATGTTTACACCAAGTTTAATTCCTCTCATTAAATATTTCTACTACCTGGTTTTATTGCTTCAATAGATAAAAGTTCATCAGGTAGATTGTTTTTTTTGAAAGTAGGAATATTTAATTGCACTTGAGAAATAATTTTATTTGTAATTGCTGATTTATTATTTGATCTATCTATTATACATGCATAGCCAGCAATAATTGCTTTGTTGAGCGTTACTAACTTTGAAC
>Ga0209425_10007351_pt1 | contig 10375 bp, 9 predicted proteins | sample COG_05_FD_184749 | JGI IMG/M metagenome (GOLD analysis project Ga0209425, IMG submission 184749) | Pelagic Microbial community sample from North Sea - COGITO 998_met_05 (SPAdes) (version 2) | ecosystem: Environmental > Aquatic > Marine > Neritic zone/Coastal water | place: Helgoland, sampling... | reverse complement strand
ATCAGTATGAACAGTGTCTTCACAACAAGAATATGAGTTTTTACTGTTTTTGGCACACGAATGTTTATCTTTACAACATTTTTCACCACACTTATTAGATGTTTCACATGTAGTACATATTTTCTCCCCACACGCAGGGCGAAGAGAATCTATTATAGGTTGTGCAACATCTTTAATATTAACCCAGTCAACGTCATCCAAATTTAATAGATCGATACCGAAACTTATATTAGCAGTTTTAAACTTTGCGGTAATAGGATCTATTTGTTCACTCGTAATTATTTTCAAGGGTACTAACTTTGTCAATATGACCTTTATAGATTCTGTTTTACCTATCGTAATTAGCGCAGGAGGTAGTCTATAATAATTTGGTTGTTCACAACATGTATCATCATACTGTATTCTATCCCAATAACATTGTTTATTATCTTTACATCTTATTTCGTCAGAATCAATACACTTCCCACCACAAAGTATATAATGATCACCTAACTTTTTACAATCGGGAACACATCCATAGTCTGGATCGGATGTCTCACCTGGTGGACACACTGAACATTTACCAATACTATGATAGTATTTTTGTCCATCTGTACAAACAGGTATACACGAACTTGTCTTGTCATCCCATTGTGAGCCAGATCCACAACTTTTAGAGACTATTGTAGACACTCCAAATATTATAAGAGCGAAAAGACCTATGATAATACAAATAGTTAAAATCTTCTTTTTATTCAATGTTTGCATTTTTATATTAAACCATATAAAAACTATTTTTTATCAACTGGTATTATCTTAAACCATATAAAAACTATTTTTTATCAACTGGTATTATCTTAAACGCTAACTCATGTGAGTTAACTTGACACATTGTATATGCAAATAATCCAGTACCAGATAAAAACTTATCACCAAAACCTATACTGTAGGTATCTTTGGACTTGTAATTAAAAGGTAATTCGGTTGCAACGGTTGTAGGCAAAGGGGCACAGTCTTGAAAAAATGTACGTATATGTTCTTTGTCGGTGTGTTTAGTTATCTTATCAATATCACACCAATATTTAGGTGAAGTTGTATTCTGAGAAACCAAATCTATAGTGTATTTGTTATTTGTCGTGGGTCCATTAAGAGTAAACTCATATGCCTTTTTCTTATCATTGACCATATCCAGAAACTCTGGTTGGGGTAGTTGTTTATCTTGGAATTCACTTATCGGTTTACCAATATAAAAATTGTTCAATCCGACAGATTTTGAATACAATCCAGTGTCATTAACCTGTAAATAAACCTTTGCATTATGATAAACAGGGTGGTCAGGGGTATTACTACAATCTATACCAGAGAAACCAGTCGTGCACTTGCATTTGTCATCAGTGCATTGTCCGTTTCCAGAACAGTTGTTAGGACAAATCGGATTTTTACCCCCACTACCACTGCCACTACCACTACCACTACCACTGCCTTTACTTTGTTTAACGATATATAAAATACCGTAAATTATTATTGTCCCAGCGAACAATGTTAGGATTGTTAGCAAACCCATTACTGGATAACTCATTTCATTAAATTTGTCAATTAAACTCATTTATATAACAATAATATTTCTATTTGAATATAAAATTATTGTTATAAATCCAACACCAAAAAATGACTTCTGCAAACGAAATTTACACAATGTATTGGAAAGTCGGGGCGCACACTGGTTTCTCTAAGAAAATTTACCCGACTATTAAAGAGGCTATAAATTATGGAATGTACAGTTGTCAATTCTTTATGGGAAACCCCAAGAGTTATGACCGACAGAAAATTTCACACGAAGATATCAACACCACCAAATCTCTTTTGAAAAGATTCCCGATGAATGTGTTCACACATTTCCCCTACATAGCAAATCTTAATGGGTCTGTTAAAAGTCTGGCGTGGTCAGGGGATACAGAGAGAGATGCAAAGGTGTCTCATGTTATAAAGTCGTTGGAATACGAACTTTCAATCGTGTCCAACTTTAGCACCCCGACAAATCGAACAGGTGTTGTTATACACCCAGGATGTTACCCCGACAGGGACGTTGGGTTGGATACAATTGCCAAAACTATCAATATGATTAATTTTAAGGGGGATGCTAAACTTCTTCTTGAGAACTGTGCCGGTGAAGGTAGGAAATTGTGTCGCGATTTCCCTGAAATCGCTCGTATTATTAACGGTGTTGATAATGAAAAGAAGAAGAATATTGGGGTGTGTGTTGACACCGCCCATATATGGGGTGTTGGTGATTACGATCTTCGGAAATGTTCTGAAATCGACAGGATGTTTGCCGAATTTGAAGAGCATATTGGTCTTGAATACTTTACGTTGCTTCATTTAAACGATAGTAAAGTGGATATAGGATCTAAAACAGATAGGCATGCGTGTTTGGGTACTGGATATATTTGGAGTGGTGGATTTGAGTCTCTGATTCATTTGTTAAACAAGTGTACCGAGTATGACATTCCAATGATCCTTGAGACTCACGGTCTTGATATGATCACGCTGTCTCAGATTCAACCAATGATAAAATAAAATTGAATTGGTTTAAACATTTATTAACAATAAGAAAAAACTCAAAATGACAACTATCATTGATAACAGTATGGAAACCAAGGTCGTTGAACCTACAGATGTTCCCATCAAGAACGTAGCCGCTGAGGTTACATCCACAAAGAATACGCCCGTTGAGGCAAAATCTGCTGATCTGAATCCGGATAATACCGTTACAGACAAGGCATCTGAATCAGAGTTTAATCGTGCGAGCGTCGAGGCACTTGGAAACAGAGTTCGTCTTACCGATAATGACGAGGCTGCCAACCTTGACCTATTTTGTTATGTTCGTTGTGGTCCCTCGGACACCGGACTTATTCGCCAGTGTCGCGGGGTCGTTTTCCACGGAAACGACGTTGTTATGAAGGCATTCCCTTACACCGTTGAATACAACAACACCGAAACCGAACTAATTGAGGAGAACATTCACCCCGTTTTCTCAAAGTGCTCATTCTACGACGCCCACGAGGGTGCTCTGGTGAGGATGTTTTACTTTGACGGGAAGTGGTACACGTCCACTCACCGCAAGTTGAACGCATTCCGTAGCAAGTGGGCTTCACGTGATTCGTTTGGAACTTCCCTTAAGCGTGGTCTTGAGGCTGAGGTTGAGAACAACAAACCCCTGCGTGATATCATTCAAGCAGGGGACGAGAACCTACTTGAGAGGTTTCAGGCAACCCTTGACAAGACAAACCAGTACATGTTTTTGATCCGAAACACAGCAGACAACCGGATTGTTTGCGCTCCCCCGACTCGACCCACCATTTACCACGTTGGTACTTTCGTCGATGGTGAACTGGTTATGGATGTTGATGTCCACATTCCTCATCCCAAGAAACATTCTTTCCTGAGTGTGGACGAACTCTACTCCTATGTTGATAAGATTGACACACGCCATCTTCAGGGGGTCATCCTGTTCGCACCCGACAACAAGCAGTACAAGATTGTTCACCGTGATTACCAGGACCTTTTTAATGCCCGTGGTAATGAGCCCAGTATCAAGTTCCGATACCTACAGGTTCGTATGAACAAGAAAATAACGGATATGCTATACCACCTGTACCCCGACATGGTAAGCACTTTCGATGATTATGAGAACGTTCTGTACGATGTTGCTCGTAGCATCTACCGCTCTTATGTTCAGCGCTTCATCAAGAAGAGGTATGTCACTGTTCCCCGCGAGGAGTTTGCCGTAATCCGGGAGTGTCACACATGGCACGAACAGGATCGTGCCGAGAACCGCATTAACCTTAACAAGGTTATTGAGATCCTCAATCAGCAGACACCTACAAATCTCAACCGAATGCAGAGACGCTTCCGCACAGAGCAGTTGAAGCGTGATGACGCACATAAGGATACTGACACACGCACCCGTTCCAACACTATCACCGATAGCCCAGCAACCCCATTCATTCCCCCGACCGGAAAAGCACCGCTTGCTTCCTCTCCTCTCCTTCTAACCAAGAACAGGAGTCGGAACCCAGGTCTTCCTCTTCCGCCCGCACCGGATATCGGAAAGGTCGCAGATGTTGAGGCTACTGAACCAACGGAGAGGGTTCTTTCGGATGAGCACACACAGGTCTAAAAATAGTTTTACACAACTCCTAAGAATAAATTTGATATTTATACAAAAAGTATAAATATAAACAAAATGCCATCAACTGTACTCTTTATTGGGGATCCCCATATACAAGTATCTAATACCCCTGAAGTCAATATGTTCATTGAACGTATGACAAACTTGGCACAAGACAAAAAACCAGACCTTATAGTGATCGCGGGTGATTTACTACACACCCACGAACGGCTACACACGTTAGCCCTTAACAAAGCATACGAGTTGGTTAACAACATGAGAGCCATATCCAAAACTTATATTCTCGTCGGTAATCATGACATGTGCAATAACCAGCAGTTCCTCACCGAGAACCATTGGATGAATGGGATGAAAGAATGGGATAATGTAGTCATCGTTGATACTGTTCTCACCGAAACTATAAATAACGAAAAATTCTTCTTTGTCCCTTACGTACCCCCAGGGAGATTTGTAGAAGCCCTTGAAACAAACGGAGACAATTGGGACGATGCTGCCTGTATTTTCGCTCACCAAGAATTTTCTGGATGTAAAATGGGTGCTATCGTATCGGTTGAAGGAGATAAATGGCCATTAACAAATCCTCATGTGATATCAGGTCATATCCATTCCAGACAACTTCCACAGGAAAACGTATACTACACCGGCTCGGCAATGCAACATGCTTTTGGGGAAAGCGAAAAGAATATTATTGCGTACCTCACCTTCAATGGGATGACTTATGAAAGAGATGAAATTAACCTAGAACTCCCTCGTAAGAAAATTGTATATATGGACGTTGATTCAATTTCAGACTATGTAGCACCAGACACAGAAGATAAAATCAAAGTTACAGTGTCTGGTGGGTACGAGGAGTTCAAGGCTCTGAAAAAGACAAAGAAGTATAAAAAACTTGTAGAGAAGGGTGTCAAAATTACTTTCAAGGCAAAGAAAATTGAACGCACAAAACTACAACAGGAACATGACCACAACGTAGAATTTGGAGGGACTGATTTCAAAGCAATTCTTGCAACAATTATTAATGGTCAAAAGAATCCACATTTGTCACAGGCGTTCGAACTTGTCGTTCATAACAAAAAAATTGGTTCGAAAGATATAATGTTTTTGGATTGATTTTTTTTATCCACTATTACTAAATGGACAAAGTCACTCTTCTTGAAAATTTACCAGATATAGAAGATATTGATCAGACACCCTATGGTACCCCTATACACCAACAAGGGTATCAAAACCAGAGTATATTATCGCAAGAACAGTCTCAGAAATACGGACATTTTATTAGAAAATCAAATCAAGGTCCTTCAATGTACCAACAACATATAGATCATGACCACGACCACGACCATGCCGAAAATCAATACGGGAATCCTTATATCCCTGAAAAGCCGGTTTCTTTTAATATGCCATCTAACACACCTTCTTGTTTGGATGTTGCCGAACATATACAATACTGCCCTATATGTAGCAGATTCTATAATAATGATAAAACTGTATACATAATAGCAATCATAGTCTTGGCGATTATATGTTGCTTACTTTTAAAAAGAGTACTTAACGTCTAATGTTGTTTATATACTGATATATAAACACCTTTAAAGAATAACTACCTGTTTGTTAAAAATGGAAACCCAAGACAATATTAATGTAGACAAACAGTCTGATAATTTACCGGATGAAAACCCTGAAGTTTTTGATTACGATACTCTTGTACTTTCTGGTGGATCAACAAAAGGTATTTTAACATTGGGATCTCTTCAATTCGCACAAGATACATTTCTTTTGAAACATATAAAAACATACATTGGTACATCATCAGGGGCTATAATTTGTTATCTGTTAACAATAGGGTATACCCCGATAGAGATAGTTGTTTACATTTGCACCCACCAACTTTTAGAGAAAATGCAACACTTTAATGTTGTCGCGATGATTAACGGTGGTGGTGCTTCTTCATTCAATCACATACAGGAACATATAGAAAAAATGACAATCTCAAAAATAGGATATCTACCAACCCTACAGGACATATATACAAAGTTTGACAAAACACTAATATGTGTAACCCACAACTTGACAACAAACGAAACCGAATATCTAGACCCAGAGCATTACCCTAATTTACCATGTATAACAGCACTTAGAATGTCATCGAATTTACCCCTTGTATTTGAACACTTCAAATATGGTGATAACTTTTATATTGACGGGGGTATCTCAGACAATTTCGCAATTGATTTAGGTGAAAAAAGAGGGGAAAAGATTTTAGGTATATTGTTATCCCCGGAAAACACAAACTTCACCAATGAAATCGACTCTAATATTTTAGAGTTAATATACAAACTTATGTTCATACCAATTAAACAGGCAATCACCCACAAATTGAAAAATTGTACACACAAATGTACAATCATAGAACTTGACTATAAAAAACTTAAATTCTTCAACTTTAACGTATCTTCCATCGAAAAACTAGAAATGTTCTCAAGTGGTTATCAACAATTCAAGGACCTAGGAGCAAACATTTAACAACAATTCTCATTTATTTATTAACGTTTTGGTAATAAATAATCTACTGTAGATTCCGATAATACTCAATCGCTTCTGAGTGGGCCATAATCTTATCAATATCCAATGCGATAATACTCAACCCCTCCAAACTTTTGACTCGAGACAGAGCAACATATGCCTGTCCTTCAACAAAAATATCAGACAGATCAATCATAGCATAATCCAAACTACACCCTTGGCTCTTATGTATCGAAATCGCATATGCTAGTTTAAGAGGAATCTGAACCGCTTTCATCGTTTTCACATCCTTCTCCTCAACTTCCCAAATGTGATAGTTAATAATTCGTTCCTCTCCGTGTAAAAATCTGACAACTGGGAGATCGTCCATAAAACTCACAATAACACCTCTACTCCCGTTCGCCAGTTTGGCTTCCATATCTAGATTTGTTAGCAACATAACCTGGGCACCAACACAAAGTTGAAGAACCTGAGGTGCTGTACAATATTTCATAAACTTGTCACGAGTAGCCGCCTTGTTTTTTACACCCGGATACACGGTCGTTTCCATTTCATACTCAAAAAATTGACAACCACTTTCAGCCAACTTGTCTAATTCCATATCATTTACACAATCAACTTCGTAATTTTTAGGGTACAATTGAGTGGGCTTAATACCATAATCGTTTTTCAACTCAACACCAACCCGACTTTCCAACACATCTCTAACATCAAGTGGAACTTCACCCAACCGAACGTGGTTAAGGCAGTTCTGAAATACAGGATCATCCTGTCTAAGAATTTCGTTCAGATACACAGTATCTTTAATACACTTTTCCCAAGCCTTGGACGTGAAACAAAATGTGTTAGAATCAATGCAGGGTAATTGAAGGAAGTCACCTGTTAGAATTAACTGGATTCCCCCAAACGGACGCTCATCGTGGCGAACAATACGAGCGATCTCTTCCAACTTGTCAAACAACTGTGGCGACAGCATAGAAATCTCATCCACAACCAAAGTTTCCAATTCACACCAACGTTTTTTCAGATAAGAACGTTTGAAAATCAAGGAAGTTATGGCTTCAACGCTTCCTTTCCCAAGACCGATACCAGTATAGGAATGTAGTGTCACACCCCCAATTAAGAGAGCGGATGTTCCCGTCGTTGAACAGATTGCGATATTCCTAGTTTTAGCCATCACCTTGGTAAACATCTTGATGACCGCCGATTTACCCACACCGGCCGGACCAGTAATAAAAATACTTTTTCCAGACGCCATAATCTTGTAAGCATCGTCTTGCTTTTTGGTTAACTTTATGTTTGTTGAAAGTTCGTTAGACATTTTCTTATATATCAGTTCCTCTAGCTCTGACATTTCGCTTTTATTTTATAACCCTATCTTCTAAGTTATAAAGTCGGAGGAGGAGGGTTCTTTTTTCAGATTTAGAAAAGATTTGTATATTAATTTTATTAAAATTATATTTAATCCAAAAAGAATTATATTTCTACAACTCCTCCGGATCTCCGACTTTCGTACTTTTCCGGATTTCTTCAAAACATAAATATATAAATGGATCTCAACACAAATATTGTAGCGCATTTCTAAAACGATTAAATCAAGGCGTTTAAGGTGTGGGTAATGCCCAGAATGCCCTATAATTAATAAAAATAGGGCATTCGAGGGCATTTCACGATGCCCTTTATAGTGAATTAGAACTATATGTGTTCAAAACACAACGGTACATAAATAAAAATAGGGCATTTCAATGAATTAGACAGTGCCCTATTTGGGGGATTAGAGGTTTATAGGCTTAAAATACAAAATTAAATGAAATGTCAATTTTGTAATAATGAATTCTCCAATAAACAGAATTTAAATGCCCATCAAAAGCGGGCAAAATATTGCTTAAAATTACAAGGGGTTGAACGAGTAGACTTACATACGTGTAAAAATTGTAATAAAAGTTTTGCTAAAAAATACCCATATGACAGGCATCTTAAAACATGTAGACAGGCAGAGTTCGTCAAAGAACTAGAAGAAAAAAATAGAATATTACAGGAGAAATGTGAACTATTAACCGAACAGTTGAAAAACTTTCGAGAAGATTACAAGGACCTTGCTACAACTGCTGTAAAAAGACCGACAACAAGCACTAAGAATATTCAGATAAACAATTATATTAAGAATATGCCCCCACTGTTGGAAAGTGATTTAACGGACAACGTTGTTAATCTAACCCTAGATCACCACGTTAAGGGTATAGAAGGGTATGCTGAATATGCTCTGGAATTTCCTTTCAAGGATAAGATAGTGTGTGTGGATACTGCTCGGAATAAGATTAAGTACAAGAACGAGGATGGTGACATTATAGAAGATGGTGGTTTTAAGAAAATGATGGTAAAGTTATGCCAAGCGTTGAAAGATCGTAGTTTTAGCCTAAGCCAGGAGCATTATGAAAAGTTGGCTGATAGTTATACTGACCGGGAGATGGATGAGTTTAATTTTATGGAGACAGCGATGGCTATAACCAAATGTGCTAACGGTAAAGAAACAGATTTTTGCGACAAGATCGTAAAGATGATAAGCAAGGAGTCTGTTGTGAATGGAGTTTAAAATAAAATAATAATTATTTTATTTATCTGTATGAAAGTTTTGTAACGTTAGCCCCGTTTGAGTATAATTTATATGCATCTTCTGTCGACATTTCTGGTTTGCCATATCTGGCGTTTACGTAGTTGTGAAATTTGTTGAAAAACGCAAACAAGTTTTCCCGACCACTACATATAGTGTCTAATTGACTTTGATGTTCTTCTATAAAAGAAGTTGCGTGGGAAGCACAATCTGCACATGGAATCATATAAACAATACCGTTTATAAACCCCTTCATTCGGTCGGCTATTAGTTTGCTAGCGTTTGTTGGATATCTGATAGATCCATTATGGAGTGTGAACCAAAACGAAGAACCCCACACGGAAGGGTGCCCAGTATCCGGGTGGTTTACGGTTTCATATTTCATTTCGACAGATTTCGGAGGAGTTGTTTCTACTATAGGTTCGGGGATTCTATAGTATACGTTGTCTTCAGTAGCGAAAGAAACAGATTTCGGTATTGATGTTTCGTGATAAATATCACGTGCTTTTTTATAATATAAGCCTCTTGTGGTCATTTATATTATAAACTTTTTATTATAAACTTTCTTTCAAACTATTCTTCGATGACAAATTCATCCTCATCATTTCCACCATCCGATTCGTCATCCTCAATAATAAATGCCTGTACGAAAGACTTACGTAGACCTTCAATATCTAGTTTGATGTTATTCTTGAACATAAATTGTTCCAGTGCCACAAAGTCTGGCATACCACAGAATGGTACTTTCTCAATAGGAGACCGTTCATAATCCCTAAAAAGTTCCCGACCCCTCTCGTGATTTAGGATTGAGATATCTAGGGTTGTGTTTTCGGCAACCCCCTCTATGTTTCCGAATTGGGTGAGAAACTTAAAAGCCTTTTCAGGTCCAACTCTGAAAATATTCTTGTTGTAGTCGGTCCCACACATGATACAAAGATCCAAAAACTGGTCGGTCGTTAGGTCCAGACCTTCTAGAACATCTTTGTACTTGATACGCACGCATGTATCGTTGGTGGTGTTAAGTTTGGAAAGGAAGTCTGGTGTCTCGTATGCAATACAATCGGTATCCT
>Ga0209425_10007347_pt1 | contig 10381 bp, 9 predicted proteins | sample COG_05_FD_184749 | JGI IMG/M metagenome (GOLD analysis project Ga0209425, IMG submission 184749) | Pelagic Microbial community sample from North Sea - COGITO 998_met_05 (SPAdes) (version 2) | ecosystem: Environmental > Aquatic > Marine > Neritic zone/Coastal water | place: Helgoland, sampling... | reverse complement strand
TCTGGAAACAATATATCTTATGTAGCAAGCAAATTTGCAGTAGTCGGGATGACCAAGGCAGCCGCATTGGAATATGCAAAAAAAAATATCCGGATCAATGCGGTTTGTCCCGGATATACCGATACGAATATGTTGCGTCAACTGTTGGAGGTAAAGCCTGAAATAGAGGATAAATTAAAGAGCCATATACCCATGGGTCGTTTTGGAAAAGCGACAGAGGTGGCTACAGCTATAGGTTGGCTGGCCTCAGATCAAACCCAATTTATGACCGGTCAAACGTTGTCATTAGACGGAGGAACCTCGCTCTGATAAAAAGCGATGATCTCTGACCTGAATTATCCATTGTTTAGTTTTGACAGAGCCCTCTTTGAAAGTACTTATCTTGAAGAATAGAGTAAGGAAAGTTGATGATTTAGGAGCTATGGTTCCGGTTTATAGGTTGATGAAGTGATCGATCTAAGTCTTAGTAGAAAAGGGATTGGTACAAAAAATGAAACAAGGGCTATGAAATGGAAAGTAACCAAACAAGTAGCATGATAGTATATGATAATGGAGACACTAAATATTACTAGGAAGGAAAATTATGCCCTTGTTCAACTCAGCAGGGGTAAGGCCAATCCGGTCAATCATCAGATGGTTAAAGATTTGAGCGCTACTTTTAAATCTCTGCAGGAAGAGGCTGAAATGAAAGGAGTGATTCTAACGGGGACACCTAATTTTTTCTCAGCTGGTTTAGATGTGGTGGAGCTTTATGATTATGATGAAGATCAGATGAGAAGTTTTATGATCGATTTTGGCGCCATGCACGTACAGTTATCGCGTTTCCCAAAACCAATGATTTGTGCAATTCCTGGTTATTGTCCGGCGGGCGGAACGGTCATCGCGATTACAGCTGATTATCGCATAATGAACGAGGATCCTAAGTTTTCTATCGGCTTAAATGAAATGAAGGTGAATGTTCAAATCACGACAAACCTTATTGAAGCTTACACCTATTGGCTGGGTACAAGTCTGGCCAATAGATATATTCTCGAAGGGAAATTGTTCACGCCTCCAGAGGCCCTAAAAGTGAATCTTGTAGATGAGATCTGCCCTGCTGATGAGGTCATGGTGCGTGCAGAATTGAAGTTGCAAGAATTCCTTCAAGCGGATTCGGATATCTTTGGTTACACCAAATCAAAATTGAGAGAAAAATGGCATGCTGGCCAAGAGTTACAGGGTGGGTCGGACCTTGAACAAACACTGAAAGTATGGTGGAAGCCTGAAATTAGAGCCAAAATAGCTTCTTTGATTGCGAGTTTTAAAAACAAAAAAAAATGAATAAACAATTATTATTGATGAAAAGGCCTGTTGAATTCCCCTCGGAAGATACGTGGGCTTTTACTGAGGAGCAGACGCCCGAGCCTAGAGAAGGTCAGCTATTGATTCGTCAGCATTTGATTAGTTTAGACCCTGCCATGAGGGGTTGGATCAATGCATCTAGATCTTATATTGAAGCGGTAGAACTGGGCGATGTTATGCGAGCAGGGACGGTTGGTCAAGTGATCAAGGCAGTGAATCACCCAAAATTTAAAGAAGGAGATATGCTTTCGGGATGGGGTGGAGTACAACAATTTACCCTTACAGATGGGAAAGGATTCCATAAAATCAATACCGAGCTAGCCGATCCAAAAGTGCATATGAGTACTTTGGGGATGCCGGGAATGACGGCTTATTTCGGTATTTTAGAGGTAGGTAAAATTAAACCGGGGGATACCGTGGTCGTATCAGGTGCTGCGGGGGCTGTGGGCTCTGTAGTTGGTCAAATAGCTAAAATTAAAGGCTGCCGAGTAGTTGGAATTGCAGGTGGCGAAGAAAAATGCCATTATCTAAAAGAAGATTTAGGGTTTGATGAGGTCATTGATTATAAGTCAGGAAATCTTAGAAAAGATTTAAAAAAAGCTTGTCCCGAAGGCATTGATGTGTATTTTGATAACGTAGGGGGTTATACCCTTGATACGGTATTGACCAGAATTAATAAGCAGGCACGAATTGTGATTTGTGGGGCCATTTCCCAATACAATGAAAAAGTCGTACAGGGGCCAGTAAATTATTTGTCTTTGCTTGTCAATCGTGCTACCATGGAAGGGATGGTGGTTTTTGATTATGCCAAAAGGTATCCTGAGGCGGTCGTACAATTGGCCCAATGGATGAAAGAGGGTAAGCTGAAATCTCGTGAAGATGTTTACGTAGGCATTGAGCATTTTTATGAAACTTTTTGCCGTTTATTTACGGGAGAAAAAATAGGTAAATTAATACTAGATATTAAATAAGAAATAGGGTTGTAATAAAAAATAAAAATAATGAAAGAAGCATTTATAGTATCCACTGCAAGAACTCCCATTGGGAAAGCATATCGGGGTGCCTTGAACATGACCCAAGGAGCAACACTAGGCGGATGGGTGATTAAGGAAGCCGTACAGCGGGCAGGAGTAGCTCCTGAGGAGGTTGAAGACGTCATCATGGGTTGTGCGATGCAACAAGGAACCACAGGGGGAAATATTGGGCGTCAAGCAGCATTGGCAGCAGATCTACCGGTCACGGTGCCTGGCATGAGTATAGATAGACAATGTTCTTCAGGTATGATGGCCATCGCAATGGCCGCTAAACAAGTTTTGGTTGATGGTATGCAAGTGGCTGTGGGAGGAGGTATTGAATCCATCAGCTTGGTTCAAAACGAAAAGGCCAATACCCATATGGCGGTGGATAAAGCATTGGTGGCCAAGTACAATCATATTTACATGCCCATGCTGCAAACGGCAGAAATTGTGGCCAAGCGTTATGGAATATCAAGAGATCAGCAGGATGCTTATGGACTCGAGAGCCAAAAACGGACGGCAGCAGCACAAGAGGCAGGTAAGTTTAACGATGAAATTATTCCGGTAACCACAACTAAGGCATTATTTAATAAAGAAACGAAGGAGTATACTTTTGAACAAGTAACTTTAAATAAGGATGAAGGAAATAGGCCTTCGACTAACATTGAGGGTCTTAATAGCTTAAATTCTGTTATTGAAGGCGGTTGTATTACTGCAGGAAATGCCAGTCAGCTATCAGATGGCGCTTCAGCTTCGGTGGTCATGGATAGCACATTGGTGACCCAGCGAGGGATCACACCGCTGGGTGCTTACAGAGGAATGGCGGTGGCTGGTTGCGAGCCAGATGAAATGGGCATAGGACCCATCTTTGCAATTCCTAAGTTATTGAAACAACATGGGCTTTCTATCCATGATATAGGTCTTTGGGAATTAAATGAGGCCTTTGCTGTTCAGGTACTCTATTGCCAAGAAAAATTAGGGATTCCTATGGAACTCATGAATGTCAATGGAGGCGCAATTTCTATAGGCCACCCTTACGGAATGAGTGGCGCTAGAATGGTGGGTCATTCGCTTATTGAAGGCAAGCGAAGGGGAGCTAAGTATGTGGTAAGTACGATGTGTATCGGTGGAGGTATGGGTGCAGCAGGTCTATTTGAAGTATTGTAAGGATTATGAGCAAAGCATCGTTTATTTTGGATCTTAACCTACCGGTAGTGGTAGCGCCCATGTTTCTAATTTCAGGCCCACAAATGGTCATAGAATGTTGTAAAAATGGGGTAGTAGGGACTTTTCCTGCTTTGAACCATCGGTCTACTGAAGGGTTTGAACAATGGATTGTCGAAATTAAAATGACTCTGAGAGATTGGGAAGTAGCAACAGGAAAAAAAGCAGCCCCTTTTGGAGTTAATTTAATCGTCCATAAAACCAATCCAAGATTGCAAGCAGATTTGGAGATTGTGGTCAAACACGAAGTGCCCTTAATCATTACTTCCCTTGGCGCTGTCTCCGAGTTGATTCAGTCGGTTCATGGTTATGGTGGCTTGGTATTTCATGATGTGATCATGAAAAGACATGCCCAAAAAGCCGCAGCTGCAGGGGTAGATGGCTTGATATTAGTTTCTGCCGGTGCAGGAGGCCATGCAGGGACGATCAATCCCATGGCTTTAGTAGGTGAAATTCGGTCTTTTTTTGACAAAACTATTTTACTTGCGGGTTGCATCAGTACCGGACAAGACGTGGCTGCTGCGCTACAAATGGGTGCTGATCTGGCTTATATGGGGACACGATTTATCAATACAACTGAAAGCGAAGCTTTACCGGAATATAAGCAAATGATTATCGAGTCCAGTGCCAGCGATGTTATCTACACAGCGGCGATTTCCGGAGTACCTGCCAATTTTTTAAGGCCTAGTTTGGAGCAGATGGGCATTACAGAAGAGATGTGGAAAAAAACAGTTGATGTAGATTTTGGCAATGAACTGATCGCCAATGATGAAGCCAAGGCGTGGAAAACCATTTGGTCCGCCGGACAAGGGATTACCAAAATAGGTGACAGCCCGAAGACATCGATTTTGGTAGCGCGATTGAGAAAAGAGTTTAAGATCGCCATTGAAACCCAAAGTAAATTATTGGCACAATTCAATTTGGATTAGCTTTTGCCTTATTTTCTATAGAGGCTCCGAGATTAAGTAAGGACATTCGGTTGCCTTTATCTCTATGAAACCTTCACCCTCATAAAGAATATCTAAGGTTTCCAAGGGATCATGATGAGAAATGGGCTTTCCAAAAAGAGTTGCCGTGAGTCTTTGGGATGGGTCAAAAGAGGCCGCAGTATAACGACCGGATCCAGAAATCCATTTTTTCCAAAGCTTTTTTCTAGACAAAATATATCGTTTTTCTGGACTGATGACTTGCAGGTCAAAATAAGGGGCATAGGGTTTCATTTGATTGATCAGTTGATGAGCATGGGCCTGGTCGGTGATGAAATAGGCACCTGGTACCTTTAATTTGTTGAGGTAGGAGATGACCCCTTCCCAAAGGTTACCCGTAAGGGAAATACATTCAATATGATCTTGAAAATCAGTATACGTGGATACATCAAGGTCTATGCCCATGATGACGTCTATTTTAAATTGATACATAAGTGCCTCTGGCACTGCATCGGACAAACAGATCACTTGGGGTGCCCATTCCAATAAGTCTTCTAGTTTTGAAAAGGGAAACGCTGTTAGGTGGTCAATGATGAGGGCAGGTTCCTGGTTTTCTTTGACGAAATGATGGGAAGACAATGGGTTGAAAATTTAAAAGTTTACTTAAAGTTTGAATTTAGCATATAATTATTCATTTTAAAAAAAAAGCATTTTTTGTAATGGAAAAAGGGCTGGAAGCCAAAGAAAAGCTTGAAAGGAGAATAGCTCCTTTCAAGCTTTTCTACATTACTAGAATTTCAATGAAATACCCGTCAGGAAATTGATTCCAGCTTGCGGGTAATAATTATTTTGTTGATAAAGAGATCCATCATAAAGATAGCCCCAGGTATATCCATTTGATTCATAGGTGACATTCAGCAAATTGTTGATCAATAAAGTCAATTCTATTTTTTGCATTCCAAAGGCTTGTATTTGATAAGCTAATCTTAGGTCATTGATAAAATAGCTTTGAATCATACGGTCTTCATTGGAGGTATTGTCCAGGAATTGATTTCCTACAAATTTAGTGAGTAGCTGTGCGCTAAAACCTTGATGGCTGAAGGTGATGTCATTACCCATCACGACATTGGGGCTAAAGGCAATATCGGTATTTGTAAATTCATTTTCCACGATATACCGGTCATCAGTGAAGGCATAATCAAAAATAACCTCCGTAAATTTATTGATTTTGTTTCTACTCAAGGCCACATTAAAGCCCCAATTCCATTGGTCAGTTAAATTCATACCCAAGACCATTTCTAGACCTGCTCGATAACTGTCAGGGGTATTGACCCTTATAGATGAGCCAACATCATTGACGGCTCCGGTTAGGATCAGCTGATCGGTATAATCCATCAAATATACATTTGTTTCCAAATGGATGTTATCCAAGTTACCCCTGAATCCCAATTCTAAATTTTGAAGTTGCTCAGGACTGGGAATGTCTCCCACGGGAGCATCTATAAAATCAGTACGTAAAGGTTCTCGGTGGGCTACAGCGAAGGATCCGTAGAGCTGAAAATGGGCATTTAGTGCATAGGTCAATCCAAATTTCGGATTAAAAAAAGTATACTTTTCTCCTACTTGATAGTTTGAAAGATCATCATCTGTACCTTCAGTTTCGTAATCAATAGTACGTATTTGAAGATCTCCAAATAGATTAACTTTTGATGAAAGTTGATAATTGGTTTTTAAAAATACGTTAAAATCATTTTTAGTACTTGACCCTTCATAATAACGATCTCTTATGGCGCTGGTACTGGCGTATTCGGACCATATAATTTCACCAAAATGGCTTCCCTTATACGTGTTGTAACCTCCCCCAAGGGTCATCAGGAGGTTGTCTTTGTTATAATTGAAGGCATAAGTAAAGCCATAAAAATCATTGTCTAGCCATCTTCGCCGGATAAGGTCCGTTTGGGTGATCGTAGAGTCCCCAATGGTTACATTCCCTAGTCCATAATCAGTAAAGGCATCTTTTGATCGATATTGTTCAAAATAGCCTTCACCATGGGTATAATGCCCAGAAATAGCTAAATTCAGATCATCGTTGAAGGCATGATTCAAGTGCAATTGATAATGGTCCTGCTCATAGTGATCAATTTCATTGTCATAGAGATAATAATTAAATTTCCGGTCACTACTTAGAAGATTATCTATTTGGGCAGGGCTACCGTATTCGCCTCCTTGATCAATTACGGCTTGCAGCGCTGTAGGGTCATTATTTAATCGGGCTTCCGGAGTACCATACCAAGACTGATAAGTTTCTTCTTGACCGCCAAAAAGAAGGACTTTAAGTGTCGTTTTTGCTCCGTAATACCCACCCGTTAAGAAATAGGAATAAAGGTCAGATTGCGCTCGATCTATGTAACCCTCAGAGGTGATACGGGATAAGCGACCTTCAAAATTGAAATTATTTTTAATGAGACCTGTATTGAACTGCGCATTGGTTTTTAGGGTATTAAAAGAGCCAACGGTTTGATTAATTTGAGCAAAAGCATTTTCAGAGAGACCGCTAGATTGCAGATTTACAGTGGCCCCAAAAGCGGCGGCTCCATTGGAGGACGTCCCTACCCCACGCTGAATTTGAATTTTGTCTAAAGAAGAGGACAAATCAGGCATATTGACCCAATATACGCCATGAGATTCAGAATCATTGATGGGTATGCCGTTTAAGGTTACATTGATCCGAGTCGCATCACTCCCTCTGATTCTCATACCTGTATAACCTACTCCCGCTCCAGCATCTGAAGTAGTGACCATGGAAGGCGTAAAATTCAATAATATGGGTAAGTCTAATCCAAGATTCCTTTCTTGAATCTTTTCTTTTGAAACATCCGTATAAGTTGTCGGAGTCAATTCATTGGCCTTAGTAGAAAAGTTAATGACCTCATCCCCAAAAATAGTAAGTGCTTTTAGTTTCTTCACTTCGACGGACATCTCGATGACTACATCGGATTGAGAGCCGATGGCAACTTGTTTCGTCACATAGCCAATGGCACTGACAAGTAACGTCTTTTGCTGTTCAGGGACACTCAGTTGAAAATAGCCATTCATATCTGTGATGGTACCCAAATCAAGATCTTTTATGATTACGGAGGCTCCAGGCATGCCTTCATTATTTTCATCCCAAACAGTTCCTGAAACCATTCTTTGGGCATAGGATACATAATTAACCACCAATAAGGTGGCACATATTAAAATTCTCATTATTTTATTTTTAAATTAACCAAAATAGGAGGAGGGGACCTCCATACGGTTATCATACTTCCCTTCTCAGCATTATCCGAGCAGGTTCAATGGGTATGATCTCAGCCCGAATTTATCTTTTCTTTTCAGAAAAGCAGGGCACCCCTTAACGCCACGAAGATAGGATATTATTTTAAATATTTTGCAATAGTTTTATGGCACAGGCCAATCTGTCGTCTTCAATACCCTTTACAATCCCGTAGGGCAGTTGATTGGATTTAAGATAGTTTAAGTAGATATTAAAAAACTCTTTTCTTCTGTAGGGGTGCTCCCTTTGAGGGTCATTTTTCCAAGGGATATCGATGTTGGAGAGCAGATAAAAGTCATATTTTCGCTGAGCAATTTGATCCAGAATCCAAGGGTCTGTTCTGCCATATTTATCATGACTCCAAATCTTTAAAATAATCAAGTTGGTATCACAAAATAGATATTTATCGGCCGAAGCGGCGCGATCGTCTTCCCAAGTAAGTTGTGCTTTCGCAATTTCTAATAAGTCAGCCTCTTGATAATCTCTATCTAGGCGGTCCAAATAAAATCTAGCATATTCCGGAACCCATTCAGTGTAATAGGAAACCGCCAATTCTTGGGCTAATTTGCTTTTACCTGTAGACTCAGGACCTATGATTGCGATTCTTTTAATTTCAGTTTTATGTTCCATGTCATGTAACCCCATCCGGCAAGTAAGGTAAATAGTAAGAATTGAAAGCTGGTCAAAGGCAAACCTTTGTAAATATAAAGCGGAACAGAAATGCTATCTACTATGATCCAAGCAATCCAATGTTCAATTTTTTTTCTAGCCATCAACCACATACCTGTGATGGCAAGGGCAGAAGTAAGCGCATCCCATCCAGGGACATCACTATCTGTGAGTCCAAGTCCAAATCGGATCAATAAAAAAGAACTTAGGAACAGCAAAAAAATGATTGTATTTTCTTGCTTATTGTTTTTTGAAATTGGAACTGGGGTGTGGGTTCCTTTACCTTGGGTCCAAAAGTACCATCCGTAAATACTCATGACAAGATAATAGATCTGAATGCCCATATCACCATAGAGCTTGTATTGAAAGGTAATACCGATGTAAATGATGACACTGATGATTCCTGTTGGATACACCCAAATTTGTTCTTTTTTGGCATACCAGACGCTTACTAAGCCGAAAAAAACGGCGGTCATTTCTGCATAAGACGTATTGACCAATTGAGAGATAAATAAGCTTTGAAAGTCAGTCATACCGCAATTATAAAATTAATAATCAAACAATCTTTTTATTAAGGCGGAATGTTGATAATTTTGCTTTGCAAATAATACCCCTACTTATTTGCTTATGAATATTAACCAAGATAGAATTATTTTTGAAGCACTTACCTACGATGATGTGCTTCTCTTACCTGGCTATTCTGAAATTCTCCCACGAGATACCGAAATAAAAACATTTTTGACGCGAAACATTGAAGTCAATATTCCGTTATTGTCAGCAGCGATGGATACGGTTACGGAATCCAGTATGGCCATATCCATGGCGCTTGATGGGGGCATAGGTCTGATTCATAAAAACATGACCATTGCCCAGCAGGCGATTGAAGTAAGAAAAGTCAAGCGGTCACAAAGTGGTATGATCTTAGACCCGATCACCCTCAACGAAAAGGCTTTGGCTGGAGATGCTGAGAAAATCATGCGTGAAAATAATATTGGAGGGATTCCTGTGGTCAATGATGAAGGAATTTTGATAGGGATCATTACCAATAGGGATTTGAGATTCCAGAAAAACATGACCAAACCCATACTAGATATCATGACCCGTGAAAAGCTCATTACGGCCAAGTTTGAGGTGGGCTTAAAAGAAGCGGAAGAAATCTTACAAGAATATAAAATCGAAAAACTTCCAATCGTCGATGAAAATTATAGATTGACGGGATTGATTACCTATAAAGACATTTTAAAAAACAGAGATCGACCCAACGCTTGTAAAGATAAATTCGGACGCCTAAGGGTAGGCGCAGCTGTAGGAGTCACTCCTGATGTGACTCAGAGGATTTCAGCTTTGGTGGATGCCGGAGTAGATGTAGTTAGTATTGATACGGCACATGGACATACCAAAGGGGTCATTGAGGCGTCGAAAATGGTAAAGCATCAATTTCCTGATTTAGAGCTTATTGTGGGTAATGTGGCTACGGCTGAAGGGGCTTTGGCCTTGGTTGAAGCAGGAGCCGATGCTGTGAAAGTGGGCGTTGGACCGGGAAGCATTTGTACGACAAGAATTATTGCGGGTGTGGGCGTTCCCCAATTATCGGCGGTTTATGAAGCGGCCAATGCCTTAAAAGGGACAGGCGTCCCTGTCATCGCAGATGGAGGGATTAGATTTTCCGGAGATGTAGTCAAAGCATTGGCAGCGGGTGCCAATGCTGTGATGATAGGATCTTTACTTGCAGGTACCGAAGAGGCACCGGGGGAGGTCATTCTGTATGAGGGTAGGAAGTTTAAGAGTTATCGAGGTATGGGATCTGTCGAGGCCATGGAGGAGGGCTCAAAAGATCGCTATTTTCAGGATGCAGAAGACGACATAAAAAAATTAGTACCCGAAGGCAT
>Ga0209425_10007343_pt1 | contig 10384 bp, 7 predicted proteins | sample COG_05_FD_184749 | JGI IMG/M metagenome (GOLD analysis project Ga0209425, IMG submission 184749) | Pelagic Microbial community sample from North Sea - COGITO 998_met_05 (SPAdes) (version 2) | ecosystem: Environmental > Aquatic > Marine > Neritic zone/Coastal water | place: Helgoland, sampling... | reverse complement strand
AAGCCTCGCAATCTCTTCAAGCTCGTCGGCATCCGCGCTCGGCTGCGACGAGAGCACCGGCGAACCCGGGTTACTCGGCGCGGACCTCGCGGCGATGTACGTCGTCCTCGACCGCTCTCGACCGGTCCCGATCCCTTGCGCGCCCCGCGCGCTCCGATCGGATAACCCGATACCCGATCCGTTCGCGGCGCCTCCTCCCATCGCCGCAGCCGCCGCGGCGGATGCGGCGGCGTAGGCGGTCTCCCATTCCCCCGCGGCGGGCGGCGCGGTCACCGCGCGGAGCGGCGGGACTTCGTGTTCGTTCGTTCCGGATTGACCGGATCGCGCGGGATTGACGTCGTTGACCTCCGCGCTCAACAGGAGCGGCACGCCGTGCGGGTGAAAGTGCACCGCCCGCAAACTCCGCCTGGTTCGTAAGGAGATGTAAGGGAGCGCCGCGGCGTCCGGGTCGGCACCCTCGGCACCCACGTCGGCACCCGCGACGGTTCCCCGCGACCGCGAGGGAAAACCCCCAGAGTATCCCGGCGACGCGGTCCATCGATCGCCGAGATTCACAGCTGTGTTCGAGTCGGCACCCTCGGCACCCCCCGCGCTGTCACCCGCATTGGTATCGTCCCCGTTCACGCGCGCCTCCCAGTCCGATCGCATCGCCGCGGCGTACCTCCACGTGTACAGCTTATGTCCCGACGCCACGGTCAGGATGTCGCCGTTTGGATGAAACGCCAGGCTCGCGATGGGCTTGCCGAAATCGAACCGCAGGATGCACTCGGACGTCCGCGCGTTCCAAATGCGAACCTCGTGGTCCAAGGACCCGGACGCCAGGACGTGCGGGTTGCTCGGGTGGAACCGGACGACCCACGGCGTGCGCCTGTGTCCCGCGAGCGTGGCGAGGCATTTGCCGGTGGCGCAGTCGATGAGCTTGACGGTGTGGTCTCCGTGGGTGGACGCGAGGGTTCTGCCGTCTGGGGAGAACGCCGCGGCGATGGTGGACCGTGGCGCCGGGCGAAGTTCGCTGTACGTGGCGGTGCAGTTGCTCAGCGAGTCAGCCTCGGCCCACGACGCTAGGCCGCGATGGAGCGAGATCGACGGGTCGCACTGGTCCACGGGCGATACCGCCCCTCCGAGACGCGGGCCGGATGTGTGGTCGGGTCGTCGCCCGGAGGTGCTGGGGTCGCCTCCTCGCGTGGCCTTGCCCAGCCGCCCAGTTGGATCGAGCTCGCGGGCGCGGATCCGGGCGTACATGGCGTCGACGACGTCCGCGCGCGGTCAGATCCGCGTTCGTCACCCGGGACCAAAAAAAAGATGAGCCCCGGGACGTCCAAGCGTCTTTCCCCCTCTCCTCGGGGCGCGTCCCAATCGGGACACAATCGGGCACCGCGTGCGCTGCGGCGGGTGTCGGGACGTTCGGGCGCTCGGCGGTGGTCACCGGCGGCGCGATCCGAGTCGTGACGACCCTCCCGCGTGCGCGGGTTTGACCCGAGCCCGCGCGTTCGGCCCGTCCTTTCATCCCTCCCAGTCTATTTCCTTGATTTATTGGCGCGAAGGTGTGATGATCTGGAGAGAGAGGATTCGGCTCGGCAGCTCGGAACGTGTGAACAGACTCGAGATCACAAACGTCTAACACTTAATTTCAGCGCCTACGCCTCTCACATGTGTCCAATCGCGCGAAGCTCCGCCTCCAGCGCGGTCATCGCCCCGCTCGCCTTCTGCCTCACGCTGTCCCACTTGCGCCGGCTCCCGCTCGCCTCCGCCTCGATCTCGTGCGCCTCGAACCGAAGCCGTTGCTTCTCCGCGGCGTCGGCGTCGTGGACGTTGGCGTCGTCGAGCGCCCTCAACGTCTCCCGATGCCTCTTCTCCGCCGCGACCCAGGTGCGCCGTCCTTGCCTCGACGACGTCACCGCACCCTCCGCGCGTCGCGCCGCGCTCTTGAGCCGCGCGCGGCGGTCGCTGCCGCCCATCTTGCGCCACGCGTCCCACCCCGATTTGATCACGGCGTCCCAGGAGCGTTCCTCGGCTTCGTGTTCATCCGCGCCTCCTTCGCGTCTCTCGCGTTCCGCCTTTGCCGCTGCGTTGGCCGCCTTTGTGGCGTCTTCGCGTAGCTTCCTGGCGCGTTCCTCCGTCGCCTTGGCCTCGGCGGCGGCTTCGGCCTGGGCCTTGACGCGCGCGGCCTCGGCCTTTGCGTCGGCTGCGGCTTTTGCCTCCGCCCTGGCTTTATCGGCGGCTGAGGCTTCCGCGTCGGCCCTGGCTTTGGCGTCAGCCTCGGCGGCGGCCTCGGCGGCGGCTTCACCCTCAGCGGCGGCGATGACGGCCTCGTCGGCTTCGGATTTGGCTCTGGCCTCCTCGGATTCCTCCTCGGCAGCATTCGCCGCGGCGGCGGCCTTTGCGGCCTCCTCAGCCTTGGCTCTGGCCTCCTCCTTGGCCTCAGCTTTCGCCTTGGCTTCGGCCTTGACTTCAGCATCCGCCTTAGCCTTTGCTTCAGCGTTGGCCTTAGCTTCAGCTTTCGCCTTTGCTTCGGCCTCAGCTTTGGCCTTGACTTCAGCATCCGCCTTAGCCTTTGCTTCCGCCTTGGCTTCCGCCTCAGCCTTAGCTTCGGCCTCAGCCTTGGCTTCAGCGTTGGCCTTAGCTTCGGCCTCAGCCTTAGCCTTTGCTTCAGCCTTGGCTTCAGCATCCGCCTTAGCCTTTGCTTCAGCGTTGGCCTTAGCTTCGGCCTCAGCCCTAGCCTTTGCTTCAGCCTTGGCTTCGGCCTCAGCCTTGGCTTCAGCGTTGGCCTTAGCTTCGGCCTCAGCCTTGGCTTCAGCGTTGGCCTTAGCTTCGGCCTCAGCCTTGGCTTCAGCATCCGCCTTAGCTTTCATCTCAGCGTACAGCTTGACTTTGGTCTCAGCATCAGCCTTAGCCTTGGCCTCGGCCGCAGCCTTAGCCTCAGCTTCCGATTTAGCCTTGGCCTCGGCCGCAGCCTTAGCCTCAGCATCCGATTTAGCCTGAGCCTCAGCCTCCGCGTCAGCCTTCGCTTTGGCCTCTCGCTCCGCCTTTGCCTTGGCGTTGGCCGCCTTCGCCGCCGCGATCTCAGCCTTGGCCTTGGCGTTAGCGTCAGCCACCGCCCTGGCCTTGGCCTCAGCCTGCGCCTTGGCCTCAGCCGCAGCCTTTGCCTCCGCGTCCAGCTTGGCCTTAGCCGCGGTCGCAGCCTCCAGCTCCTGCCTCATCTTTTCAGCCTCGGCCAGCTTACGCCTGAGCTCCTCCATCTCCTTCTTCTTAGCCTCCTGCTTAGCGCGCGCCTCGGCGATGTCCCGAGCCTTGGCAGCCCTGGCCGCGGCGAGGACGACGTCCTTCTCGGCGGCATCGTCGAGCTTATTCTCCACGGTAGCCTTATTCTCCGCGGTAGCCTTATTCTCCACGGTAGCCTTATTCTCCACGGTAGCCTTATTCTCCACGGTAGCCTTATTCTCCACGGTAGCCTTATTCTCCACGGTGGGCTTATACTCCACGGTGGGCTTATACTCCGCGGTGGCCTTTTCCGTCGCGGCGGCTCGATCGCTGGCCCACTCCCACGGGGGCGTCTCCGGTGAGGCTGGCACCGTCGCGGGGGGCGGCGCCGCGGCAAACCCGGGTGGAATGTCAACCGTCGCGGACGTCATCGATCCGGAAGACTTCATCAAACCGCCGAGATTGAATGACGAGAACTTAGGGACGAACACCGCGGCGGCGACGGCGAGGACCGCGACGATGAACGCCGCGAGGAACCAAACCCCCGACGAGGATTTAACCCTCGGGTTTAGGGTCTCAGTCTCGTGACTCGTGACGAACGCCTTGGCGACCGGTATGAGCTCTGGCGTCGCGAACGGCTCGGCGATATCCTCGGCGACGATATCGTCGGTGGTCTTCGCCTTTCGCGTCCGCGCGAGTGGCTTGCTGGTCCCCCGACCTTCTTTGGCGTTTTCGATGAGCTCGTTGACCTCCCTGGCGCGGTTCGCCTGTAACTCCCGCTCCAGCGCCTCCACCTTGGCCGCGTACTCGTCCCTCTCCTTGATCGCCTTCTCCGTGGAAGACATACCGGCACGCTCGGCGTCGCGCAGTCGCCGGCTCCATTCCTCCTCGCGTTCGAGTTGCGAGTTGAGCTCCCTCTCCAACGCGTCTTTGCTCGCCGCGAGCGTCTCAACCTCGCGGCTCGCGCGTCTGAGCGCCGCCTCGGTCTCCCGCAGCTCCTCTTCCGTCATCTCGCTCTGATCCATGCGTTCCTCCATCATCCGCAGCTGTTCCGCCTGCATCTGCTTATCGCGCTCGAGCCGCTGTACCATCTCCCGGGCTCGGCTTCTCTCCTCCAGCAAGATGCGCATCTGCGCCGCCTCTTGCTCCTCGGTGGATTCGATGATGTCCCTGACCACCGGGGACATGGGCGTGTGCGCGTGCGTCGCCATGTCACCCATCACACCGCCGACGCCCTCAGCGCCCTGGAGCCCGAGGCCCTTGAGCGCGAGCAGCGAGCGGCGGAACTGCGTCACCGGCGAACACGACCCATCGTTTTTCACCCCCGCGACTCCTTCGCGTTCGCCGAAGGGCGACCCGGGCGAACGCACAGCTGTGTCATCTCGTGTCGCCTCGAGGCCCGATGGGAATGCCATGGCGTTCTCGCTGGACCGCGTGCGTCTGTGCCGGATGTTGGGCGGGGACTTGGGCGCGAGGTCCAGGTCGTGAAGTAGTTCTCGGTCGATCTCGCCCTCCGTCGCGGGTGAGCCGGAGATTGATTGATCTGAGAGTGGATGCTCGGTGACGTCGAGGATGTCGTCGTCGTCGGTGACGTCCTGCGACGGCTCGACTGGTGGTGTGGTGGGCCCTGGAGGTGCCTCTTCGTTTGTCGTCTGTGTGTCCTGCGTGGGCGATTCCGGCGTGGCCTCGGATGCGGTGGAGGTGCTCGGATGCGCGGACTCGGATGTTGCGAGCGAGCCGGAGACGTCCCGTGGGGCGCGGGATGTTGAGGGTGTCGGGGTGCTGTAGCTGAGCTTCTTGGCGTTCCGCTTGGCGAGCACGGCGTGGACGCTCCCGACGCTCCCTCCGATCGCGGCGACGTCCTCCCTCGAAGCCTTGGACGTGCTCTTGGCCTTGGTCACGGACGCGACGGAGGAGGAGGACGAGGACCGGGAGCCGGTGCCGCCAACCTGCGACTTTTTACGATGCCTGTGCGCGCTCCTCGGCTCGCTATTGACCATCTGATTGGCGTCGACCGAGACAGCGTCCGGACTCGCTTTGGAGCGGCGCGAGTCGAACGGGTCGATGTATCGTTCCCTTCGATAGCCGGAGACCATCGACGAGGGCGAAGCGCGCTCCAAAGTGCCCAACGGGAGATTCCAAAAACTTTGTCGTTACTTCCGAGAATTTTCTCAATCTGGTCAAAACGGCCGCAACGGCCACTTTTTGTAGATGGAACGGAATAAACCGGGAATGACCGTCTCTAAAAGCCCATACAAATCTGATGATTCACTGCACGAAATTGGGGGAACGAAAGCGTTATAAACGCGCATTTCCCATTCTCGTTCGTCATTCCCACTTGCTTCGGCACGCACACCCCACTCACCCTACACATTAACCATGTCCATTCTCACCACCGAGAACTACATCAACGCGTGCGCCTTCGTCATGGCCGCGTACGGGCTCCAGTTCCTCATCATGCCCGCGAAGATCATCACCGACCACTTCAAAGCTACCACGTCCGCCATCACGCTGTTCACGGCGCGAGGCACCGCGGGGCCCATGATTGCCGTGGCCTACGCGATGCACAAGATGCAGGACCTGCAGTTCACCGTCGCCACCATCGCCCTCATCGCCTTCCTCTACCCTTTCAACGCCAAGTACGGCATCTTCCAGAAGCTCAAGTGCAAGTACCCCATGCACTACGTGCCCGAGGGTCTCATGACCACTCTCATCACCACCGGCATCTACCTCCTCGCCCAGTAAATGGAATCGAGAACGAGCTCGAGGAAAAGGAAGGACTGACATCGGCGTCTGAAGGACGCGCGATTCACGGAGGAACACGAAACCACGTGACACACAAGAGAGCGTTCCCCCGGACGGGGGAATTGCCAAAAAAATAACGGAAACTATTTTTCGTAGCGCTCGCGGCCGCGAGGCCTCGGCGCGTGCTAGCCGCACTAGTGAGGGATCATTTGTAATCGGATGGTAGAACCATCGTCTTAAGACGTAATACTCGCCTTACGTATTATTAAAGTTGGCGTCGCGGTCGGGTTTGGCGCCTTTGTCGACACGCCCGAGACGTTACATTCAATTTCCGCTCCGCCTGTTCCCCCCATCCCGGCGCTCTCCCCCCTGCACCGTGAGACGGGCCCACCTTACGCGGAGATGACGCCCTCCTCCTCCTTTTTCTTCTCCGCCTTCTTCCCGCGGAACGCGTTCTTCATCTTCGCGCCGAGGCTCCCGATCTCCTTACCCAAGGGCATCGCGAGCGTGAGCGAGAGCATCATCGCCTCCTCACCCGTGCGAAGCTTCTCTTCGCGGCTCTTTCTCCATTCGCGAACCTCCTCGTGGTTCATCACCGGGGACTTCGCCAGCCCTTTCTGGTACAGCTCGTCGCGCCTCTCCTGGCGCTGAGCCTTGGTGACGATGAACGTGTCGTGGATCCACTTGAGGAGGAGAACCTTCGGGTTGGTCAGGTTGCCGTCCATGCCGCGGATGTTGCGCAGGGGAACCCAGTGGCCGAGGCCGTTGCCCCACATCAGCGTGTTGCCGTCGACGATGCCGCCGATGTACGCCTTGCGGAGGACGTCGATGGACATCGGGCCGCGCGGGAGGCCGGTGCGGTCGCGGTAGTACCAGATGTTACGGCGGATGACTGTTCACGCGGGTGAGGGAGGAGCGGGAGGTCAGCATCGTCGGGGAGGGAGCCGGAGAATCTCACTGGAATCTCACTGGGCACACGGTCACAGCGGTCCAGGTGGGAGTTTTGGCGAGGAATCAGGGTTTCAGGGATTTGGTGGTTCGGGCGGGGCGCCCTGGGGCGGGATGGGTTCGGGTGACTCACTCCTCTCGGATTTCAGCTCCACCATTCCCTCGTACTCCCACTCGGGGTAGGATACCTCGCGGGGCTCCGAGAGGTCCGCCCTGCGGCGCGGGACGTAGTCGTCATCTCCGGGCTGGGCCATGTTTTTTCACCCTTTTTTTCACCCTAAAGCCTCCTTCCTGCTGTGTGCTGACGGCGATCACGCGCGCGGTGCTGGCGCTATCGACGGGCGGCGTGTGGATCCACGCGCTGATGCGGGTCGATGGAAGACGACGGTCCGGGTGTGTCGGTCCGGCGCGCTTCGAACAGTGGGTGGTCGGGCGCGATGATGGGCCGGCGGCTTCACGATTCGCGCCCAGACCAGGATAAAATCGTGATTGATTGTGATTGGCTGAAAAAATCCCCGCCAGCCAGCGGTTTCGAGCCTCGGTCGAGCGGGGAGTGCCACTGCGGAGAGCGCCGGCGAGGGTAGGGCGCACGAGAGGCGACAGAACGCCCGTGCATGGCCGTGGGAGGGACGTGTGCACAGGTGTCCGTCGCATCGCGGGTATACATCGGAGGCTGTCGCGTCTCGCGCTCGGCAAAGGTGAGAGGTGCCCACACTGAAGTTTTTCTCGGTCCCATCTCCGACCCATCGGCTGACCAAACTCCACCCGTATCATCCCCAGGCCAGGCCGGTTCGAGTTGGGAGGGGCGCCGCGAAGGTCGTCACGTCCATGGGTCTCATCGCGTGGGGCACCGAACTCGCCAGACGGTGGGGCTGGGCCCCGGAGGATACCAGAGAGGAGCGCCCGCACTGCTGCGTATTCTGTGAAAAGATCGGACGCGAGAGGATGCACGGGAACGACGGCACGTTCGTGCACAGCGACGAGACGCTGGTGGTGTTTCGGGACTGGCGACCGGCGGCGAGACGGCACTACCTCGTATGCCCCAGGGCGCACGTCACGTCCGCCTCATCCCTGCGAGGGCCAGACGACGCGGCACTCGCGCGTCGCATGCTCGAGCTGGGAAAGGAATGTATCGCGAGGGACTTTCCGGATGACCCGCACGTAGAGACGCGGTTCGGCTACCACATCCCGCCGTTCAACAGCGTGGACCACCTGCACATGCACGCGTTCGTCCTGCCGTTCGACCCGCCGTGGAAGGAACGTAAGTACTGCACGGAACCGTGGGCGCGGTTCGCGTTTAAGCCCGCGGATGTGTTAGTTGAAGAGTTGGAGGCGGAGGCGGAGTCGGAGAAGGAGAACGGTAAGGACACAGGGGACACGGACGGGGATAAGACCTCGCGGCTGTAGCGATGACGCCGACACTTAGCACGTGATGGAGCGACGAATCGGGTATAATACGTAGGTAGCTATTTGGGTTTAGGGTTAGGGTTGGCGAGTCCCGTTTGGCTATGCGCCGTTTGCTATCGTGGTTGTTTTTTCCCCGGCTAGTCCGTCCACGTCGCGGCGAGCGCGTTGGCGATGATCTGCACCGCCACGTCGTACGCTTCATTCACGTAGTGTATCCCATCCTCGGTGCACTCGTCTCCGCACGATGACGTGACCCGGCCGAGGTCGATAGGAACGACGGAGGTTCGCCCGCTCGGCCGAGTTCGTTCAAACACGGGTGACTTGTTAGCCACGCGGGCGTAGGCGTCGCCGCGTTCGGGCGTCATGTTCATTCGTTTGCGCTCGTCGGTAAACTTGGACGGGACGGTTCGGACTGGCGTGAGCCAGAACGCGACGCGGTTCGGTGTGTGTTGGGTTTCTCCCACCGGGTCGGCACCCTCGGCACCCGGTGACTGGTCGACTGACTCGCCTCCCGGTGACTGGTCGACGAGTTCAGTTTTGAGCGCCTTCGCCAGCGCCTTGAGCGCGGCGGCGTACTCGTCGACGTCGTTCACCCACAGCTCGTGCCACAGCGCGGAACCCATGACGAGCACCGAGGGCGGAGACGCGCTCGTCACGTTGTCATCCGAATGATGACCTACTTTGAACAGGTTCGGCAGCGACGCCGTTACGTTTTGCACGAACGGCGCCCACACAAACACGGCGACTCCTCCTCCGTCGAGTTTGTGAGCCCAGTCCCTGTGTTTCTCGGTGGATTCCAGCCTCCACGCGTCGCGGTCCTCGGCCACGGCGCGGAGGATGGCGGCGTAGACCATCCTGGCGGACGAATCCCCCACGACGGCGACCGTCTTACCCGCCAGCATGGACGCGAGTGACTTTCGATCGATCCGTCTCGCTTCGCATCGTTCTCTGGACGACGTGGAGAACTCCCACGCGCGTTCGCCCCCCGTCGCACCTGGGTCGTCGCAGCCGGCGACGGGGTGCGTCGCGCGCTCGCACGCGCGCTCGCCTTTGACCCAGTCGCCGTCGCCGAGGTCCCCCGACAGGCACCGCGCCCTGTGCGACCCCGCGTCGATGCCCGGCGGTTTGTTTTGAGGTGGCGATCCGACGGGCGACGCCGCTTTCCACGGCCGCGGCGTCACCGTCACCACGTCGCTCTCCCCGAAACCCGGCCGCGACGTAGGGAAGACGAAGACCGAGGCGGCGAGTCCGGTGAGGAGGATGAAACCGACGGTGGGCAAGGAGAACCCGCACACGTTACTCCCCCCACGCGCCATCGCGTCTGAAAAAATCTGAAGAAAACACCTTCAACAGAACCGCTCCTCATCACATCGTCGAGCGCGTCGGGAGGATGTCATCGCCAACGACCGCGGCGTCCGCGGCCGCGCGTCACCGCGCCGCGGTACTCAAGGCCTACCGCGACCTCGTCGACGTCGTCCGTCGCTCGAGGCCCGTCGCCGAGCGGGAGGCCAAGCTGGATGAGGCGCGGACGGAGATCCGCGCCCACGCCGCCGAGCACGAAGAGTCCAAGCGCCTGGACATGCTCCGCACGCTCGTCGCCAGGGTCGGGTACCTCCGCATCGTCACACCGAAGGGCGGCAGGCACAAGCGCGAGAGCGGCACGTTCGTGGTCAGGGAAGGGGAGCTCGTCGAGGACGGGGGCGAGAGCAAGGGGAAGAGAGTAGCGGACGGCACCATCAGCATGCAGGAAGCGCACGACTACCACAACAGGCTGATGAAGCGGCAGTACTACGGACAAAAGCCACCGCCGCAACCACCGATGCTCTAGGAATACGTCGTAGCCAGTAGCGAGTGATGTGATGGTGAACCGATAACTTAGTTGTAATAAACGCCGTCGCTCTCTGAGCTAAAAGAAACTTCGACGGCAGCGAGTACTCTAAACTCGTGCTCGTTGTTGTCTCAACCTCGTCACTTGACCTGCGGGACGACCTCGGCGTGCTTGACGGACTTTGACAGCGTCATCTGCGTCTGCATGCGCCGCCGGCGGATATCCTTCTCGAGCTCGGACTTGATCGCCTCGTCG
>Ga0209425_10007334_pt1 | contig 10395 bp, 9 predicted proteins | sample COG_05_FD_184749 | JGI IMG/M metagenome (GOLD analysis project Ga0209425, IMG submission 184749) | Pelagic Microbial community sample from North Sea - COGITO 998_met_05 (SPAdes) (version 2) | ecosystem: Environmental > Aquatic > Marine > Neritic zone/Coastal water | place: Helgoland, sampling... | reverse complement strand
TAACTGTTGAATATGGTTCAGATTATGTTGATGCAGGTGCTACAGCTACTGACTTAAGAGATGGTACTGTTACTGTTGTAACTTCAAGCACATCATCAAGTACAACTATGGGTGAGCAAACTATTACTTACACAGCTTCAGATGCACTTGGTAATACAACAACTGCAACTAGAACTCTTACTGTAGTTGATACTACCGGTCCTGTAATTACGATAATCGGAGAGAATCCAGTAACTCTTGAATGGGGTGATGATTATGTTGATGCAGGTGCTACAGCTACTGACTTAAGAGATGGTACTGTTACTGTTGTAACTTCAAGCATATCTTCACAAGATGTTCTGGGTGAACAATTTGTTAGCTATACAGCTACTGATGCTGCAGGCAACACAACAACTGCAAAAAGAATAATTAATGTGGTTGATACAATTGCACCAGTTATTACAATTCTTGGAGATAATCCTGCCTCATCAGAGCTAGGATCTAATTACACAGATGCAGGTGCTACAGCTCTTGATAATTATGATGGTGCTGTAACTGTTATAGAATCAAGTTCATCGAGCGAAAATACCTTAGGAGCTCAATATATTTTCTACACTGCTACAGATTCATCTGGTAATGAAGCACAAGTAGTCAGAACTGTAAATATTATTGATACAATTGATCCTGTATTTACATCAGGTAATAACTTTGTTGTTGCCGAAAATCAGACATCTATTGGTACGATGACAGCTACTGACCTTGATACATTAACATTCAGTATTTCTGATGTAGTAGGTGGAGATGTTGCTAATGCGATTGTAATCTCATCTGGTGGAGCTCTATCATTTACACAAGCTCCTGATTGGGAAGATAGATCAGAAGTCTATTACACTGCAACAGTTACTGTTAGCGACTCATCAGGAAACAGTGTCTCAACTCCAATTACTGTAGCGGTTACAGATATTGGTGGTTTTGATGATAATCCAGATACTGGTACAGATTCTGATACTGAGACAGTTGTCATAATTGTAGAAACTGTTACTACAGGTGTTGGTACAGGAACTGCTACAGCTACGACAGCAGTTACTACAACTACAACTACCCCTTAATATTAGGAGGTAGTTCTGTTGTAGTTAATGTCTATAAGCAAAAGAGATATAGCTAATAATATATCTCAAAAGACATTACTATCTAAGCAAAAATCCAAACAACTACTTGATAATTTTATTCAAGTAGTTGTTTCTTCTTCATTTAGTACTCAGATAAAAATAAGTGGCTTTGGAACTTTCATAAGAAAAAAAACACCATCAAGGATTGGAAGAAATCCTAAAACTGGTGAGGAATTTAAAATTTCGGCGAGGTCTAAATTAAACCTTATTTTATCTAATAAAATTAGAGAAAAAATCAACTAAAACTAAGTGGTCGGGATGGTCGGATTTGAACCGACGACCACTACACCCCCAGCGTAGTGCGCTACCAAGCTGCGCCACATCCCGAATACTATATATTTTAACCTAACAAATTTTTTAGTAATCCCTTTTATATAAAGAATTTAGATATAATCATTTTTATGGAAACTATTATTATCAAATCTTCATCTGGATCTTATACAGGTACAAGAATAGATAAAATTAATACTTTTTATGGAATTCCTTATGCGCATTCATGTGCTAATAAAAATCGATGGCAACATCCCAAAGAACTTAAAGATAATTATAACCATGGCGAATCTGTAAAGGGCTCAAGCGCATATCAAACAGTAGTAAATAAATCTTTTATGTTTGATTCCAGTCTTCCAAAATCAAGTGAAGATTGTCTAAACCTTAATATAGCCTCACCAGAACATGCATCAAATTTTCCAGTAATGATCTGGATACATGGAGGTGCCTTTTTAACTGGTTCTGCTAATGGGGCTCTTTATAAAATGGAAACTCTTGCATCAAGAGATATAGTTTTAGTTACTATAAATTATAGATTAGGGCCTTTTGGCTTTTTAAAACTTAATGAGGTAAGTAATGGAAAAATTCCATCAACCGGAAATGAAGGATTACTAGATCAAAGGTTAGCCATTAAATGGATTAAAAAAAATATAGAAGCTTTTGGAGGTAATCCTGAGAACATAACAATATTTGGAGAATCTGCTGGCTCATGGAGCTGCGCTTTGCAAGTTGGTATGGGTATAAAAGGGGATTTTCAAAAAGTGATTTGTCAAAGTGGAGGCGGAGATGCAGTCAGATCAACTGAAACAGCAAATCAGTGGGGTGAGTTATTTATTGCAAAATGTCATGACAAAAAGATTAAATTAGACGATATTATGAATGCGCCACCTGAGCAATTAATTGAAGTGGCGAAGCTAATGAGACATCAAGAATTAAGTGATGGCAATGCATGGGTCATGCCTGAGGTTGGATTTGCTCCAGTAATCGATAACATTATCTTAAAAAATGACTATATAGAAAATTTTAATAGAGAAAGTTTTGATTTAATCGCAGGAGTTACATTAGATGAATATAGACTATGGAGTACGTTCCATCCTTTTTATAAGAATCTTTCTAAAGAAAATTTAATAAAAAGATTATCAAAGATATTTAAGCATTCTTATGATGAAATTATTGAACTTTATTCTGATTATATAAGTGATGAAAATTATGGCTATTTACTATCTTCAATCATGACCGATCTTTCATTCGGCAGCCCAGTTGAAGAACTTTTATCAATGAAAAATAATTCATATGGATATATATTTATTCCTCAAAGTCCATTACTTAATGGTGAGCTAGGTGCATTTCATGCCTCAGAATTACCTTATTTATTTGGAGTTCAAAATAAACTTCCATATCAAAAATGGAGTCCGGAGTATCGAGATAAAACTGCAGAAGTAATTCAGGATGCGTGGGTAAATTTTGCAAAAAATGGCAATCCTTCCAATGATAATTTTGAATGGAAGCCATTTTCACATTCCTCTAATTATGCTTTAATTAGAGATTCAATAAAAAATATTAATTCTCCTTTTAAAGAAAGATATAAACTACTTAATCATGCAAAAAATTTCTAGATTAATCCTCACTATTTTTTTTACTTTGAATAGTTTTTCATTGACAGCTAAAGAAATAATTTCAACTTCTTCAGGAATTGTGGCTGGCTTTAAGATGGATAAAGTTATGAATTGGCATGATATACCTTATGCAAAACCTCCAATAGGTGAACTTCGTTGGAAAGCACCTCAATTGATTCTTGAGAGTAACAAAAAAATAATTGCTAAGGAAGGTAATTTTTGTGTACAAGAGCCTTATGAAAGAGGAGGAGCTCCTGGAGATAAAGATGTTAGCGGATCAGAAGACTGCCTATATCTTGATATACAAGCACCACTTTTAGATTCAGAGTCCAAACTACCTGTTATGTTTTGGATTCATGGAGGGGGCAACACATCAGGATTAAAGGATAGCTATAATTTTTCAAAATTAGTCCAAAAGGAAAAGGTAATTGTTGTTTCTATTAATTATAGATTAGGTGCTTTTGGTTGGTTCACTCACCCGTCAATTCAGAGCATGCAATCAGGTCTTGATAAGTCATCAAATTTTGGAACTTTGGACATTATAGCTGCATTAAGGTGGACCCAAGAAAATATTGAAAAATTTGGTGGAGATCCAAATAATGTAACTATTTTTGGCGAGTCTGCAGGTGGTCATAATGTTCTAAGTTTATTGGTTTCAAAAGAAGCAAAAGGCTTATTTCATAAAGCTATTTCACAGTCAGGATATACAACAACTTACTCAATTGAGGAGGCATATAAACCAAAAGAATTTTCTAATACCTCAGATGCATCAAGTTCAGAAATATTTTCAAGACTACTAAAATCTATTGAATATCCAAAGCTTGAAACTGAGATAGAGATAGCAGAGCAAAGAAAAATATTAAAAGAAATAAATGCATATGAATTATTTTTACTGTATCAAGATGATGCTGTTAATAGCATTCCATTAATAACAGAAGATGGAATTACAATGCCCTTTGAAGGAATGAAATCTGCTCTAAGTAATCCAAAACATATTAATATCGTGCCAACTATTGCTGGTTCTAATAGAGATGAAGTTAAGCTATGGTTAGCTTCCGCAGAATATTTTGTTAAATTGGAAGAAAGTTTCCTTGGCAATATAATAAATATTCCAAAGCCAGTCCTTAAAGATAAGAAAGCTTATGCTGCCTTTAATTATTTTAGAGCAACTGCTTGGCAGCTTAGAGGCGTTGATCAGCCTTTATCAAGCCTATATCAAGCAGGCAATAAGGATGTTTTTGCATATAGATTTGATTGGGATGATCACAGAAGATATCTTTTTACAGATTTTGCTGAATTAATTGGAGCCTTTCATGCCTCAGAGATCCCTTTAATATCTGGAAACGATGACATAGTTGGCGAATTTGATTTTATTTTATATCCAAAAGGACCTTCAAAAAGGTTCACTGAAAAAAATATGATGAGATTTTGGGCATATTTTGCCAAAAAAGGTTATCCAGGCAAATCAACCAATAACAAGGAATGGACTCCGTACATTGACGAGAATCGCAACAAATCTATGATGATTCTAGATAAAAGAAGCAATTTAGGTATAACTAGTTTTAATAAAGATCTTGATAGTCTAATTACAGAGCTGGAGCTTAGCTCAGTTATAAATTCAAGAGAACAATGCGCCTTACTATTCCAGATTACTACTTTTGTAGGGGAAGATGTTTTTGATGAATATCAAGATAGATTAAATGGTAAGTGTACAAAAAATCTAGCAAAAGAATTTTTAGATGAAAATAGTGGAGTAATAGATATTTAAGTCTTAATTTGTTCTAACTTCCTCTTTGAGCTTAAGTACTAGAGATGATTTAATTCTTATCAGATCAGCTACTCTTCTAATTAATCTTTCCTCATTAACTTCAAGTACATTATCTGCATATGCTGTTTCCCAAAGTAATTTGATTAAAGCAAGCTTTTGCTCTTTATTAAAATTAGAATTTATATCTTCTACAAATTCATAGAAAGAAACACTATTTTCAGTATGCTCCTCTATTACTTGAAATAGTTCCTCACTAGACTGAGATAATTTAACTGAGATATTCTCAAGTCCAACCTTGATTCTTGCCAATTCATCATTGTCAATAGATCCATCTGCTATTGCCACTTCATATGCTAATGCATAAGCAACTAATTCAATATCGAAAGATGAATCTTGTTCAAAGTCATTATTAGAAGTATTTTTTTTAAAAAAATTAAACATTGGTAGTATCCGGAAGTTTATTTCTATATATAAAATAGAATATAAGATAATAAGAAATAGCAAATAATATAAACCCATAAAAAGAAATATATTCTTTAAAATTATTTTCTAAGATAATACCAAGAAATCCTAAAATGGTTGAAAAAAGAAGAATAATAAGCAATGAACCTTCAGGAGAAAAATATTGCATAAGTTTATGATGTATATGATCTCTGCCTGCAGACGCCCAGCTTTTCCCTCTTAAAGTTCTTGAAATTATTAGACCTATACAATCTACAAAAGGAATAGCCACGAACCATACAATTGTTATTGGGTTAATGGGATATGATTCCATTTGCGAGCAATGAATAGCTACCCAGGCCACAGTAAAGCCAATAAAATTTGATCCATGATCTCCAAGGAATACTGCCCTTCTCTTACCTACTACCCTAAGATTAAAAGTTAGAAAACCTACCATCGAGCCAATAAAAAGGATTATCATTGAATCATATACAAATCCTGATGTAAATCCAGTAAAAAGCAACATAACAAGAGCTGATCCTGCACAAAGACCATTAATGCCATCTATCATATTAAAAGCATTCATTACACCAACAACACAAAAGATGGTTATAGGAACACCATATACACCTAAATAGATTGTTCCTAAACCAAACAAGTCACCAAGGTTTTCAAGATAGATGCCGGTTGAATGGATTATAAAATAAGCAGCTAAAGACTGAGTAATCAACCTATAGATGGGCTTTATACCCTTAACATCATCAACTAGAAATACAATAATAATAAAAAATGAAGCAATATATAGCATTGCTGAAAATAGAGGAATAAAGTTATTGAGCTCATTAACATCAATATATATTTTTCCTGATATTAATAAGCTTATAAAGATAGCTATTCCGCCAGTTAATGGAGTAGGTCTTTTATGAAATTTTCTACTTTTATCAGGCAAATCAACCAGAAGCTCATTTCGTCTAGCAATATTTCTTGCAATATAATTTATAGCTAACGATACAAATGCACTTAGGATTAGATAGTCTAAAATTATGTTAAAATTCATCAATAACCAACCTTTATAAAATTAATTAATATGATTCTTATTCTAGATGATATAGCTTTATTGAAACATTTAAAGAAAAAATCTATAAAATGTTTTTTTATTTTACAGATCTTTCTTTTTCATTCTGCAAACGCTGTTGCAGATGATTCAAAGTTAAACCTTTTATCTTTGCCTAATGGATTTGAGATATCCATCTTTGCTGAGAATATCTCTTCTCCAAGACAAATTACTGAAGGCTCTGAATATATTTTTACAGCATCTGGATCAAAAGGGCAGATATATGCACTATCAGATTCAAATAGCGATTATGTTATTGATAATAATAGAACTATTGCCAGTGACCTTTTTGATTCTAGAGGAGTTACTTATAAAGACGGGGATTTGTATTTTGCAGAAGTTGATAAAATTTGGGTCATTAGAGATGTAGAGAATTGGCTAAATGCTAATAAAGAAGGCATGCCCAAAAAGGAATTAATTACAGATAAGTTACCTTCAAATCCATGGCATGGATGGAAATGGATCAAATTTGGGCCAGATAATAAATTATATGTACCAGTTGGAGCACCATGTAATGTATGTCTTAAAGAGTTAAAAGATGATTCAAGATTTGCATCAATAATGCGTCTAAATGAGGGTAATTGGGAGCATGTAGCTCGGGGTGTTAGAAATAGCATTGGTTTTGATTGGCACCCTGTTACACAAGAGCTTTACTTTGCTGATAATGGAAGGGACTGGTTGGGTGATGACTCTCCTTCGTGTGAATTAAATGTTGTAAAAGAAGATGATAGTTTTTATGGATTTCCTTTCACGCACGCAACTGATGTTGTTGATCCACAATATGGAGATACAAGCAAGGAGTTCATTCCACCCGTATTAGAGTTAGGAGCTCACGTTGCTCCAACAGGTGTAGCATTCTACTCAAATGATTATTTTCCTGAGGAGTATCAAAATACTCTTTTTATAACTCTTCATGGCTCTTGGAATAGAATCTCTCATCCTTCAGGTTATACAGTAGTTGCTGTTTCTACTGATGAGCAAGGTAATGTAATTGGATATAAAGATTTTATAACTGGATTCTTGCAAGGTAAAAAGTCTTGGGGAAGACCATCAGCTCCATTCATGATGTCAGATGGTTCGCTTTTGGTTTCCGATGATAAATATGATGTAATTTATCGAGTTACATATAAATCAGAATCATAAAATGTCCTTAAGAGTTGGAATTGCTGGATATGGAATAGTCGGTAAGACCAGACATAGAGTTTTAGGGCAACATGATGCATTTGAAGTTGTAGCTGTCTCTGATATTACATTTAAAGAAAATCCTACTGCATTAGAAAATATTAATACCTATTCTGATTATAAAGATCTTATTGATGCAGAAGACTTGGATGTTTTATTTGTAAGCCTTCCAAATAAATTAGCTTCAGAGGCTACCTTAATTGGCTTAAAAAAAGGCTTACATGTTTTTTGTGAAAAGCCTCCAGCAAGAAGTTTAGAAGAACTTTATCCAATAAGAGATTTTCTAAAAAACAATACAGATTTAAAATTAATGTATGGCTTTAATCATAGATTCCATTCATCCATTATTGATGCCGTTAACATAATTAGAGATGGATCCTTAGGCAAGGTTGTTAATCTAAGAGGTATTTACGGCAAGTCTAATATGATTAGCTTTAATCAGACTGATTGGAGAACAAAGCGATCTGAATCAGGCGGTGGAATACTTTTAGATCAAGGTATTCACATGCTAGATTTAATGAGATATTTTGCTGGAGATTTTACTAGCGTCCATTCATTTATTAGTAATTCTTTTTGGAATTTTGATGTTGAGGACAATGCTTATGTGATGATGAAATCAGATACTGGAATAGTTGCTCAGCTCATGTCATCTGCCACCCAGTGGCAACATACTTTTAACTTAAATATTACTTTAGAAAAAGGTTCTCTTGTTTTAGGAGGCCTTAGAACTAGTTCAAAAAGTTATGGTGAAGAAACTCTAAGAATCATCTCACCTGATGCACAAAAGCTTAATACAAAACCTCAAGTAGAAGAGAGAAGTTATGACGAAGACATATCTTGGGATGAAGAGATTAAGTGTTTCGCTGGAGTATTATTAAATTCTGATAATATAGAAAATGGTTCTATTGATGAGGCTTTAAAAATCATGGAACTCATCGAAACAATTTATAAAGCGGATCCAGAGTGGGCAGCAAAATATTACAATGAATCTAGATAAAGAGCTTGACTTAGCAAAAATAGCAGCCAGAGAGGCTGGAAATTTTTTAATTAACGAAAAAGATAATATTTCCACAACCATATATTCTAAAGATAAAGATATAAAGCTTCAGGCTGATATACAAACAGAAGATTTAATTAAATCTATCCTGGAAAAAGATTCAAGTTTTCCAATATTAGGTGAAGAATCTGGCTCTTCAATTAAAGAGCTTGGTGCAACCTATTGGGTTATTGATCCTTTGGATGGAACTGCGAATTTTGCTAGAAATATTCCGATTAGCTGTGTTTCCATTGCTCTTATAAATAATAATCTTCCTGTTTTAGGCGTCATTTATGATTTTAATCACAATGATATGTATTCAGGATCAAAGCAGCATAAAGCTGAATTAAATGGTCTTGAAATTCAAACATCTCAGATTCAAGAAAAAAGTCTAGCTACGATAGTTACTGGATTACCAGCAAAAACAGATTTTTCTGATACTGCAATGCAAAAAATGATCAATGATTTTCAGACATGGAAGAAAGTAAGAATGATTGGTTCTGCTGCAATGGCATCAGTTTATGTAGCTTCAGGCAAAGCAGACTTGTACAAAGAGTTTGGTATTTATTTATGGGATGTTGCTGCAGGAGCAGCAATAGTAGAGGCAGCTGGTGGCAAGGTTTCTTTATTAAATCAAAATGATGCTTATCAAGTAGATGCATTTTTTTCAAATGAATTTTTAGATAATGAACACTCTTGATAAAGTAGCAATAACCTCTAGATCTTTTTCAGCTAATAAATATTTAGTAGAAGAGTTAAGAGCTAGATATGCAAATATTACTTTAAACAATTCTGGTAAAACTCTTGTGGGTAGTGAGCTGCTAGAATTTTTAGATGGACAAAATAAAGTTATTGTAGGTTTAGAAAATTTTGATAAAAATTTAATAGATCAATTGCCTGAACTAAAAGTTATTAGCAAGTTTGGAGTTGGGCTTAATAATATAGACCTAGAATCAATGAAAGAAAACTCTATTTCCTTAGGTTTTCAACCTGGAACTAATAAACAATCTGTTGCTGAGCTTGCTTTAATGCATATTTTTATTGCACTCAGGAAAGCGCCATCAAGCAAAGAAGATATTTCTAATAATATCTGGAGTCAAAACAAAGGGCATGAGCTTTTCGGTAAAACTATAGGAATCATAGGGTTTGGTAATATTGGTCAAAGGCTTGCTGAGTTACTTGAACCATTTAAATGCAAAATTATCTTTTATGATGGCATTGAATTTTCTAAGGAAGAATTAGTTGATAAATTCCCATCAAGATCTGAAGATTTTATAAATAATTTGCAGCAAAGCTCATTAAATGAAGTTCTTAAAGAAGCTGATATAATCTCTATTCATATTCCGCTTATTAAAGAAACGCAGAATTTAATAAGTGCTGTTGAGCTAGCATGTCTAAAAAAAGATGCCAGGATTATTAATACTTCAAGAGGCGGCATTGTTGATGAAAAGGCTCTAGAAGTTTTTTTAAATCAAAATCAGAATGCATTTGCTGCTTTTGATGTATTTGAAACAGAGCCAGCGTTTAATCATCCTTTATTACAACTAAATAATTTTTATGCAACATCTCATCTTGGCAGCATGACAATTGAAGGCGTTATCTCAATGGGTATTGCTGCAATTAATGGACTGGATGAAAATAGAATACCTCTATAAACTTATACTATGAGCAAAACTGACACATCTTTGGGAACTTGGCTTAGTCTTTATAGTGAAGCTATAGCTGAAGTTCTTGTAAATGCAGGGTATGAGTGGGTCACTGTTGATCTTGAGCACAGTGCAATTACTATTGATCAAGCCGAGAAGCTTATAAGAGTTATA
>Ga0209425_10007331_pt1 | contig 10398 bp, 10 predicted proteins | sample COG_05_FD_184749 | JGI IMG/M metagenome (GOLD analysis project Ga0209425, IMG submission 184749) | Pelagic Microbial community sample from North Sea - COGITO 998_met_05 (SPAdes) (version 2) | ecosystem: Environmental > Aquatic > Marine > Neritic zone/Coastal water | place: Helgoland, sampling... | reverse complement strand
TAAAGGATTATCTTGTGTTACAGCTTTTGTTCTTTTTATAGCTCTTTCCATAAATCTATCATAAATAGATTCTTGAATTAAAGCTCTACTAGGACAAGTGCAAACTTCTCCTTGGTTAAGAGCAAACATTGTAAACCCCTCTAAACATTTATCAAAAAAGTCATCATCTTTAGACAAAACATCCTCAAAGAAGATATTAGGAGACTTTCCTCCTAATTCCAAAGTGATTGGGATCAAGTTTTGAGATGCGTACTGCATGATTAAACGTCCAGTAGTAGTTTCACCTGTAAAAGCTATCTTTCTAATTCTTTTAGAAGAAGCTAAAGGCTTACCTGCTTCAAGACCATAGCCGCTAACAATATTTAAAACTCCTGCTGGCAATAAGTCTCCAATTAGCTCCATTAAAAGCAGTATTGACGCTGGAGTTTGTTCGGCTGGTTTTAAAACTACACAATTTCCAGCTGCTAAAGCCGGTGCAAGTTTCCACGTAGCCATCAAAAGCGGAAAATTCCAAGGTATAATCTGTCCGACTACACCAAGTGGCTCTGGTACGTGATAAGAATACTCATCATTACTTATCTCACCGATAGAACCCTCTTCAGCTCTAATTACTCCTGCAAAATACCTCCAGTGATCAACGACTAGTGGTAAATCCGCAGCCATACATTCTCTTATTGGCTTACCATTATCTAAACACTCAGCTGTTGCTAGTAGGTTTAAGTTTTTTTCTATTACGTCGGCTATCTTTAAAAGAATGTTTGATCTTTCACTGATAGATGTCTTTCCCCATGTGGGAAAAGCTGCGTGAGCAGCATCTAACGCTGCTTCTACGTCTTTTTCATTCGAACGTGGCACCTGACATATAACCTCATTTGTGATTGGAGTAGTATTATCAAAATACTTACCAGATTTAGGTTCTACGAACTTACCACCAATAAAATTTCCATATTTAGATTTGAATGGAAACTTAACTTTAAGGTGTGAAGTGTCTATTGAAGGTGACATCTTCGAGCTTTTGACTTGTTGTGTGCTCATTTTTCTCCTTTTGTTCCAATATTAATTAAATCTAATCTTAAATGATTTGTATAGAGTTATTTTTTTTATTAAAAAAAGGACTACCAAATATTGATTTGATCAATTACAGGTTGAAATTTCATGGGAAACGGGAGAGTATAAGTCTCCCGTTTTAATAAGATGATTATTTTTCTTCGTCTTTATCTTTTTCGCTAATTTTTTCTTCTGGTTTAGGATTTCCTTCTAATTCTTTCGTGATAGCAGCAGCTTGATCCCTTATTACTTTTTCAATCTCTGCAGCTATTTTAGGGTTTTTTTCTAAATAGATTTTTGCATTTTCTCTACCCTGACCTATTTTTTCTCCTTTATACGCGTACCAGGCACCTGATTTTTCAACTACTCCAGCTTTGGCGCCAAGATCTACTAACTCACCTACTTTACTAATTCCTTTTCCATACATTAAATCAAATTCAACCACTTTGAACGGAGGAGCTACTTTATTTTTAATAACTTTAACTCTTGTAGAGTTTCCAATTATTTGGTCTTTATCTTTTATTGCACCAATTCTTCTTATGTCCATACGTACAGATGAATAAAATTTTAATGCATTTCCGCCTGATGTAGTTTCTGGATTTCCAAACATAACACCTATTTTCATTCTAATTTGGTTAATGAATATGACCATTGTGTTTGATTTAGAAACTGAACCAGTTAATTTTCTTAAAGCCTGGCTCATAAGTCTTGATTGAAGACCTACATGGTGATCTCCCATTTCTCCTTCTAACTCAGCCTTTGGCGTTAGAGCTGCAACTGAGTCCACTACTAATACTGAGATTGAACCTGATTTAATCAATGTATCTGTAATTTCTAGTGCTTGCTCTCCGGTATCAGGTTGCGAAATCAAAAGTTCCTCAGTTTTAACTCCAAGTTTTTTTGCATAAATTGGGTCCATGGCGTGCTCTGCGTCAACAAAAGCGCAAATACCACCAGCTTTTTGAGCTTCTGCAACAACTTGTAGTGCTAATGTCGTTTTACCAGATGATTCTGGGCCATATACTTCAATAATTCTTCCTTTTGGTAATCCACCTATTCCTAAAGCTAAATCTAGGCTTAGTGAGCCTGTAGAAACTGCTTCGATATCTAAAGCTTGTTGTTGTCCGAGCCTCATTACTGAACCTTTACCGAAATTTTGGTCTATTTGGCTTATGGCCGCCTCTAAAGACTTGTTTTTTTCTTTTAATTCTTGTTCTTTTTTGCTGTCTGACTTAACTACTTTTAAACCACTTTTAATCATTTTTTATCCTTTTTTTTGTTTCGAATCGTTAAAATAATTGTACACCTTTTGTTCTTTTTTGCAAGGATTATTAAAAAAGCTCCAAAATTACTGCTTACTAAGAGCTAATAGAGTTTAAAGACAATGTTCCTAGTTGAAACGCTAATTCAAATTTAGAAATAATATAATCTCGTTCAGCTTTAGCAAATGATATTCTAGCATCTAAAAGGAGGCTTGTTGATTGAATAACATCAAGTGTAGTTCTAGTATTTCCAGAGTCATATTCTAGTATAATTCCTTCGTTTGCAATTTCAGCAGCTTTTAATTGGGCTTCAACAGCTCTAAGAACACTTTGCGAGGATTGATATTTGGACCATGCATTTGTTGCATTAGTTACAACTTTATTTTCAGCATCTTCTGCTAATAATAAAGCTCTCTGTTTATTTAAAGAGGATTTTTTTATTGAAGAAATATTTTCCCCTCCTCTAATTATTGGCCATGTTACAGTTGCTTTAACACTTTCCTGATCTAATTGATCAATTGTAGAACTAAAATCTTTATTCTCAGATTTTGAATAATTGATTGAAGCAGATGGAGATAGTCTGGCTTTTTCTATATTTAATTCTTTTTCAGATATCTGATAATCTAATTTAGCAATTAGTAAATCTGAATTACTCAATTTTGCAACATTTATTGCTTCTTGTAATGTTTTTGGTAAATTTATGTCCACTTGTTCATCAAAATTATTTGCATTAATCACTTTTTTTCTAGTAATTCTTTCAAAGTTTGTTTTTGAAGCTAATAGTTCTGTTTTAGCTTTAATTAAATCAGCATTAGCTCCAGCTAAAGAAGATTCAGACTGAGCTAAATCTGCCAAAGTAATTTCACCTTTTTGAAGTCGTGCACTGTCAGACTCCACCTGCCTCTCAAAAAGAAAAACATTTGATAAATTAAATTTTTCATTTTTAGTTTTAAATATAAAATCAAAATAAGCAGCGGTAGTATCCAAGATAGTTTGTTGTTCAGTTTGTTTAAGCTTGTAATCAGCTTGTTTAAATTCTAACTCAGATTTTTTTAAAGAATTATAACCTTTAAATCCCTGAAAAATTTTTTGATCTACTGATATAGTGGTTGTTTCTCTATTTAGATTACTGTCTGAAATTTTTGCTCCACTTGGATCAGTTTTATTTGAGGACTCCAAACTAGTTTGGCTTCCTGAAACAGATAAATTTGGTAAAAATTCACTTCTTGAAATATTAATATTTTCTTTAGTTGATTTTTGATTTTTTCTTTCTGCATTTAATTCAAGGTTATTTTTATAAGCAGCGTCAATAAAAAATTGAAGATGATTTGCAGCAATTACTTTATTAAAAAAAAAGAGTATTAAAATTATATTTATTAATAATTTCATTTAATTAAATTTAATTGAACTTAAGCGATGTCTTGTATCAATGTTTATCAAAACTTTTGCTATGGAGCCCAACGTTTTAAGCATATTTAAAGTTATTCTTTCATAAAACATAATAAATTTTTTTACCTGAATGTTATTCATTATTTTTTTTCCTCTTGATTTTTTTTTCAATTTTTTTTCTTGTAAAAGTCTCCATTTATAAACATGATCAAAGCTAGGAACTTTTAAAAAAATTAAAATATCAATTAAGCTAAAAATTTTTTTATAATTATTTTTAAGTTCATAATTTACTTTTTTCCTCCAAATTAAATTCTTATCTTCTTGTCTTTCTAGTTCATTTATTGGTTTTATTAAACCAGTTTCTTTTTCTGCTTTAGCGCCTACACACCATCCTTCGAAAATAACAATATCTGGTTTTTTTAATACTTTCATCCACTCTTTTTTTATACAGCGATCATCAGTTGATTTGTTGAATCTAGGGATTAAAATTTTACTAAAAGATTTTTTTTTTAATTTTTTCAAATGATTTAACAACATTTTAGTATCATGAGTTCCTGGCACACCTCTCGTTAAAAAAAGCTTACTAAAATTTTTTGACATTTTTTTTCTTTCTTTTAAAGTTTTATAAAAATCATCAATAGAAATAATCACTGTTTCTAAATTAAATTTTTCTTTAAGTAATATTTTTAGTATTTGTGATATAGTTGATTTTCCTGAACCTTGCCCTCCAGCTAACCCTATCAATCTAGTTTTTTTGTTTTTAAATTTTTTTTTATAAATCATGTTGCATATTGGGATATAAAAATTATTTAATTGCTTGAGTTTATCCCTGAATGGCTCATTTGGAATTTCTTGAGACTCTATAAATTTTAAATATTTTCTTTTTATTTTAGAAAATTTAGACCCACTTATGTTCATTATTTTTTGTCTAAAGGATGATTTTGTCCATCATTCACACTTATATTCTCTAATTTAAAAACATCGATCTCATCTATACATCCAACATTAAATCCGGTCATAGCCGGGTTTGATCTTGGATTATGATGTGTGTAAATTCCACAAATAGAGCAAAAATAATGTTTTGCGACTTTAGAATGAAATTGATAAATTTTTAATTTATCTTGACCTCTAGTTATTTTAAAATCTTCATTTTTTACCATAGACATAATCGCGTTTTTTCTCTTACAAATTGAACAGTTGCATTTTATAATCTTTTCTAAATTGTCAGAAACATTTATTTCCACTTCTATCTCACCGCAGTGACATGTCAGTTTTTTCATATATTTTTCCTTTCATTAAAGTCTCGATGACAAGTTATCTCTGTTTGAGATTATCCACAATACTACAAAATGTATATTGGATGTTCACCTTTTGATTCATTTTTGATTCCATTAAGGACTCAATATACAACTATTTAGTGTGTGATGTTTACTTCATTAAGAACATTTTTATCACTATTTAAAAAGGCCCTTTCATTTTCTCTTAAGGAAATAACAAAAATTAATAAATTGAAGATAACTAATAAAATTTGAAAAATTATAGAATAGATACCAATGAAAGGTCCTAAATAAGAAAAAAGTATAACTATAAAGCTTGATCTTAAAAAAACAGAATATTTAAAAACTGAGATAATTGAAAAAGAGTGAATTACAAGATTTAATAAAGACATCTGTGATGGTCCAAAGTATCTAAATCCTCGAACTGACTCTATTTCATTGTAATTTTTTAAATGTTTCTTGACGGACCCAGAATAATTATTCCACAAACTTGCTTCATTTACTAAAATCTTGTTATCATTCTTCGTTAAGCAACTAAAATATCCAAAATTAATTTTCTTCCCAGTAAATATTAAAGTTATTATCTTATGTATTTTATACAAAAATTTAAATAAAAAACCCTCAGACCTTTTTGCTCTTTTAGCAACTACAGAAATTTTTGGTTCATTGTTAATTTTTTCCACTAAACTTTTAATTTCTTCCGGCCTATCTTCGCCATCTCCATCCATTAAAATTACATAATCATAAATTTCATTATTATGTATATACTTTAAACCAAAGGCATTACATCTTGCATGTCCTTGATTTTTTTTCATATTTATTATTTTTAATGATTGTATTCCTAGTGGTTTTGAAATTTTAGGTAATGATGCTGTAGATGAATCATTTACTACAATACATTTAAATTCATAATCTTTTATATCCCGAATTGACTTATTTATCTCATCCAATAACTTGGTTAATGACTCCCAGTCATTGTATACAGGAATTAAAATAAAAATTTTTTTCACTTTTGGCCTATCATGCAATATCCCACAGGGCTAATTTTTCCAAAAACACCTGGGCATAATTTTTTCAGTATATCTGGGTTGCCAGTATAGATAACTCCTTTACTGTAATCTATTATGGAGATCTTATTTTGCAAACTATTCGTCCATATAGGTCTAGAATTTAAATGATATGATAAATTTCCAGCAGACCATTCATCACCAATAACAATTTTAATTTCATTTCTAAAATTATTATCCCATTTATTTTGAACTAAACGTGCTATTTCTTTTCCAGGGTAATCAGTTCTTTTGTTCGAATCTGAGAATGAGATATATAGATAAGTAGCGGGAGATAAAAATAATAAAAATAAAAATACTACAAAAAATTTATTAATTTTTTTAATATTAATTTTTTTTTGAAATAAATAAATAAAAATAACACCTGAAAATAGATAAAAAGGCGTCATCCACATTGTTCTTATTTTTGCACCCATAATCATTGAGGTTAAAAAAACTAATAATATTGGGACTAAAGTTGTAAAAATTAAAAAAATTATTTTTTCATCTTTGAAATTAACGTTGATTTTAAATTTTTTTATTAAAAATAAAATCATAAAAAAAAATGGAACTAATATGCCTATTTGTTTTCCTAAAAATACTAGTGGCAGAATAGCATGGTCGATTAAGTTTCCTATTCCACCTGTTCTTTGTAAACCATAAATTATAGTTGCGTAATTATTTTCTATTAACCAAATTATGTGTGGTGATAAAATTAACAATGCTACAGGTCCAGCAATAAAAAAGTGTAAAAATTTAATTTTTTTTCCTTTTACTATTAGGTAAATAAATAAGAATTTTATTCCCAACACTAAGTATATAAAAAGATATTTTGATAATATTCCCAATCCAATGAATAAACCTAGAAATACATAATCTATTGCTTTGTCAAATTTTATGCATCGCCATGTAAAATAAACACTTAATGCCCAAAAAGGTAGTTGAGAAATATTTACATTAAATTCTGGAGTAGTAAAATTATAGAAATAAATACCCTCTAATAATAAAACTGAAAGCAGAGCTAGATTTTTATCTTTGAAAAATTCATCTGCTAACTTAAACACTGCAAAAAAAGCAGTTGTTACAAAAATTTGGCTTAGTAAGTAATATACCCAATCGTGGTTTCCAAATAATTGATAGAAAAGTTCAACCGCAAAAGCACTGAATGGAGGGTGTTTATTAAAACCCCAATCTAAATCACTAGCCCAAGCTAAGGCTTCTATGGTATCGAGAGGCAAATTTACGTTAGATATCGATGGAACTAGGGTCCAAATTATTAAATGAAATAATAGAAATAATAAAAAAGCATTAAATATATTTTTATTTCTAATCATTTTATGAAATTAATACAATTTATAAGCTATTGACACGACAAAATTCAAACATATACTCGCCAAATTCAAAAAATGCTTAAAAAAAAAACCATTAAAAAAAAATACGTCCCTAATTCTAAGGAAAAATATATGTGTTCTAAGCACAAAAAATTTTTTAGCGATGAGCTGGTTAGGTGGAAAAAAGATATAATTAAAGCAAATAATTTAGGAAATCTGTTAAATTCCTCCGATGACAGTGTTTCATCAGCTGATATGGTAGATCAAGCTTCATCTTATACTGATAAAACTGTTGAGATGAAAGCGCTTAATCGAAGTAGAAAATTAATTTCAAAAATTAATTCTGCATTACAAAGATTAAAAGATGGAACTTATGGTTACTGCGCAGAAACTGGTGAACCAATTGGTTTAAAGAGACTGATGGCTAGACCTGTGGCAACACTATCAATTGAGGCTCAAGAAAAACATGAAAGAGATGAGAAAATTTTTGTTGAAGATTAAGCTTGGGGAATAGTTTCTTCTGTTTTTAGAAGATCATAGCCTTTTTGAACTGCTTCTCTCTTTGAGATCTCCTTATACCATCGATAAAGATTAATAAATTTTTTTAAACCTATATCATGCCATTCGTGTCTAGCTATCCATGGGAAGGTCGCGATATCTGCAATAGTATAATCTTTGCCAGCAAGGAATTTTGATACCAATAATCTGTTGTCTAAATCTTTATAAATTTGTAATGCAATTTTGAAGTATCTTTTTTCTCCAAATTCACTCTTACCAGAATTGTAATGATGAAATTGATGGTGTTGACCTAACATAGGGCCAATATAAGCCACTTGCCCCATTAACCACTGATTTATAATTGATCTTTGTTCTTTGTTGTAAAACTTTCCACTTTTTTCTCCTAAATAAATTAAGATTGCACCTGACTCAAAAAGACTTTGATTGTTGTCATGATCAACTATAACTGGTATTTTGCTAAAAGGACTTAGTTTTTTAAATTCAGGTTTAAATTGTTCATCTTTAAATATATTAACTTTAGTAACTTTATATTTAATTTTAATTTCTTCTAGCATAATTGATATCTTTTTACCGTTAGGCGTGTTAGCAGTAAAAAGTTCAATCATTTTTTTCCAAGTCTTTCTTGAATATTTTTGGAAGATGTAGTGAATTCGAATCTATATTTTTCATTTGGTCTAGCTCTTTTAAAACACTCCACAGAAGCTAATGCAACCTCATGAAAACCTGATAAAATTAATTTAAGTTTACCAGGGTAAGTACAAATATCTCCAACAGCGAAAATACCTTTTTTATTAGTTTCAAAATTTTCTGAATTTACAGCTATAGTTTTTTTATCCATATTGAGTCCCCACTCTGCTATCGGTCCGAGTTTCATGATTAATCCAAAAAAACTTAATATTATATCCGTTTTTATTTTTTCAGTTTTTTCATTATCGAATTTAATCGTAATAGCTTTTATATTATTGTCTCCTTCAATCGAGTCGAGTTGACATGGTGTTTTTATTGAAATTTTTCCATCTTTTTCTAGTCTTTTTATTTCTGATAGGGTATGTGGGGCACCTCTAAATTCATCTCGTCTATGTATTAAAGTAATTTTTGAAAATTTTGAAAGTTCAAGCGCCCAATCTAAAGCTGAATCTCCCCCTCCAAATATTGAAATATCTTTATCTTTAAACTTTTCTTTATCTTTCACTGCATAAAATATTGATTTTTCCTCAAATTTTTCTGCTTCTTTAAGTTGTAATTTTCTGGGTTCAAAAGATCCTACGCCACCAGCAATGATAATATTTGCAGCAATAAATTCATTTTTATTGTTTGTTTTTACTATCCAATTATCTTTATCTTGTCTTACTTCATCTACTCTCTCATTGTAAAAAAAATCAGTTTTAAAAGGCTTAATTTGTTCCAATAAATTTTTTGTTAACTCTTCTCCTGTGCACTCAGGAACAGCTGGAATATCATAAATTGGTTTATCAGGATAAAGTTCTATACATTGACCTCCCGCTTTATCAAGATTGTCTATGACTACAGATTCAAGACCTTTTATACCTAACTGATGGACTGCAAATAGTCCAACGGGACCTGCACCTATAATAATTGCATCTTTTTTTACCATTAAGATTGTTTGCTTGGTGTTGTTATTATTAGGCCATCCAATTCATCAGAAACTATTAATTGACAGCTTAGTCTACTATTTTTTTTTGGTTCTATGGCCATATCAATCATGTCAACTTCTCCATCCTCCGCTTTTGGTAATTTATCAAACCACTTTTCTTCGACATAAACATGGCAAGTAGCACAAGCCATTGAGCCACCACAATCAGCATCAATTCCAGGAATATTGTTTTGAACAGCTCCCTCCATTACTGAAAGACCATTCTCTACTTCAATAGTTTTAGATTTTTCTTGATTATCAATATAAGTAATCTTAGGCATTTATCATTAATATAGGTATATATAAAAAAAGGGCAAGTACGCAAAACGTACCCGCCCTTTTTTAAAAATTATTATCTATTATCTAGAAGATAATCTTGTATTTTGCATTGCAGCAGCCCAAATAATAAGACCAAAAGCGATCTTATTTAAAAAGTCTGCAGCATTGTAAATAACGTTCAATGCGTTAGCGTCAACACCACCAGTTAGGTATCCGAAGATATAACCTAATGGGTAAACTGCCCAACCGATTGTAACGATTATTCTCATTGCACTAAATGCTGTCGTTAGTGACTTGTTACCAGCTTTCGCTGCAAGTGTTCCAGCTTCACCAGAAAATATTTCAAATAAAATATATATCCAACCAGCCATTCCAATTACAAACCCAACAAATGGTTGAATGTAACCAGCTTCACCTAGGTAACCACCTACAAGCATCACTATTGAACCTAATAAAAGTTTCCAGAATACTGAACTTGGAACTTTTTTCACAGCAGCTAATACAAAATAGAACTCAAGCATTAGTAAAGGCACTGTAATTAACCAGTCAATATATCTGTAAACAGTTGGTGACTCACCTGTTCCGATCCATACT
>Ga0209425_10007325_pt1 | contig 10400 bp, 12 predicted proteins | sample COG_05_FD_184749 | JGI IMG/M metagenome (GOLD analysis project Ga0209425, IMG submission 184749) | Pelagic Microbial community sample from North Sea - COGITO 998_met_05 (SPAdes) (version 2) | ecosystem: Environmental > Aquatic > Marine > Neritic zone/Coastal water | place: Helgoland, sampling... | reverse complement strand
GAGCAAATTATAAGGGACTTAATTGAAATTGCTATAGCTTTAGAAAAAGAAAAAAAAAGAAAAGAAGTTAACGCTAAGGCTCTGCAGGCTGCTGAAGAAAAAGTTTTAGACTCACTGGTAGGAAACAAAGCTAGTGTGGCAACAAGAGAAAGCTTTAGAAAAAGATTAAGAAGTGGTGACCTAGACAACAACGAAATAGAAATTGAAGTGAGTGATTTGAGCCCAGGGATGCAAAGTTTTGAAATACCTGGAATGCCTGGAGCTAATCTCGGCATGGTTAACATAGGTGATATTCTAGGCAAGTCTATGGGGAATAAAAAAGGTAAAAAGAAAAAAATGACAGTTAAAGAATCTCATGACATTTTAGTAGCTCAAGAATCTGACAAAATGATAGAAGAAGACAAGATTATAAAAGAAGCAAAAAAATATACTGAAGAAAATGGAATAGTTTTTTTAGATGAGATTGATAAAGTTTCTGCAAGAGGAGATAGAGCAGGTGGTGACGTTTCAAGAGAAGGTGTTCAAAGGGATCTGTTGCCTCTTATTGAGGGAACAACTGTTAACACTAAGCATGGACCGATTAAAACTGACCATATATTGTTCATTGCTTCTGGTGCTTTTCAACTTGCTAAACCCTCTGATTTATTACCAGAACTTCAAGGAAGATTGCCTATAAGAGTTGAGCTTAGTGCTCTAAATGAAGAGGATTTTAAAAGAATATTAAAAGAACCAGATAATAGTTTGATTAAACAGTACAAAGCATTGTTAAAAACAGAAAATGTTGACTTAGAATTTACCGACGATGGGATAGATATGTTGGCAAAACTTTCAGCAGAGGTTAATTCGGCAGTTGAAAATATCGGAGCAAGAAGACTTCACACTATAATTGAAAAAGTTCTAGATGATATCAGTTTTAATGCTTCAGATAGATCAGGAGAAAAAATTATAATAGATAAGAAGTATGTTCAAAATAATTTAGGAGATCTCGTTAAAGACACTGACTTATCTAAGTTTATTTTATAATTTTTTTATTTTAATAACCAGAGCACCTTCTCCACCATCTTCTATTTCTGCGGTGTTTATAGAAACAACTTTGTCAAAAAGATTTTTATCTGAATTTATATATTCTGGTATCGAATATCTAAGTTTACTTAACCTGTCAGATACATAAGAGTTCGAATGTGTGTTTGAATGAATGCCTTTGCCTGTTACTAAAAGAATCTCATAACAATGTTTGTGATAACATTCAGTTATAATTTCTTTAACTTTTTTATTTGCATCTATTAAACTAAAACCGTGTAAATCAAATTTATATCTAAAATTTGTATAGTTTTTTTTTGAAGTATTTTGATCTTTATCAAATATATCTTTTGGGTTTTTTATAAATTCTTCCCAATCTTTTGTGTCTATGTTTGAAATATCTTCTTTTTTTTTCACTTACTAATTATTTCAGATAAAAACCAATTTGGATTTTTACTTAATTCATTCTTAGTAAATTTCCAATAATCTGTTACAAATTTAATTTTATCGGGATTTCCCTCTATTATCTTGTTATCTGAATCTTTTTTAACTGATATAATTTCACAAACGAATTTAACTGTTGCGTAAAAGTCATTTTTAACTTTTTCAAATTTTTCAACTTTCTTTTCTTTCATTCCTACAAAAGTTAGTTCTGATTTAATTTTATTTTTATTTCTTTGTTCTATTGCATCTCCAAAACTTGAATACATTTCTGTAGTTAAGAGCCCCTTAAGTTTTTTTTGGTCTCCTTTAGCAAAAGCAGTAATGATACTTTCATAAGCAAGTTCCGCACCATTTAAAAATTCTTTCTCTTGAAATTCAGAAAATCCTTTTTCTTTTATTGGCTCGATTTTAACAATTTTCTTTTTAAATTGCTCAAAATCTTTTTCTGAATAGCCCGTAAGTACTTTGTCCTCGTGACCCGTCTTTTTACCTAATATATTCCTTAATCGTAGGATTATAAATCCAGCTATCATTGCTAATAAAATTATGTCTATATAACCAAAATTATTACTCATTGTTGATAAATATACATTATTAATATATTTTTGTAATAGGCAAATGAACTCATTTTTACTTATACTTATTGGATTACCAATTGTGGAAATTATCCTAATGATCAATGTAGGCCAAAGCATTGGGGCAATTAATACCATTTTGCTAATTATTTTAACCGCAATTCTTGGCATCTACTTTGCAAAGATTGAAGGAATTAATACGATAAGATCAGGATTAGTAAATATTTATCAAAATAAACCTCCAGTTCACGAAATGCTATCTGGTGCTTCAATAGCTTTTGCGGTGGTTCTTTTAATAATCCCTGGATTTATAACTGATACTTTTGGATTTATTATACTTATTCCTTTTTCAAGAAACTTTTTAATTAAAAAATGGGTAAAAAAAAGTAATATAAAAAATAACATACCAAACAAAAATACTATTGACGGAGAAATAGTAGAAAAAGAAAAAGATGAACTATAAGATTGTTGCAAAATATATAAAAAATATTGAGTTTACCATCCCTAATCCAAAAGTTTTTTTTCTATTGGCAGAAAATATTTCTAATTATAAAATAAATATCGATATAAAAAGTAATCAAGTTAAAGAAAATATTATAGTTGTTGAAATATCATTGTCTCTTAAACCAACAAAAGATGATTTTGAAAAAATTGACAGTAAAATTATATATGCAACATTAATTGAAGTAGATAGTAAGAAAATAAATAAAGAGGAGCTTGAAAAAATTATTTTAATAGACGTTCCTACTAAAGTTTACTCTGAAATACGAGACAGCTTTATATTCTTATTTGAAAAATCTGGTTTTAAAGAAATACAAATTGATCAAGATGTAGATTTTAATAAACTATACATTCAAAAAAAATCTCAGTAAAAATTTTTTTTAATTTCTTTGCTTAAAAATTTTTTGTGAAGCTTTGTCTCAGAATTATTGGGCTTGATAATTTTTTTACAATACTGGTCTTTATTATTATCATTATATGTAGTTTTTTTTTCACTTGTAAAAATCATTTTAGGCTCTCTTACATCTAATAAATTTATGTATACTTCTCTTAATAATTCACAATCAAGTAGTGCATTATGTTTATTTCTTTTTGATAAATTTATATTAAATCTTTTACAAAGTGCGTCTAAAGAATTTGGGGAGCCAGGATACTTACTTCTTGCTAAATCTAACGTATCTATAACATTCTCTTTTTTAATTTCATTTTTTTTTAAGAGTTTTAGTTGATGATTTAAAAATCCAACATCAAATGGTGCGTTATGAATAATTAATTTTTTCCCCTTTACAAATTCAATGAACTCATCGACAACTTTATCGAATGTTTCTTTTTCTTTTAAAAGGTCTGTAGTAAAACCATGAATATTTACCGCTTCTTGAGGAACCTCTCTTTCTGGATTAATAAGTTTATGAAAAATATTATTTGTGGGAATTAGATCGTTTGTTTCGATGCAGGCTATTTCTACTATTTTATGATCACGAAAAGAAAGACCCGTTGTTTCTGTGTCTAAAAAAATTTCACTCATATTTTTTAACTATTATACTAACATTTTTTTTAAGCTCTTTTAAAGATGTATTATTTTGAACAATATAATCACTGTGTTTAATTTTTGCTTTTCTATTTTTTTGATTTCTACTTAACAATTTAAACATTTTGGCTGAACCTTTATTTTTTATATATCTTTTTATTCTTTTGTTTTCACTAGAATTAACAAAAATAATTATATCAAAATAATTCATAAGTTTGCTCTCAATTAAAAGTGGTATTTCTAAAACTAGAATTTTTTTATTTTTGTTTTTTTTTAAAAAATACCTCATGTCTTTTCTTACTAATGGGTGAATTATATGCTCTAATTCTTTTAATTTTTTTTTATCATTTTTAATAAGTTTGCTGATTTTTTTTTTAATATTTTGAGTACTTTTTAGTTTAAATTTATTTTTTATTATTCTAATAAATGCTTTTTTTTTATATAAATTTTTTACAGATAGATCAGCACTAAATAATGGATGTCTTTTCCTCGCTATTAATTTTGAAACTGTCGATTTGCCAGATGCAAGCAAACCTGTTACACCTATTTTAGTCATTTAATTTTGATTTAAGTAAATTTATTAAATTGTTATCTATTTCTGGATTTACCTTGTTCCACAAATAAAATGATTTTTGGCCTTGATAAACAAACATATCTAAACCATTAAAAACTTTAATATTATTAGACTCTAAATGTTGGAGCATTTTAGTTTTCATTGGATTATAAACTATATCAATATAAATCAGCTTTTTCTTATAATTTTCAAATAAAAAATCAAAATTTTTTCCATTTTTGAGACCTAAACTAGTTGCATTTATTATTATATCAAAGTTCTTTATAGTACTTTTTAATTCTTCCCATTTAATAATATTTATTTCTTTAAATTTTTTTTTCAAAAAAATTGCCCTGTCCAAAGTTCTATTAATAACTGAAATATTATTTAAATTTAACTTTTTTAAAGCTACTATTACCGAAGGGCATATTCCACCTGCACCTATTATTAATGCATTACTTATTTTTTCATTCTCTATTTCTTTTAGATACGCAGCTTGTATTCCATACACATCGGTATTTTCTCCAATAATTTCGCCATCATCATTCATGTAAACTGTGTTAACAGACCTGGTAATTTTAGCATCATTAACTAATCTATCGAGATAAGGCACAACTTTTTCTTTATACGGAATTGTAATATTTATTCCTTTTATTTCTTTATTTCTTATTTTATCAATTACATTTTTAATATTATTTTCTTCAATACCTAAAAGCGAGTAGTGTGCTTCAATGTTATGCTTTTTAAACCAATAATTATGAAGTGTTGGTGAAAGTGAGTGATCTACAGGTTTGCCAATAATTGAAAATTTTTTCATTTTAGTTCGTTTAAATATTCTTTAATTTTTTTGACAGGGAGGCCCATTATTGAATTCATATCTCCCTTAATAGTTTCAAATAAGCTTAATCCATCAGCCTCCACTTGATAGACACCATAGGACAAGAGTGTCTTAGTTTCAATTTTTTTTAGATAATTCTTTAGTTCTACTTCATTAAAGTTTTTCATTTTTAGTTCAGATTTTTCAGTGTGATTCCATATCATTTTGCCATTCTTGCATATACATACTGAGCTTATCAAATAATGAATAGAATTATTAAGTTTTTTTAAAATATGTAAAGCCTCATCTCTTGATACCGGTTTATTAATTAATTCATTGTTCAGTGAGATTACACTATCCGCACCCAAAACAAATTTATCAGGGTGTGTTGAACTAACTTTCACTGATTTTAATTCTGCTAAGTTTTTTGAAATCAATAAAGGATCTGCTCCAGCAGCAATTAGCGATTCTTTGGCTTGATCCTCATCAACATTAGATTGGATTACTTCACAAGTTATATTGTTTTCATCTAATATTTTTTTTCTTACTTCACTTTTTGAGGCTAATATAATTTTCATTTTTTTTTATGAATTTCATAAATTTTAACAATTGAGGCAGCTGTTTCCTCTACTGATTTTCTTGTCACATCTATAGTTGGCCAATTATATTTTTTAAACAATATTTTTGAGTCATTTACTTCTTTTTTAATTGAGTCTAAATTTGTATAAGTAGGTATATTTTTTTCATTCATTATCGCTACTCTATTTCTTCTAATATCAGACAGTCTCTCGGGGTCTGCGTAAAAACCTATTACGCAACAGTTTAGCTTTTTCGATTTAAGTTTAGATGGTATTTCTTGATCTAGGACTAAGGGAATGTTGATGGTTTTATATCCTCTGTTCGCTAAATATATTGAAGTAGGTGTTTTGCTTGTTCTACTAACGCCTAATAAAACTATATCGCAGTCTTCTATGTCCTCTGCTTTTTTTCCGTCATCATGAGACATAGTAAATTGTATGGCTTCAATTCTTTTGTAATAATCTTCATCTAATACATGTTGTGCGCTAGGGGTGTGCGATGCTTTCTGGTTTAATAGCTTGGAAAAAGATAATATTAAGTTTCCTAGAATTCCAAAACAAGGTATTTTTTGATCATCACATTTTTTTGAAAGGTACTTTGCTAATTTTGTTTCTACGATAGTATATAAAATTATAGCATTATTAGTTTCTGAGCATTCTTTAATAATCTTATCAATTTGGTGCTCGGTACGTATAAATACTTGCTCGTTTTTTTGATATTCGAAATTATTAAATTGTGATTTTAATGATAAAAAAATTCTGTCTAGTGTCTCCCCAGTTGAATCTGAAATAAGATATACATTGTATTTTTCGCTCATAAGTATGTTAATAATTTTCTAATAACTTATTACTATACATGTTAACTTTTTTTTTTTAAAAGATATTAACACTAATCAACAAAGCTTTAACATTTTATTAGATGTTTATAATAGACTTCTTAGATTGTTAACAAAAAATTTAACACGATAAAACTTTAGTATTTAGGTATTTTTTACTGAATAAAATGTGCAAAACTATGTATAAATATTTATTTCTGTAATCAACATAACCTACTACACAAAATAGTCTTATAAATATATAATTATATAAATGAATACATTGATAAAAAGTCTTACTGAAAAAAAAAAGTCTTGTCTTCCAATTTGGTTTATGAGACAAGCAGGACGTTACTTACCTGAATTTAGAAAGATAAGGTTAAAAAATCCAAACTTTATTAAATTATGTTTTAACAGTAAGTTAAGTTCTAAAATTACTCTGCAACCAATAAAAAGATTTGATCTAGATGCTGCAATAATTTTTTCAGATATATTAATTGTCCCTTATGCGTTAGGACAAGAAATTAGTTTTCAGAAAAAAAAAGGTCCTAAATTATCAAACTTTAATTTAAATAAATTTTTGAGTAATAATGATAAAAAATTTACAAAAGAATTAAAACCTGTTTACGATGCGATAAAAAATACAAGAAAATCTTTAAATAAAAAAAAATCTTTAATAGCATTTGTGGGTGCCCCCTGGACTTTATTTGTTTATATGATGGGGTTAAAAAATGATAAAAATCAAATCAACTTTAAGTTAGTAAAAAAAAATAAAAAAATAAACTTAATTTTTAACAAACTAAATAAATATTTGTGTCTACATATTAAGAATCAAATAAATGCTGGTGCAGATGTGGTTCAGATTTTTGACTCTTGGGCTGGGCTAATACCAAATTCATATTTAGAAAAGCTTTGTTATAAGCCAAATTACAAATTAGTTAATTTTTGTAAAAAAAACAAAATACCAGTAATTTGTTTCCCAAAAGGAATTAAGAAAAATTATTTAAATTTCTTAAACAAAGTGAAACCAAACGGATTAAGCTTAGATTATGATATAGATCCACATTGGGCGAATAAATATCTGAAAAATGTTTGTTTACAAGGCGGTATTGACCCAAAGATCTTATTTAAAAAAGAAGATAAAATTAACAAAGAAATCGATAAATATTTAGAAATTTTTGGAAAAAGACCGTATATTTTTAATCTTGGACATGGACTGCTTCCAAAAACCAACCCAGAAACAGTTAAAAAAATGATAAGAAGAGTAAAACTTTATAAATGAAAAAAGCTATAATACTTTTTAATCTAGGGGGGCCAGATAGTATGGATGCTGTTGAGCCTTTCCTATACAATTTGTTTAGCGATCCAGCAATATTAGGTCTGCCCGGTTTTTTAAGAATTCCTCTTGCAAAATTTATATCAAGAAAAAGAGCTCCTACAGCTAAAGCCATATACAAAGAGATGGGGGGCAAGTCACCTATTCTTGATCAAACAATAATGCAGGCAAATGCAATAGAGAAAAGTTTAGTGACAGAGATGGATGAGTATAAGTGTTTTATAGTAATGCGATGTTGGAATCCAAGAGCAGATCAAGTTATAAAAGAAGTTAAAAATTATAACCCAGGTCAGATAATACTACTTCCTTTATATCCGCAATATTCGGGAACAACTTCAGGATCATCGATTAATGAGTGGAAAATAAAGTGCAAAGAAAACAATCTCAATGTTGAAACTAAAATAATATGTTGTTATCCGACGGAAGAAGATTTCGTACTGTCTCATGTGAATTTAATAAAAGAAAAAATTCAAAATCAAGATCTAGAAAATACAATTTTGATTTTTTCCGCTCACGGTTTACCAGAAAGCAAAATTACTAAAGGAGACCCTTACCAATGGCAGGTTGAAAAATCGGTAGAAAAGCTGGTAAGTAAACTATCTATTAAAAATCTAAACTATATTCTAAGTTACCAAAGTCGAGTTGGACCTCAAAAATGGATTGGTCCCTCAACAGATAAAACAATTATTTTAAACTCTAAACTAAACAAAAATATAATATTGTCACCTATAGCATTTGTTTCAGAACACTCTGAAACGCTGGTTGAGCTTGATATTGAGTATAAAAAATTAGCCAAAGAAAACGGTTGCGCAAATTATATTAGAGTTCCTGCGGTAACTTGCCATCCAGACTTTATAAACTCTCTAAGAAAAAGCATTTTAAAAGCAAGTTCTGGAGAAAAAATTACATCTTCTATTAATTGCCCTGAAAAATTTAAAATTTGTCCACGCTTACTTCAGTCCTAAAATATGAACTATTATCTTTTATACAAATCTTTACATCTTATAGCTGTGATTTCTTGGATGGCTGGACTATTATATTTACCTAGAATTTTTGTTTATCATACTGAAACAATTAATAACGAAAATCAAAACAAAACATTTAAAATTATGGAAAAAAAACTTTATTTCTACATTATGAATCCTGCAATGATTTTATCTTGGATTTTTGGAGTGTTATTAATTCATTCTATCGGAATACAAGCAATTGCAAATTTTTGGCTTCAAATTAAGCTTTTACTAGTTGCTATTCTTACGCTGTATCATTTTTTTTTGCTTCACTGTCTGAATAAATTTAATTCAAATACCAACTCTTATACTTCTAAATTTTACAGAATTATTAATGAAGTTCCTACAATATTGTTAATTATTATTATTTTTGTTGTAGTTTTTAAGCCATTATAGGGCTTGTAATATTTTAAAAAACACATATATTTAATATATCTTACCCACTAATCATTAATCAAATATGAACCTACAAGAACTCAAGCAGAAGAATCCCGCAGAGCTTATTAATGAAGCTGAAAAACTTGGAATAGAAAATCCTAGTACTATGCGTAAGCAGGAAATACTATTTGCTATCCTTAAAAAACTAGCTGAAAAAAACGAACAAATTACAGCTACAGGCGTACTTGAAGTTCTTCAGGATGGATTTGGATTTTTAAGAGCAATAGAATCTAATTATCTACCAGGTCCTGACGATATTTATGTAAGTCCAAGCCAAATCAGAAGATTCGGATTAAGAACTGGAGATTCAGTAGAGGGTGAAATAAGAGGACCAAAAGATGCTGAAAGATATTTCGCGTTGCTAAAAGTAAACAAAATTAATTATGAAGACCCAGAAAAGGTAAAAAACAAAATTGCTTTTGATAACCTAACTCCACTTTATCCTAACGAGAGAATAAAGTTAGAGGTAGAGTCTACGAAAGTAGAAAAAAAACCTGACAACACAGCTAGATTAATAGATTTGGTGAGCCCAATAGGAAAAGGACAAAGAGCTTTAATAGTCTCGCCTCCTAGAGCTGGAAAAACTATTATTTTACAAAATGTAGCACAATCAATTACAGCAAATCATCCTGAGTGTTTTTTAATGGTTTTATTAATAGACGAACGACCGGAGGAAGTGACTGACATGCAAAGATCAGTTAAAGGTGAAGTAGTTGCCTCAACATTTGATGAACCTGCCTCTCGACACGTTGCTGTAGCAGAAATGGTTATAGAAAAAGCTAAAAGATTAGTAGAACATAAAAAGGATGTAGTAATATTATTAGATTCAATAACTAGACTTGGAAGAGCATATAATGCTGTTATCCCAAGTTCTGGTAAAGTCTTAACAGGAGGTGTTGACGCAAATGCCTTGCAAAGACCAAAAAGATTTTTTGGTGCCGCAAGAAATGTTGAAGAAGGCGGATCTTTAACTATTATATCTACAGCATTAGTTGACACTGGATCAAGAATGGATGAAGTAATCTTTGAGGAATTTAAAGGAACTGGTAATTCAGAATTGATTTTAGACAGAAAAGTTGCAGATAAAAGAATTTATCCGGCTCTTGATATAACAAGATCAGGAACAAGAAGAGAAGAACTTTTATTTGAAAAAGATGATCTATCAAAAATGAATGTTCTTAGAAGAATAATCAGCCCAATGGGAACAATGGACGGAATTGAGTTTTTAATTTCAAAATTAAAAAATACTAAGAACAATGCTGATTTTTTTGACTCGATGAATAAGACAA
>Ga0209425_10007324_pt1 | contig 10401 bp, 10 predicted proteins | sample COG_05_FD_184749 | JGI IMG/M metagenome (GOLD analysis project Ga0209425, IMG submission 184749) | Pelagic Microbial community sample from North Sea - COGITO 998_met_05 (SPAdes) (version 2) | ecosystem: Environmental > Aquatic > Marine > Neritic zone/Coastal water | place: Helgoland, sampling... | reverse complement strand
TATTACAGAACTTTCTGTTAGCAATAATCAATATATTGAATTTGAAAACTATATTAAAGTTCTAATTAATTATTTTAGAAATGAATATAATTTAAAGATTATTAATAAAATTAACGATGTTTATAATAAAATTTTTGTACCTGATTGGACGGCAGACTCGCGCAGAGAACCATCACGCAGATTAGAGTTCAATAATACTGGCACACCAAATACCTCTGCAAGCTCACGAGTTTCCTGATCTTTTAAATTCGCCCTTATTTGGGGTAAATTAGAACGATGAATCGCTCCAGTATGTAAATCTATACCGTACTCACAGTTCTTTACGATTTCAGAAAGAAACTTATTAGCAACAATACCCGCAAGAGAACCTTTAGTAGAGCCAGGAAAGCAGCGATTAAGATCACGACGGTCTGGCATATACCGACTTTGATTTAACACTCCATAGACATTAACCATGGGTACAAATATTACAGTCCCTTTTAATATACGCAGGCTTTTTTGTTTGATAAGGCGACGGATAATTTCTATACCATTTAACTCGTCACCATGAACAGCTGCAGAAATAAAGATAGTAGGCCCATCAATTTTACTGCGTATCACATGCACAGGCATAGAAATGTCTGTATCGGTATAGAGCCGGACTACAGGCATTTCTATTTGTACAGTTTTGCCAGGGGAGATGGAGTGCCCACCAATAATTAGCTCTTCCATCTACTAACCTTTACCGCGAGTTTTTGTTTTATGTGGCTTGGCGTTGCTCTCGATAAACTCATAAATCATTCCGGCTACATCTTTACCCGTTGCTGATTCTATTCCTTCCAAACCCGGCGATGAATTCACCTCCAAAACAACAGGCCCATTTTTAGATTGTAAAATATCGACGCCACAGACATTCAATCCCATCGCTTTCGCAGCATTCACTGCTGTAGCGCGCTCCTCTTTAGATAAGCGTACTATTTTTGCAGAACCTCCTCGATGCAAGTTAGATCTAAATTCTCCTTGAGCGCCCTGACGCCTCATCGCAGCCACAACTTTATTTCCAACAACCAAACAACGTATATCTGCCCCTCCAGCTTCTTCAATGAATTCCTGAACTAAAATGTTAGCTTTCAAGCCCATAAAAGCCTCGATAATAGCTTCTGCAGATTTGTTGGTTTCGGCCAACACAACGCCTATACCTTGTGTGCCTTCTAATAGTTTCACTACTAAAGGAGCCCCACCTACATTCTTAATAAGGTCGGGAATATCATCCGGTTTGCTGGCAAAACCAGTGCGAGGTAAGCCTATGTCTTTTCGAGACAGCAACTGTAAAGAACGCAACTTATCTCTTGATCGACTGATTGCGACTGACTCGTTTACACAAAATGTCCCCATCATTTCAAATTGACGAACCACTGCCGTTCCATAAAAAGTGATTGATGCTCCAATTCTAGGAATTACCGCGTCATAGCGAGGCAACTGCTTACCTTTATAACGAACCGCTGGGCGGCTCCGGGTCACATCCATATAGCAGTGAAGAGTATCAATGATATCTACCTCATGGCCTCTCGCTTCTCCTGCTTCCTTTAAGCGCCTGGTGGAGTAGAGCGTCTCTACACGAGATAAAATAGCGATTTTCATGGTATATAACCTTTTAAGTATAGAGAATATCAAAATAATAAATCCCGGCGGCAAATTACAGTAAAAAGTTAATTTCACCTACACTTATTTTACACGCCTCTATAAGACTGATTTTTTTCTAAAACAGACCCTCAGATTTTACTTTTGGGTACAGCGCTTAGTAACACTGTAGCCTCTAACTATAATTACATACCAAAACTCCAATTCTCACCCCCTAATTACTCCCTCTTAAAAGGAGAATTTCTTACCTGCTAACTACATTGAAGCGGGGTGTGATTAACTATCCTATTAAAGGTCTTGGGTTGTGCGCAGACTTTTCTGAAGCACCTTTTGTTACTGCCACCAAAGTTTACCCAGACAGCCCGAAAGTTGATGATGAGAATTTCATAATGGCACAAGTTGCAGCCGTTGGGGGTGTACTAGATTATCTCAAGGCGATCTAAAGTAACCTAGTAAATGTTAGATAAGCTGGACTCGGTAAGATTTATTAATTGAATATGGGAAATTCTCTTAAATAATACCTTTTCTATCCATATCATCTAATGTCCTGATATGATTGCTTTTTGGTCTCAGTCGAGAATATGAAATTATGAAAAAAACTATCCTAACTTACTTTTATACAATGTTTTTAGTGCTTTTTGGGCAATCCGCTTTAGCTCAAGATAATGACTCCGATGATTCTGAGAATGAAACTAGAGAGCAATCGGATACCTCATCATCAGAGGGGCGTAGTCAAGATGACGACGATGATGATGATGATGATCGCAGACAAGACTCAGATCGCGATGACGATGACGACGACGATAATGATGATCGCAGACAAGGCTCAGACCGCGATGACGGTGATCGTAGAGGAAACGGAAATGGCAGACAAGACGCAGACCGTAGACAGGATGGTGACAGACGACCTGAAGGTTCAGGCAGACCAGATAGAGTAGGAAGGCCAGATACAGAAAATAATGCTGGAGGGATTGGCCCAGGTGGCAGATTTGACAGAGATAATAACAACCCTTCTTCTGAACGTAATAACTCTAACGAAAACTCTAATCGTGACAGATAAATAATTCTATCGTCTATGCCATGTTAGAAATGTAGGCTGCGTTAATGTCCGCTATCGACCCGAAGCGGACATTTAAAAATTGCAGTAATATCGACCTTCTAGGTAAAAATTAGTATTACGTCCTCCGTATATTAAAAGCTAACACAGCTTGTGACATTTAGAGGAATTCTGACTTTAGGAATAGTAACCAGATACATGGGGAAACCATGCATAATTCATTTTACGATTCTGTTCTTATTAATATTTTGCTGTTATTTTTACTTAATTAAGCGACCCTCCATTCACCTAAAGAGGTATATTCAACTCATGCAAATGATAAATAAAACTATAGTGATCGTATTTACTTTTATCCTATTTGGGGCATCGATGGGATTTGCACAAATAGGCTCGGACGGTAATGAAATCCTATTGCAAGGCGGTTATGTGCTGTCGATGGATTCAGAAATTGGTGATTTGACAAGTGGCGATGTACTTATCCGTGATGGGCAGATCATTGAAGTTGGCGCTTCCATAGACGCACCCCAGGCACAGGTCATTGATGCGACGGGCATGGTCATCATGCCTGGCTTTGTAGAAACACACTGGCATATGTGGGAGAGCTCCTTGCGTGGTATGGCCAATGATGCTGCTGAATATTTTTACTATTCTGAAGTTTTGACACCCCACTATACTCCTGAAGATTTCCATGCAGCCGTCAGATATGCCGCGTTGGACGCGATTAATGCTGGTATCACCACAGTTCACAACTGGGCTGGAGTCCAAAATGACTTTGAAAATGTCCAGGCAGAAATGCAGGCTCTAGTTGAGAGTGGGTTGCGAGCGAAAATGGGCTACCTGGCAATTATCGAGGGAGAAATGACTGGCGGTGCTGAACTCAACAGGGCGATTGACTGGGTTAATGAAAATGGCGAACAGAGGCTTAGTTTGAGCTTGTTGCTAGATGGTGTTCAAGCTGTACAGATGCAAACTGCTACGGAACTGGGAAGAACATTAAACCTCTGGCCGATCACTGATCATAGCGGCGGCTTGGGGACTCCGGAAGTCAGCGGCGAAGAATTTATAGTGACACATGGCCCGGGGTTAACACCTGAAGCCATTGAGATCATGGTAGAAAAGGATATTAAGGTAGCATTGTCACCATTAATTGATCCCATGATCGGTGGGGGTCTGCCGCCAGTATATGAGCTGCTTGCGGGTGGCGTACCGCTGGAAAATATTAGTTTTTCGGTTGATGTCAGTGCCCAGACACCTGTTGACCCTTTTGCCTCCTTGAGAGCCATGGTTAATTCCGCACGCATGCAGCAAGTCGAGGCCAATCAGGCCGGGATAACAGCAGGAACACTCAGGATTCCTGCACCAGGTACTGAATGGCTTTTTTCCTATCGTGATGCCTTGCTTACCGGCACTTACGGCGGTGCCAATGTGCTTGGACTTGCCGATCAGATAGGGTCACTGACACCAGGCAAGCGTGCTGATGTCATCATGGTGAATATGAACATGATTAACATGTTGCCATTAACAGATGTGAATATTCCCATGCAGCTTATTCAGCATGGGCTTCCAGCAAATGTTGATACAGTCATCATAGAAGGAAAAATCAGAAAGTTGAACGGTGAAATTGTCGGTGTTGATATGCAGCAGGTAATCAATGAAGCAGCTCAGTCACAGACTGAAATCCGTAATCGTGCAGACGAAGTCATCGATACCGGCCGATAAATTAAATGTCCGCTTTTGGCCGAAAGCGGACGTTAGCCTAGATAGGTATTAAGTATTCACAAAATGCGAACACAATTCAAACTATCTTGTTAGTCTGCTGGCGATATCAGCAACATGACGACCTTGAAACCTTGCAATATCTAATTCCAACTGACTGGGCTGCCTAGATCCATCACCATCAGTAATGGTTGAAGCACCATAAGGTGACCCTCCATTTACTTCTGACATATCAAGCAGCTTTTGCTCTGTATATGGCACACCAACTACCATCATTCCGTGATGAATGAGCGTCGTATGAAAGCTGGTAATCGTTGTTTCATGCCCACCATGTTGACTTGCACAGCTAGTGAAAACACTTCCAATTTTCCCCACGAGCGCTCCATTCATCCATAATGCTCCAGTCTGATCCAAAAAATTCCTCATTTGTGCACACATATTCCCAAACCGGGTCGGCGTCCCAAATATTATTGCATCAGCTTCAGCAAGTTTATCAGGCTCCGCAAATGGAACTTCCTCAAATACTTTTCTCGTTTCTCTTGCACCACTTAACAAAAGCACATCATCTGGAATTAATTCTCGAACCTGAAGGAGTTTTACTTCAGTATTTTCAATATCTGCTGCTCCAGCTGCTATCTCGTTTGCTAACTGATGCACATGCCCATACATGCTGTAAAAAACGACTTGTATTTTGGTTTTCATGATTCAACTTTCTCCAATTGTTTAGGGTCTTTTATTAATTCAGAGTGTTCCCTACATAGAATACGTATTAATGCTTCCTTTATAATCACTTCACTATTCGAACTAAACGATTTTTCTCTCCAAGCGACATAACCATCAGGTCTTACCAATACTGCGCCATCGGTTGTAATTCCATATGCTTCAGAAAATGGAAGAGAAAATGGGCTCGAGATCTTTTCACGATGTATTGGTAACTCTACATATTCAGCATTTGAGCCAGGAGGATTAATAACTTTGAAGCCAATCACGATATCCAATTCGCTTGCTAATTTTTCTACTACTTTTCCCCATTCTGCACCATGATTAGAAGTTATCAGCACAAAGTTTTGACCATATAAATCAATTACTGAACTACGCTTATTGTTAATAAAAAGCTCAACATGAGGAGCTCTTGTCCCAGGCAAAGCAAAAGACTTTCTTGGATCTATATCTGACTTTCCATCATCTTCATAGTCTTTATCAAATATCACTGCCCCTGACCTGTATCGGTTAAATTCTACATGTACATCAGGGATTTGCTTCTTAACACCTTCCATGCCTAAATCTGGATCAGATCTTGTCACATACCTCTGGTAGCCCTGCTCTATCATTTGCATCGCAGCTGGCTGTCTTTCATCGTTATATGATTCCAATAACTTTTCTCTAGCAGCACCTTTTAATACCATCGCCAACTTCCAGGCCAAATTATGTGCATCTTGCACGCCTGTATTTCCTCCATAACCACCAGTTGGAGTAGTGACATGCGCAGAATCACCTGCTAGAAAAATTTTGTTTTCCTGAATTCGCTCTGCAGCATGACAAACTGCTTCCCACTTATGAATGTCCTCGACTTGTACATTTAGCGACTGGTCACCAACAGCATCTTTAACATATTGCGCAGCTTTTGCATTACTGATATTTCCCGCTGCATTTCGGGCATCTGGTTCATTAATATCGCCAACTGTAAATATGACGAGAAACCCACCAAGACCAGTTTTTTCCAGCCTAAAAAAACCTCTAACGTTTTCATTATTGACATAAATAACACCAAGGTTTCTGCCTCTGAGCGCTTTTGAACAATCAGCTTTGAAATAGACAGTGATACTTTGGGACATCACCGGATAACCATTCATCTTGATACCAAGCTGATTTCTTACAGGACTCCTACTACCATCACAGGCAATCAGGTATCGGCCTCTGAACGACTTTTTACTTTTATCATCAATATGCTCTGCTTCAAGATAGACTCCTTGCTCATCCTGTGAAAAATTATTGACTTTATGAGCATATAGAAATGCTGAGCCTAATTCTTTTGCCCGGTCTTTTATAATAGGTTCCAGGACCTGCTGCGGCATAAAAAGTCTACGAACCGGCGTGAGATCCTGAATTCCTTGGTTAATGTCAGGTATATAGTTAGCAATTTCTCTGCCGGCAAGAGTTTCGACCGCATTCATGCCACCATTTGGATCATATAAAGCATGTGCAGCCTTAATAACTTTATCCTCAATACCTGCCTGTCTAAGCATTTCTAGTGTACGCAGCTGGAAATAACCAGCCCGAGGATGTATTGCTGTACCCTGATGCTTCTCGATAATCAGACTTTTAATTCCATGCATGGCTAGAAACATTGAAACCGATAAGCCAACAAGACTGCCACCTATAATCAGCACCGGATATTCATTTATGTTTTCATTATTATTAGAAATGCTCATTTCTTAACCTCTTATGATTTAACGATTTGGTATCTATTTAAAAAAGTGCTTACAACTTTTGAGGAATGATTTTCGATTTCTTCTTCGCTTGGTGAAGATTGTGCACCTACTACCTGAGCAACCAATTTTTCCCAAAACAATAACCCTTGGAATTCGTGTGCTGCCCAAATCGGGTCACTAATATCTAGTTCTTTAGTTGCAACCTTTGCAGAGAAATATTGAATTAAAGCAGCCTGGGCTGTTTGCGCCCCAACACGATAATAAGTTGGGCCTATTTCAGGAAATTGCGATAAAGAAGAAATCGTAGCCCTAACTACTGCGACATGCCGATCATTAAGAATTTTTGCCATGGCTAGTTTGGAATACATTAATAAAGCATCCTCAACATCCAGTTCCTGTAAATGAAATGCTTGTAATGCCTGAGAAAGTTCAATAGCTACATCTTCTGTTAGTGCAGCCAGCAAGCCCTGTTTGTTGCCAAAATACTGATAAATGGCTGATTTAGAACAGCACGCTTTTTGACAAATTGCATCCAAGCTCGTTTCTTCATAGCCAAATTCAACTAATAACTCTGTAGTTACTTGTTTTATAAACTCACGTTTGGCTAGAGCCTTGTTTGATTTCAGGCTTAGACTACTCAACTTATACTCGTATATAGTACTCATTGGTATTTTTATTTACTTTATATATCAATTAGTTAAAATGTTTATTTTAATATTATGTATTTTATAGTACTAATTAGTACTTTTTTTGTCAATATTAAAGTTAGCCTGGCGAGAGTATCAGAACTCATTTTTTTGAAATCTATATTCCAGTAATATTCTTATTCTCGGGGAGGGCGAAGTTCCCTGCGGATGGAGAAATTATGGCAAGCCATCAAGCGTATAATTTTGCAGTGAATTCTTAGTTTAATATTAGGCATTTCCTAATGTCTGCATTGGGTCGTAAGCAGACGTTTAGTTTAGTCTCTTTTGGGCCAGAAGCGGACATATCAGCATGTATATGTGACTATTAAGTATACTTAATGATAATTTCTAGCGCAGTTGTTCGTTACTCTGATAAACACCAAAATGAACAAATGGAGCTGTGGCTGGTTGTCTTGGCGAGACATTATCTGGCACAAGATGCCTAACAGGCGTCAAACTTTTCAGGTAAACCGCGATTGAATAAGCATCATCATTTGTAATATTTGCATAGCTGGGCCAAGGCATTACTGGGATAGTTTGAGAATTATGATTATCCAATCCACTTTGTACCATAGTCACAATCTGCCCAATACTCCAACTACCAATACCTGTTTCCATATCCGGTGTTAGATTACCTGGATACACAATACCCGGATTACAAACAGCCAGGGGGTTTGAATAAGCTATCCCAATATTTGAACCAGCCAAAAGCTGGTTTGGAACAGGAGCACCTACCAAGGCTCCATTAGTATGGCAACTACCACAACCTAACAACCCCACTAGGTACTGTCCATTGGCGACGATTTCTTCTGGAAAAATCATTGTTGAATCAGGGTCGGGAGTTTCCAAAATAGCGACCCTATCCAACTGAGTATAATCATCAAGAGGGTTATAGGTATTAGCACAACTGGAAAGAATCAGAGCCATTGAAAAAGTTTGCAAGATATTTAAATTCTTCATGGGTATTACTCCAAAAGGAAGTGTAAATAGTATAAAAGCACTTTATAAAGTAAGCCAATCTGGCTTTATTCAGTTACAACCCATTAATTTTAATTCATTTACTCTTTTTTGCAGAATTAGTTGAGATTTGTTCAATTGTGAGAATGTCTGCTTTGGATAGAAAGCAGACGCACTCAAAATCAGTTATCTGCGATGGAAAACTGCTGCTCTAAAAACTCCTGAAAAGGTATTCCAAAATTTCCTTTAAAGATTTTCCATGCTTCACGTGTGGCTTGGCGTTTACACACAAACCTGATTAGCCAAATCAGCTCTTCCCAATCTGAATCGGGTAATATATTATTTTTGTGCAAATTAAACATATTATGCCAATGCACAAGGGTGCTTCTTTCAAAAATAGCAATATGATCTTAATAGTAATATATACTGAATATTTTCGGTAACCTGCCTTAATGACGCTAACACCCTAAGGGTAGATGAATCGATGATTCTATATTAAGTATTCGTTATAATTTTATTCTATATGACTGAACGTCCTCTATCGACCCAAAACAGACATTCAAAATCTAGGCGAATTAATATATGCCTTTGGTAGACTTGATTACTCAGCATGAAATGGCTATCCGGCTAAGTTTTTTCTTTGGTATTTTGCTAATCATGGCGCTTTGGGAACTTGTTGCCCCTCGTCGCCAGTTGAAAGTATCTAAGCTTATGCGCTGGACCAATAATCTGGGACTAGTATTTTTGAACAGTATTGTACTGCGCTTACTTTTCCCTGCAGCGGCGGTAGGGGTGGCCATCTTTGTAGAGTCTAATAGTTGGGGCTTACTGAATTATTACAGGCCTGCGTTTCCTTGGGCAGTAGTACTGTCAATTATCGTATTGGATTTCATTATTTATCTGCAACATGTGCTAATGCATGCTGCTCCAAGTCTTTGGCGAGTACATCGCGTTCATCATGCGGACCTAGATTATGATGTCACGACCGGAGCGCGCTTTCATCCGATCGAGATTATTGTCTCCATGCTGATCAAGTTTGCCGCCATCCTTGTACTGGGGCCTCCTATAGTGGCGGTGGTAATTTTCGAGATCATATTGAATGCTCTGGCCATGTTCAATCATGGCAACGTACGTTTGCCACGATCACTGGATCGTGCATTGCGGCTAATAATAGTAACGCCTGACATGCATCGGGTACATCATTCAGTAGAGGATAACGAAGCGAATAGCAATTTTGGTTTCAATCTTTCCATATGGGATCGCTTATTTGGAACGTATATCGCCCAGCCGCATAAAGGCCATGGAAACATGTCCATCGGTATTCACGGATATCGTAATCCCGAGCAAGTAGATAAGCTACCTGGCATGCTTGCATTACCCTTTGTCGGAAAGATTACTGGATATGCGATTAACCGTCGTGAGCAGGACAAATAAGATATGTCGCAGTTTTTTTCTAGTTGGGCATTGCTTACATTTTGGAAACTCTGCTCTAGTTTTAAAAAAATTAAATATTCAATAAACCCAAGGCCTTGCCTGTTTAATCGCTAACACACCATCGTAGGTAATCTTGAATTCAATCTCCATGGCAAACTGTTGCCCTGCTTCCACTGCATAAAGCTCACGAAAACCATTATGAATACGGTTCATATAATCCCTTAAATCAGTCTTAAACTCTGAGGTCAGTAGAATCTCGCCATTGGTTCGATTTGAACTATTAATTAACCGGTCATTCAAAGGCAAAACTGAATTTAAAAGAAGCTCTTCAGGAATAGATTCGTCATTGGGATTAGTCACCAAATCTTCTCCAACTTGTACATTAATATAATAAGTCCGCCCCGGATTCACTCCCGTAACTTCGTAAACAATGTCATCACTGACCGCTACTCCATTGGCAGCTTCGTCATCATAATTTGGGTGCACCAAGATGCCCATC
>Ga0209425_10007323_pt1 | contig 10402 bp, 13 predicted proteins | sample COG_05_FD_184749 | JGI IMG/M metagenome (GOLD analysis project Ga0209425, IMG submission 184749) | Pelagic Microbial community sample from North Sea - COGITO 998_met_05 (SPAdes) (version 2) | ecosystem: Environmental > Aquatic > Marine > Neritic zone/Coastal water | place: Helgoland, sampling... | reverse complement strand
ATGAGTGTAGTGAACTTCGTGAACATTACATATCGTTATTAAACGAGTTCAAAGAAATGTTTGATACATCAATTTCTGAATTTTATACAGAAGGATCTCAAACAACATATTCCAAAAATTGGTTTCAGGAGGCTGTGTAATGAAAACACCCTTTACTGTTTACTGGGAATTCGACACCAACCCTCATAATTTAATAATAGAAGAACAAATGGTTGTTCTTCAAAAACAAAAAGAAGGAATGAAGAAATGGAAAACATTGTTGAAAAATGGATAAGAGAAAACCCCAATATGAATTTTATGACCGAAGAGGGACAAAAGAAGTTTGCACAAGATACCTGTCCTTTGACTTTCTCCAAAGCAGAAGTAGAGATGGAGTTAAATTATTTAATGGAGGTCATAACGGAAGACTTGAAGTCCGAGTTAGGTTTGAAACGGACTATCTCACTATTGGAAGACCTTAAGATTAATTATCTCCTCAAGTATCCGAATTGGGAAAATTTGATTGATGGTCGTATTGAGGAATTAGAAGAGGAGTATGCGTGATGAACGATTTAATACCAACAAACAATGTTGTGGAGCTTCAGGAAGGTCAAAAGAAGAATTTACATTATCCTTTTTGGTTTTCTAAAGACTCTGGAGTAACTATTAATAGGAGAAAGTTAGTACGATTCCTGGCAGAACAAGGATTTGGAAAATTCAAAACTATTAACGATAGAACATCCAACAATGTGTTATTCAAAAACGAAGATGGCGTACTTCAAACACACGACTCTAATTCAGTGAAAAGGTGGGTAAACGAATTTGTAGAAAATGACGACACCCTGTCTGAAGAATCGCAATTATCAGTTCTTGATAAGTGGATTAGTATTGCACCATCATCTCTACAAAACTATTTGGAGTCCCTACCAATTTATAGTGAGTCCGACTTTAACGATACTAAAAAAATAAAGATGTTTCGTGATAGTTCTGACGAATGTTATGTTTCTTTTAGAAATGGTGTTGTTCGTATAACTAAGAACGATGTGGAGTTAGTACCGAGAGATGCGTTGAAAGACAAAGGATGTATATGGGAAAGTGCTGTTCTTCCTCACAACATCAGTGTTGAAGATAAATACATGAGGACAAAATCTTCTCCATTCAAAGATTTTGTAGCCTACGCATTAAAAAATGATGTAGAACCTATCGATGGTGAAAACGATATATCACTTGGTACACAATCTAAGAGATATAAAGATGAACTGGAAGGATTTGAAACTGCATTTGGGTATTTGATTCATAGCTATAATCCACCAGATGAGTCTAAAATTGTTGTCTTCATAGATGTTGATAGTTCACCAGAAAGAACTGAAGGTGGTAATGGTAAATCTCTATCAATGGAGATGTTAAAACATTATCGGTCAACTGCGTTTGTTGATGGAAAAGGTTTTCGTAAAGCCTTGAACGACTCATCACGATTTAACTTTTCAAATGTTAAGTTAGATACAGGATTTGTTTTCATTAATGATCTGAACCCCGATTTTGACTTAAAACAAATGTTTTCAATCATTACAGACGATATGACTATTGAAGGAAAAGGTACTAATAAAGTAACTATTCCTAAAGATAAGAAACCAAAAATGGGTATAACAACAAATCATGTTATAACAGGAATTGGTGGATCGTATGAGAGGAGACAACATATTGTTGAGTTCGGGAATTTCTGGAATAAATGTAATTCGTCAAAGATTTCCCCTAAAGATATTTTAGGTAAGTTAATTGGTGAAGATTTTAATGAAGACGATTGGAATAGTTTTTATAACTATGGTTTTCATTGTATTCAGAAGTACCTTCAGAAAGGCTTATGTTCATCTGATGGTTCAAACTTCAGACGCAAACAATTGATTGCATCTATTGAAGGAGTCAATGGAACTGGTGAAGTTCTTGAGTGGATAGAAGATTGGGTGTTAAGTGATAATGCTTCAGAGGGTCAACCTCTTAAAGTTGTACATAACCAATTTATTAAAGATTACCCTCTACTAAATGAACAATGGAATACAACCAATTTTAAGACAGCCTTATTTGAATTTGCATCTTCGGTCGATGGACTTGAATATAATTACCACTTAAAAAATAAAGGTAATACTTGTTCATCAAGAAGATGGAGAAAAGGTGAAAGAGGTAACCAAGAGGAGTGGGTTAAGATAGAAAAAGTATCTTAGGACTACAAAGTATTGACTACCTGACTACCATTCGTAGACAAGTAGTCAATCAAATCTTAGTTCCATTAATAGTTTTTAACCATATCTATTACATTAGGTTTAGAACAATGAAATTTTCAATTATTGACCCCCGAAATAAGTAGGTTTCAGGGGTGTTTTTTTTGGAGGTTTTAGAATATGTCTATTTGTGGTTTTTTCATTAAATAATTCTACTCCCTACTACACCTATCAATATATTCCCATGTGAATATATTCAGATTGTTCGTTTTATTACTTTCTCATAAAGAGATGACGCCAAAGACTTCATTAGTAGTGGTATAACCATTCTTCCACATCTTTCTGATTGTTCATTAAATGAACCAGTAAGTTTGAAATCGTCAGGTAATCCAGTTAATCGTTTTAATTCATTGATAGTAAAAGTTCGATTTTCTAAAGGATGATACTGTCCACCAAACGATTTTAACTGAGCACCAAGTTGAGTAAGAGTATTGATCGGTTGATGAATCGCGGCTCTGTTGGTATTGAAATATAAGTCCTTGAACTCTGGGTGGTCATAGTTTGCTCTGTAGTTCTCATTAGGATCTGTAGGTATGAGTTTTAAGATTTCATATGATGTAGAGGCTCTACATCTTCTCTTAGTTAAATTAACCTCTTTTAGATTTAATTTAACACCTTCTAAAGCCTCCTTGAGTGTAGTTTCGTAAGAACTACCTTTAGGATAAAGAGTAAGAATATCTTCATCATTATTGATATCAATCCTTTGTCCAATGTCTTTACGAACACCAACCAAAAACAATCTTCTTCTTTTTTGTGCCACACCAAAATGAGATGCTTTAAGAACTTTGAAATTTACAAAATATTCCTTTCTTAAATCTGATATAGCTTGAGAAAAAACATCACTGGTCTGTATCTCTGGTACATTTTCCAAGACAAATACTTTTGGTAATGATCCTTCCACCATCAATACAAAATCAAAGATTAATTCGTCAATATTATCCTGTGTTCTCTTTCCATCTACTTGAACAGTACTGTAGATTACATCCTTCTGTTTCTTATCACTTCCTTTACCTGCCTGTGAAAATGTTGAACAAGGTGGTGACCCATCTAAAATATCTAATTCACCTTTCTTTACACCATAAGAAGAAAACCATTTAGACACTGATTTGAGTTGTTCGCCTTTAGAAATACCCTTTACATTACTAAGAGTAATAGTACGAATATCAGAGCCATCAACTGGAGTATCTGGGTAATTTTGTTGGTAGGTTTTAACAGCCTCATTAACAAATTCATTCACTACAAGTACTTTTCCACCTGCCAACCGATAACCAGTAGATGAACCACCTCCTCCTGCAAATGTTGAAACAACATTGAATAAATTTTGAGAAGACGATTTATTAACATCATTCATCGTGTATGGTTTGAATTTTATAATTCGTGACTCAGAATAATTTCTTAAATTCTTTTCGATCCACAATCTGTGTGCATCGTCTGCCTTTTGAAGTTTTCTGATTTTCTTTTCATCTAAATTACTCAAGAATACAACTCCATTTTTTATTAGAGGTTGTAGATCCGACTAATAGATAAGGGGATGACCCTGTGGTTTCACCATAACTTAATACATCATCTAAAGATGCTGACTTTAGAGTGATATCATCTGATTTAGAATTGCCTCTTTCACCTATAACAAATACTGGTAAATCAAGTTTGTTAAAACCTTCCTGTTTATTCTCAGGTATCAATGTATCTCTGTAGACAAAGCCAAACCCATATAGACACTTGATGGCAGTCTCTATGTCTCTCATCGTAATTTTAAATATTATTTTTAATGTATCTTTGTGAGATGTCTTTCTTAACTCTGCCAACGGAAATTCATCATAGATATAATCATCTAATTCAAGTTCTCGCCATCTACTTAACTGTTGTTTGGTTGGTACAATTACAAAGGTAGAGAAATACTGATTAGTATTTAAAAGTTTTTCTAATGTGTGAATGTTACCTTCAAGTTCTTCAGATTTACCAAGAGCATTTTCAATCTTTTTCTGTGTATCCAATGACTTTGAAATTTTAGTATATTTTCTATGTTCTTTGATGATTTCGTTTACAAATTTTCTATCTATATCTGGAGTGATTTCGTTTTCAATAATGTTGAGAAATTTTTGTCTACCATCATCCTCTCCATAATGTGACTGATACTGGTTATCTAGGACTGTCAGTTGATAAAGAGTTGAAAAACTCACTGGCATCTTTGTTTTAAAATCTATTAGTAATTGATTAGAACCTATGGCTGTCCACTTGTATAAGGTAGGAACACTCATACCAATTCTATCTGCTAATATTTCGGTGAAATTAGATCCATAAGATTTATCACCATCAAATTGAGTTACCGCATCAGTTATTGCCTCTGCCATTTCAAATACACTTAATTGAACCATCTCTTTTGTTTTTAAAATGCGGTCAACATGTTCTTCTAGTGTTCTCTCATTGGCTAATAGTATTTCGTTCATTGTTGAAGTCCATCAAGATTGAATATGGTTCATAGTTTCGTTGAAAGTTGGAGAGCGGTCAATTGAAAAGAGCCCCCCTACTTGAAACTGGCAAACTAAATCTAATCTATAATACTATTAAGTATCCAGAGGTAAATTTCAAACAAAACAGCCACCCCAAAACCTAACAACATCTTGTTTACTTAACAGGTACTTTGAAAAAAACGGGAGTTCTATCGTTATAAAAAGTTAAGTGGTAAAATCAATAAATGGAACAATTAATGTTTATTAAAACTAGTACAATACTGGTACAATCATAATTAGTTAATTGTAAGTATCTGTTAATTATAGGTAATTTAAATGTCTCAATATGTTTATACGATTCAAGTACTTAGACTAAGTTATTGAATTATAACACTTTATATTAGTTTTATTAGTAGTACAATTATGGTACAATTAGTGTATTAACAACAAGTTATGATACGCACTAGTACAATAACTGGTACAAAAATGACTACTTTTAAGACCATTCAAAAGCAATATGTTATACGAGAAATCCTACCAAAACGACTTAAACTAGTAGTACGAGAATGGACAAACCAATCTGGGAATACTTCTAGATCATATCGTGCTCGTATTTTTGATAGTCATCGAAGTAAATACAATTACTTCACCCTTGATGCTGAAACTGAGAATAATGCAGTAACGGAGGCTCTAGAACTTTATGGAACTAAATCCTCTGCATTAGACCAAAAACTTCCGATAGGGAGAGATGCAAAAAAGATAGATTTTCATATTTCTCAGTTTCTAGACCTTTTACAAACTCGTTGTAAAAATGGTCATATCACTCCAAAGAGAGTGGTAGTAGTGAAACAACTATTAAAGTCACTGGAGAAGTTTTCATCTGCTCATAAAAGTCCGAACATTATAGATTTACCTTTACTCTACCAAGATAAGTATTCCGATTGGAGAGATCAAACACTTACATTACTAACTGCCCGTCCTCTTACCGCGAGAAGTAGAAATAATGAAGTCAATTGCCATAAACAGTTCTTTAATTTTCTTAAAGAAAGGGGAATTGTTTCTTTTACGCCAAAAACGAACAGCTTCAGAGTGATTTCTAAGGTCGTCCCTTTCCCAAAGGAAAAGTACAACGCATTGATGTCCGTTGCCAGAAAAGATATTGAGAGTAACAGTAAAAACGGAACGCGTTATAACACTCGTTCACAATGGGACAAGATGAACACCAAGTCTTTGATTATGCTTATGTATGGTACAGGCTGTCGAGTTACTGAAACCAGAAATCTTAAATGGAAAGATTTGTATCGTGATGAAAAGAATACCCCACGAATACATTTCTCTGGAAAAAACAAAGAAAGAAATATAGTAGTAAGTGAAAGAGTTTTCTCAATACTTGAGGATCTCCGTCTTTATAAAAAAACAAAAGGTACTTCTTTTGAATGGAACGATGTCGAATATCCATTTGTGTTTTCCTCGTGGAAAATGAAAAAGATGTCCATTGCATTAAACTCATCGTCAAGGAGAAAGTGGTACAAAGCAATAGGTCTTGACCCAATGAAGTATCAAATGGGTTGTTTCCGACACAGATTTATCAGTCAGGCATTACTATCTGGAGTACACAGTATGCAAATCGCATTTTACTGTGGTACTTCTATAAAAATGATCGAACAAACATATGGATCACTTACACCAAGAAATCTATTTGACCAAGTGTTTGCAGGATCAACAGAACAAAGTTTGGAAGCCAAAGGACAATCCAAATGGTTTGAACAATTGATAGAAGGGGAATGATTATGAAAGTTGCAATTTATGCGAGAGTTTCCACAGCCAAAGACCAGAGTTGTGAAAGACAAATATTAGAGTTGAGACAGGTTGCTGAAAATCACAACTGGTCTATCGTTGATGAATACATTGACGAAGGTATTAGTGGTACTAAGAAAAGTAGACCAGAGTTAGACCGAATGCTGAAAGATGCGTTACTTCGTAAATTTGATGTTGTCGCAACTTTGGAACTCTCACGACTTGGTAGAAGTGTTAAGAATATGTGTGAGATTGCTGATTTACTGAAACAAAAGGATATTACGATTTTCATCAAAAACCAGAACATTGATACCTCTACGATCGTAGGAGAACTCTTTTTCAACATCATAAATTCGATCTCACAGTATGAGAAGGAATTACTCGCTGAACGGATAAAAAGTGGGTTAGAGAACGCTAGAAGGAAGGGTATTGTAGGTGGTCGACCCTCCAAAATGAATGGTGAGATGGAAAAGAAAATAGTTCATTTACGACAAAAAAATGTACCCATTCAGAAGATTGCGAAATCACTTCAGGTGGGTGTCGGTACAATTTACAAAGTACTTAAAAAAACTGCATAAAAAACCACAAATGATTTCTCATTTGTGGTTCGTGTAAGGAACATATGTAAGTGGAGCCTAGATAAATACCTTACATTCTTATTTATAACCTTTAAATCCTTTCTAATTTTATCTGTCTACCTGACTACGAATGGTAGACAAGTAGTCAATGCGTATCCTCTTTTTAATTAAATCAATTTATTTTCATTTTTTTTCATTTATTTTTCATTTAAGTGCTTCAATCGTTATAAATACTTATAAGAATGTATTAGTAGATGTTCTTTGGAGTACAACGAGGATTACTCCCCCTCATTGAGATTGGTAGTATTTCACCACACATCGATGTTGTGTTGTTCCTACAATCAATCATATTTTATTTTATGAAATACCAAAATTGGATATGGGTATTTAAATATTACCAATGAGATGAGAGCAATGTGAAACACTCACAACTCTCACAGAATATAAGATTAATTACATCAGTCTTATATCTCTGCCCGTATCTGTGGATATGGAGAAAGAACCTAATTGGATTTATTAGACGATAATGGATTAGGTACAAAGGCTGTAGTTACCCACCTTGAATTTCTCTGATGTAGTTGTGTCTTGGAGTCATCATACTCAAGAAAAATCTTCCCTCACTCTGTGGGGGAAGTGTGTCTGAAATCATCACCTCAATTAACTAACAAGGAAGAAAGGATATGGATTATTTTGAAGATAAGTTTATAGAGGATAACTTTATTGAACCAATTTTAGGATTAAATCCAAGACCAGAATTTATAAATAATCATTATTCAAAAAAACAAATGAAAAAAGACTATCAATGGGTTGTTGCTAATCTAGAACTACTAAATAGTTATAACTTTAAAGAAGGACAAACATGACTACATTACTTTCAAAAGAAGTCCAATTAAGAAATAAACTAAAACAGGAAGAAAAGAAAGATCAACAAATTGCACTAGCTTATAAAACAGCAGGACTATCCAACCAAAGACAAAAACAAGTTGATGAAAGTGTACATGACGACTATATGAGAAACGCTTTATCACAAGTGAGAAATATCGGTAATGTATCCATCGATGTTGAGTTCGCAAGATTTAACGGAACGAGTTTATACAACACTGAAAGTAAACCTCCAGTAATCCGTAAGAAAACTGAGATTAAAGTAAAACCTAGAACTTCTATTACAGAAAATTCTGTTGAAATTACTCCTACACCCAGAGTAGAAAATCCTGTTAAAAGTAAATCAAAGTCCAACGAAGTCACTTGGAATAAAATATGTGAACAACTAGACCACCCTAGATTATCTGCAACTAAATCTACAAGTTTCTTTGGTCAGTTAAGAGAAAGTCTTCAATCTAAAAATAAATCTAAATTATTAAATCTTAAACGGAGTGTTCAATCATAATGAGAAAAACCGAACGAACAATATCAGTATTTGCCTGTCCTACACCTTTATACAATGAAGTAAAAACCATAGCAGACGATGAGATGATTACCATCTCCGCTTTTTGTCGGATGGCTGTGAAGAATATGGTCGAAGATTATAAAGATACAGGAAGACAATCGGATAAAAGTATCCAATCTATCTAATCATCACCATTATCGGACAATCTTAAAAAAGGTTAAATTAAACATGCTCTTCATGTGATTAGTGTTTGCAAATTATCGGTTTTATTTTCTATGTACCAAGAATTTTATAAAAGAAACAGGACTTCTGTCGGAAGATATTTGTATTTTCAATCACTGATAGAAAAAATGGACTTACAGGATGACCCTGAAAAAAAACCACATGGACAAGATGGTCATTTAGGATACAAAAGGTTAACACTTCAAGAAGTCATATCAAGATTTGAAAGAGTACACGAAGACAAATATTGTTACTCAAAAGTAAATTATAAGAACGCTAATACTGAAGTGACTGTCCACTGTAAACATCATGGCAACTTCACAATTCGTCCAGTTCAACATTGGAGAGGTAAAGGCTGTACGGATTGTTAAGGAAATTTTCCCTCACAGACATTATTCAAATAATCTTCTGCCTTTCTTAGATATCTTGCGACTTGAATTCTCACTTCCTTCTTCTGTAAAAAATTCAAATATGCTTCTGAGTCTTCATCCATCTTGTTAGTACTGTGTCCACCAATCCATTCTTTATCTTTGTAGATATCATCAATTTCAATTTGTTTTCTTGGGTCGTCACTCAATAATTTTGGTGTTGAATTTGTATCTATTTTTTCATCAATCTTTGCAAAGAAATCTAAGAAGTACATTCGTTTTTCATTTTTCTTAAAGTGGAGTGCAATCTTCCAAGTATCACCAAGATGTTTGTATTCATAGAGTCTTAGAGCGTATCTAATCGCATCTATCTTTGGTCTCTTAGTTGTTAAAGGATACCTCGGAGTATCCCCTTCTTTCTCGATACCGAAACAATCCATCCATCTCAATCTCCACCAATCGTCAAACTTGGTCTCCATAACAAACTCTTTACCACCCCATTCATCATACTTTTTCCAATCAACTTTTCTCTCTGGTTCTTTTTCTGCAATCTGCAAAAACTTAAACCAGTACAGGTAGGTCATCTTTCTACTGGGTATCCAGAGACCAACATCTTTTCTATATTTCGAAGCCCAACGACTTCTTGGGTTATACCTTTTGTTCAGTTCCATACAACCGAGAATACCACCTTTTACTGTTTACTGGGAATTCAACACCAACCTTCATAATTTAATAATGGAAGAACAAATGGTTGTTCTTCTAAAAACAAAAAAGGTAGTAAGAAAATGAATAGAAAAGAAAGAAGATTTAAAGCAAAACAGGAACGAAAAAACAAATCAAATCTTGTTTTTAACCCCTTAATAGAAAGAGCAATCTACAACAACGCATCAACGATGATACACGAGGACAAGTATGTTCCTATGAACTGCGTGTTATGTGGAGATTTGATGAAGACCATACACGACACTCATAGTCCTAACCCAATAACAGAACTTTGTTATGCAAAAGAGAGTTATGAGACAGGAAATCCAAATCGGTGCTGTAGTTCTTGCAACAGTAAATATGTACTCCCTGCACGACTTTGTGGTGTGAGTGAAGGTATTGACTTCATCACAAAAGGAGGCTGTGTAAATGAATAATACGAAAGAGAAATTGAGTTTTGATTATCTAAGAACATCCATATTGGATTTTACATATTACGAGTTACACAAAATGGAACAGGAGATAGAAACATTGTTTCCTGAAGATGAGTGTAGTGAACTTCGTGAACATTACATATCGTTATTAAACGAGTTCAAAGAAATGTTTGATACATCAATTTCTGAATTTTATACAGAAGGATCTC
>Ga0209425_10007321_pt1 | contig 10403 bp, 12 predicted proteins | sample COG_05_FD_184749 | JGI IMG/M metagenome (GOLD analysis project Ga0209425, IMG submission 184749) | Pelagic Microbial community sample from North Sea - COGITO 998_met_05 (SPAdes) (version 2) | ecosystem: Environmental > Aquatic > Marine > Neritic zone/Coastal water | place: Helgoland, sampling... | reverse complement strand
GCTATTCTGTTTGCCATATGAGTATTAACCCCAACAAGGTTTTTTCTAGTCTTAATAATTTCTAGACCATATTTCAGTTTTCTTTTAGGATCATTATTTGGAAGTAAATAGACATCGTTACCCACATCAAGTAGACCTTTCATTGACCCTGTATTAGGACAATGAGCTGTAACAACTTCTTTATTTAACTTAACATCAGTAAAGAATCTTTTATATCGCTTGATTAATTTGCCTTTTATTAAAGACTTGGTAAATTCCATTACTAAATTATACATTTAAAATGAGCGAAAATACAAAAGTTAATGCTGCAATATTAATTATAGGTAATGAAATTTTATCAGGAAGAACTAAAGACACTAACACTTCAACATTGGCAACATGGTTAAATTCTATTGGTGTTAAAGTGGGAGAGGTAAGGGTTATTCCTGACATTGAAAAAACAATAGTTGGTACAATTAATACATTAAAGAAAACCTATGATTATATTTTTACAACAGGGGGCATTGGTCCAACTCATGATGATATTACAGCAAAGTCTGTTTCAAAAGCATTTGGATTAAAATATGAAATACACAAAGAGGCATATAAAATTTTAGAAGCGTATTACAAACCAGGTGAATTTAATGAAGGTAGGCAAAAAATGGTATGGATGCCAGAAAAAGCTAATTTGATTTACAATCCTACAAGTGGTGCCCCAGGCTTCAATGTTGAAAATGTATATTGTTTACCAGGTGTACCATCAATATTAAAATCTATGATTGGAGGTTTAACTAATAGCATTGTTGGAGGTGAACCTATTTTAAGCTTAACAATAAGTCTTAAAACTGTTGAAAGTGAAATTGCTGATTCTTTAACTAAAGTTCAAAATAATAATCAAGATGTTGAAATTGGAAGTTATCCTTTTTTTCAAGCTGGAAAATTAGGAGTTTCTATTGTAATAAGGTCTGAGGATCAATCTAAGATTGATAATTGCAACTCACAAATTTTAAAATTTGTGAATGATAAAAAAATTGAAGTAGTAGATCGTTAGATGCTTTATTTTGCTTATGGCAGTAATCTTCATCATTTTCAAATGAAAAAAAGATGTAAAGACAGTGTTTACTTAAAAAAAGTAAATCTAAAAGATTTCAAACTAACATTCAGAAGCAAATATAGAGCAGCAGATATAGAACCAAAAAAAAATTCAATTGTTCCAGGTGGATTGTTTGAAATTTCTAAAAGTGATGAAAAAAAATTAAATGTTTATGAAGATTATCCAGTACTATACAATAAATATTATTTTTATTATTATGGAAAAAAAGTGATGACGTATACAATGGTAATCAAATCTCCATTTAGATTTCCAACTGAAAGATACTTAAATATTATTAAAAGAGGATATAAAGATTGTGATTTAGACACAAGATATCTTAAAAGGAGTTTAAATGAGTAAAAAAATTTCAGTAATAATATTTATTTTTCTTTTTTTAACATCAAACTCATTTGCAGGAGTAACATCTGGATTTAAACTAGGTAAAGGACCATTAAAATTATCAAAAGATACTGCTGATTGGGTTGAATATTTTTTTAGCGGTGGAAAAAAAGGAAGATTTGTAGAAAAAGTGAAAAAAGGTCATCCATGGAAACCAGGGATAATTGCAATTTCAATTGATGGAAAATACAATTCTTTTTTTAGACACCCAAAGCATATTGCTGATCATCAAGTTGATAATAGCCATTATTCTGGAATGGCAATACAATCTTGTAAAAAAAAATCTGGAAAAGAGTGTTATATTTTTGCAAATGGATACAAAATTAAGTGGGATAATGGTACTTCTGCAAAAAGTAGAATTTTAAAAAGAAAAGATATTAAAGCTGGAAAAACAATTGCTAGATTAACAGAACTTGGATTCTATGATGGTGGAACTTTATCGGAAGTAAAAAAAAAATCCAAAATAGTTAAAAAGAAAAAATTGATAAAAATAAGATTGATGATGATATAGTTTCTAAGTTAAAAGATTTAAAAGATCTATTTGATACAGGTGCTCTAACTAAAGAGGAGTACTCAAAAGCAAAAAAAAAACTTCTTAATTGATAATTTTTTAAGTTAAAAAAATTATTTATTTAGTCCATTCTTTGACGCAATCTAAACTTGTCATCACAGAAGTTGGTTTAAAATTTAATTTAAATAATTTTTTTTTATAGGTTCTAATATCTTTTTTTCTTCCCCATCTTTCAGGACAAACAATACAGCTTTTAAACTTTGACAAAATTTTAACATTATTTAAGTTAATAGGGAGTTTTGTGACAGTATCAATCCAAACCCAGTTTAGTTTACCTTGAAAATATTTTGTTAAACCCAAATTTTCATATTCAGAAAAGCGGACAGCAATATTTTTTTGACCTTTTTTAGTTGCTGAATACATATAAGGCATCTCCACATCTAGTAAAAAAAATGACTTTATTAAATGTATTTTAACCAATTCTAAAACTTCTTTTTCAATCCCTGCTTCTTTTAAGTTTAGTACCAGTGTTTTGTGTTCATAATTTTCCAAATAATTCTCTAAAATATCACCTTTATTAAATGGTTCGTGATTTAAAATTAATTTTGAACCCATTGTTCTAACATCAATTTCAGTACCAAATTTTTTAGGTAGTGATTTCAAATCTTTAATTTTATTTATTCTGTGAATTATAAATTCCATAATTTTATTCTTAATTTGATTATATAAATAAATGTTCTTTTAATTAGTTTTATTTTACCTTTCAAGCTACCCCCACCTTTTGCTTGACCATATAACCTTTTTTTCATCACCACTTCGTGATTTATTACTCTATAATTATTTGTTTTTGCCATTACCAGAAAGTATAAATCAAGACTGAAATCTTTAGGATATTCTTCAAGATATTTTAAAAATGTTTTCGAAAATAGTTTTGGTTGGGCATTAATATCATTAATCTTTTTTAAAAAAATGATACTTGCAAATAATGACATGCCAAATGTAAACATAGAGTCAAAAAAATTTCTATTTTTTCTTAATCCTTTTATTACACAAGATTCATTTTCAATAACATTAAGATTTTTTGTATAGGCATTTACAACATCAATGGGTTCTGTTTGCAAATCAGCATGACACCAGCCTATAAAATTACCTTTAGCAATATTCACTCCAGCCATGATACCATGACCATAACCAATATTTTTTTCAATTTTTAAAAAATTAATTTTTTTTTCTTTAAAAAGCCTAGAGTTAACAATTTTTTGAAGTGTATGGTCAGTTGATCCATTATCAACTATGATTACTTCAACCGATTTATTATTTTCTAATAATTTTTCTATTTTCTCAAATAGAAAAACAATATTCTCATCTTCATTAAAGCAAGGAATAATTATACTTAAATCAATCATGTTAATTTTTTTTTTTAAATATTATAAATTTTTGTCCAATAAAGTTTGTAACTGTTGATACAAAAGTTGCACACAAGAATGAAATCAATGTTAATTCAGATATTAAAAAAACATAATCATGAATTATGCTATTTAGAATAAAAGATGTGAAGTATAGAAGTGAAAATAATATGTATTGAGATAATTTTTTTTCATCAACTTTGAAAACATATGCTCTATTGGCATAAAAAGCAAATATGGCTCCCATTATGAAACTTAATCTTTTTGAATCATTAGGGTCAGAAAATTCCAAATAAATAAAAATATAATAAAATAAAAAATCTATAAAAACAGAACACAAACCAACAATAATATATCTATAAATCTCTAAGAAATTTTTATAATTATATTTTTGCATTTTTTTTTCTCCAATTAATTAGCTCCCTAGGTGTTCCCCAACTAATGTAAGATTTGACTATAAGATTGCTTATTTTGTAATTATTTTCCAATGCATGGCTAAATACCATATCTATATAATATTCATTATTTACTGTTTTTTTACTTCTAAAAAGACTTTTAATTGTGTTTGTAAAAATTTTTTTATTCCTAAAAGCAAAAGATCCAATAATCACATAATCTTTATTAGGATTTAAACTTGCTTTTTTTTTACAAGTTATCTTTTTTATCTCATTATTGTTAAACTTAACCCAACCATAAGAATTTACACTTTTTAAATGGGCTTTATTTGGTTTTGTGGTTAAAATTACGGCATCTGAATTTGTAATTTTTTTATTAAGATCTACTGTATTATATTTTATAAGACTATCACAAGAATGAATAAATATTTTATCATTTTTTTTTATGAATTTCTCTGCTAACAAGCATGTATTAGCCTGACCTTTAGTGGTTCTTTTAACAGTAATTATTTTGAAATTTTTTTTATATTCTTTGGTAATAACATCTTTAATCTGAAATTTATTTAATAAATTTTTATTACAAATAAAAATGTTTAGTGTTGATTTTGGCATGCTCTTAGCGGCTTGAATAAACATAGGTTTTTTAATAATCTTAATTAATGGCTTAGGAAGTTTATAATCACTATTTAAAAATCTTTTTCCAAGACCTGCCATAGGCATTATGTTAACTATTCTGGACATGATTAGGAGACATTTGTTTTAAATAAGAAATAATGTTTATTTTTACTTATTCTATAAAACTCAATATTTTTAATCAAAATTTTCTGATTAATTTTTTTTTTTAGAAAATTACTTATAAATGAATTATTTTCATTTATATTTTTTATAGATGCAGCAGTTACGTGGGGTATCCAAATTTTTCCTGCAAAAGGAAAACCATATTTATTATAATTTTTTTTTAGAATAGAGTTTTTAAAGATATTTGAGTTTTGCTTAAAAACTTTTATTTTTTTATTTATCAATTTTAAATGTTTCATTTGTAATGATTTTAATAAAAGATTTTTTTTTATACTATAAAATAGTGTATGTCCTTTAGTTAGGGGGTCATTAGCAAATATACCAGTTGAATTTATTTCAATTTTTAGTTTTCTTTCTTTTTTATGAATTTTTTCATCATTATAAATATTTCTTAAGGTAGTTATTTTTTTTATATTTAGTGTAAAAAGAGTAAGATGTACTGGATGATCAAGGTATATTTGTTTTCCAAATTTCTTTTTTATTTTATCTTTTTGTAACAAAACTATGTTTTCAAAAGATTTATTGAACTTAATAAATGCAGCTATTTTATACATTAATTTATTTTAAATATAGATTTTTAAATATATTTAAAAATTTGACTCTATTTATGTTTGGTCTTAATTTATTTTTTTGTTGCCTAAACTCAAGTAAATCGAAATAATTAATGTTTATTTTGAACCAATCTTTCATTTTGATATTGAATTTAGTACCTATAAGACATCTTAACACAACATTATGTGTAATAATAAAAATATTTTTCTTTAATTTCAATTTATTAAATTTTAATTCATTTTTTAAAAATTTATTTAACCTATTAAGTACATCGCTAGTAGACTCTCCCTTAGGAAATTTTGGATCCAAGCCTTTTGCCCATTCACTTAAAATTTTAGGATATTTTTTTTTTAGATCTGAAATATTTAATTTTTCAGCTTTTCCATAATCTATTTCTTTAAGTTTGTTATCAATTGAAATATTTTTATTTCTATATATCAGTCTTGCAGTTTCTATACATCTCTTAGCTGGACTAGATACTAAATAATCGACTTTTATATTTTTGAATTCATTTGTGATTTTCTTATCAAAAATTCCAGGGTTGCTTTTTTGACCTAAAAAAACACCATCATTTAAATAAGTCTTTTTATGTCTAGAAAATATAATTGATTTATTTTTATTCATTTCATTAGAAATGAATTTGTCAAAATTATTAATAAAATTAATTGCTAACTGTTTTGAGTCTTTAATATTGTTATTACTTTTTTTATTTTTGAGTTTTCTTAATTCTTTAAATTTTTTTAATAGAGTTTTGTTTTTTACAATTTCATAAAATTTTTTATCTATTTCTGTTTCTTTAATTAATATGTTTAAGTTTTTTTCATATTTAATATAATTAATTAATAAAAATTTTATTGTATGATATATAAAGTCTCTTTTATTGACTTCATCTATTATAAAATATTTTTTTTTTAGAGCATATTTGTTTTTTTTAAAAATATATTTTCTAAAAGAAATTCTATTTTTCAAAATATCATTTAAATATTCTTTTGTACTTCTTCTAGCCTCATAAAAATCTCTAAGTTGTAGACTAAAAACAGGGCTCAACTCTTTTAAGCTTTTTCCAATATAAATATTACTTCTTTCCCAGTCATAACATGTAAACGGACTTTTAATAGTATGATCTATATGACTGTTTAAATCATAAATCATAATATGGAATACAATTGAATTTTTTTTATAAAATTTGATAGGACCAAAAGTATTATTTATAATTAATTCTTTTTTTTTACTAAAATATTTTTTTTTAATATTTTTAAGTTTTTTTATACATTTATTAAAATATGTTTTACTTAATTTTTTACATACGATTACTATATCAATATCACCAGCTTTATCAGAGTCGAAGTGCTCACTATATGACCCAGTTAGTGTAACAGATAAAGAATTTTTATCTTTATAAAGTTCCTTAATTAAAGCTAAAGCTTTTATTTTATTTTGATGAGTATCCATGACTAATTATTCAAAATTTTTTGAAGATTTATTATTTGTTTTTTAGGGTTAATGCTTTGAAAGACATTAGAGGCTGAAACTATCTTATCACAGTCAATTTTTTTTATATTTTCTAATGATAAACCTCCATCAACGCATAATAAAAACCTGGACCTTTCATTTAATAAATTTATTTGCTTAATAAAAGAAAATGAATCATTGTTAAATTTTTGTCCGGACTCACCAGGATTGTCTATACATAGCAATAGTGTTTCTTGAAAATCTTTTATAATAATTGATATATCTTTATATTTTTTTGAGCTGTGAATTACAATTCCTGGTGTAATACCCTTATCTAAAATTGATTTTTGAACCTCATTTATATTTTCATCAATTTCGTAATGAAAATATATTACATCCGAATAGACTGATAATTTATCAATATACCTTTTTGGATTTTTCGACATAATATGTGTTTCTATTTTATGATTGGGCCAAATTTTTTTTATTTCTTCAAATTTAGTTAAATCAGGATCGTTAACGTTAGGATTCATAGATTTATCAACCATATCAATATGAATATAATCTGGATGAAATCCTACTTTTGAAAATATTTTTTTAATATCTTCATTTTTGTCTAAATAGATTGCAACACCAACTTTTTTATTTTTACGAAAAGAAAACTTTATGTGAAAATTATAAGCGATAATAAATACAAGGCCAGACATTACAAGTCTACTGAATTCATAGTTAAGATCTTGAAATAAAATAATTGTAGATAAAAAAAATTGAATTGTAAAAGACGATAATGAAATTAAAGAAAAATAAAAAAAAGATTTATAATAATAGTATCTTGGAATGTTAAAGTTAAATTTTATATTACAAATAAAAGCAAAAAAAATTCCTATAGCTAAAGGTAAAATTAATGTTAATATTTGATTTAGATTTAAATGTTTAAAAAAATTTCTAATTATTAATTCAATAACAATCGATAAAACGCCAATAAAACAATATTTAATAAATAATTTGCTCTGTCGTGTATTAAATATTTTTAGATTTAGCATCTAGAATAATTAGTTTTTCAATAATTTTTTTTGACCATAGTAAGCTTTTTTACCATGTTTTCTTTGATAGTGTTTATTTGAAATGTGAAGTGGAAGTTTTTTTTTAATTTTTAGCTGAATACTTATAAAGCTTAATTTAGCTATAAACTCCAATGCCTCAGCATTTTTGATAGATCCATCAATACTATTACTCCATGTAAATGGACCATGACCCATTACAATTACTCCAGGACAGCTATTGGCATCTAATTTTTTTCTAACCAACGTATCAATAATTAATTTACCAGTAAATTTTTCATAATCTTGTTGAATTTTTTTTTTTGAAATGAAATTAACTGCTGGAATGTCATTTTTCCAAAAATCAGCATGTGTTGTCCCTAGCAAAGGTATCGATTTACCTGATTGAGCCCAACCCGTAGCATATGTTGAATGTGTATGAGTAATACTTTTAATATATTTATATTTTTTATATATTTCTAAGTGAGTTGCTGTGTCACTAGAGGGTTTAAGTTTACCAAGTATTTTCTTTCCAGTTTTAATATTAACCAAAGGTACATCGGAAGGTTTTATTTTTGACAAATCTACACCACTTGGTTTTATAAAAAAATGTTCATCATCAAGTCTTATACTTACATTGCCGAAGTTTTGGATAACTAACTTTTTTTTAACTATTATTTTATTTTGATCTATACAAAGTCTTGCAAGATTCATTTTATTTTTTTTCATAATATTATTTAATAATATTTATAGTTATTCAACTTTAGTTAAAACACTTATTTTTGTTAAAAAAGATTTTTCAATATCGTTAAAAATTTTTTTCCATCCTAAATCAATTAAATCGCCTTCTAATTTACTCGAATTAATCATGTCTGCAATTAGAACATATTTAATTCTTTCATCATCATTAATTAATTTAGCATCTGCAGAAATCCAAGAAATATTATTTGCTAAATTTAATTTATTTTGATTCTGGTTTATATCTTTGTGAATTTTTAAATCTTTCATCTTCATTCCATTTACAATAGAAGGTAATATTCCATAATAAACACCTGGAACATAAAGATTTTTAAAACTAAAATGATTGTACTCTTTTAAAAAATTGAAGGAACTTATTAGATTGAATGGGTTTGAATAAATTATGTTACAACCAAACTTAACTTCATAATTATGATTTTCTTTGAAAGGTTTTTCATCAATTAAACAATATGAATTAAATTTTTTTATTATAAAAATATTTGAAAACCCCACAATTAGCACAAGGATGGAAATCAAATTTTTACTCCATTCTTTTTTTTCAGAAGAGAAATAAATAAGTAAAAAAGTTAAAATAATAGGAAAGAATATTTCATATGAATATTTATTATCTTGATCAATTACATTTCCATATATCAATATACAAATAATTAAAAAAAAAATTAAAAATATATTTTTTTTCCATAATAAAATTAATCCAAATAAAAAAATAAATAATAAAATTCCTGGAAAAAAAGTAAAATTATTAATTATAGATAACGGCAAAATATTAGTAATAAACTCAATATTTATTGAGTCTAGATTAACACGATTAACTGTTAAATCATTGTTATGGGTAAATGAAAAAAAAACAAAGGGTAAAAATAACAACAATGGATAAGTTTTTTTTATTACTTGTATAGAATTTTCAAAAATTTTTTCTAAAGAATTCGAATTAAAGATAATATGAAAAGCAATTAAGCTTAAAGCTAAAATTGAAAGCACTCTAAATAAAGAAAATAATAGAATTATGATAATTAATTTTTTATAGTTAGGTCTATTATTGCTAACCAGCTCAATACCAACAATTGAAAAACAAATCATTGAAAATAAACTTTGCTCAATTGAAGTCGATATATACAGAATTCCTGGTATACCAAATAGACCCAAAACAATTAAAAAACTGTTAATTGAATTTATTTTTTTTTTCAAATTAAAAAAATAATAATAAGCAAATAAATTATAAATTAAAAAAGGTATAAATTTAATACTTAAATCTGATAATCCAAAAAATGCAGTTGATAAAAATGGTGGCAGAGCCATAAGAGGAGGGTGGGGAAATTGGTTTCCTCCAAAATTGAAAATTACATATCTTAAAACAAATACTGTAAAAAGAATTACTACTAATTGATAATATTTTTTATTTTTAAAAATTAAATTTAATAAGTAGAGATAAAGTATAACAAAAATTAAAATCACTAATGAAAAAAAATGATAAATTTTTTTAATACTTATCTCCTCCAAGATCTCATAGCTTGATAGATAAGTAACAATGAAGTTTGAGTGTATTAGGCCAAATCCAGTGTATGCATATTCATCATCTGTAATACTTAAAAATATTCTTTCATCAGCTAGGTAAAATAAAAATAAAAAAATGAAAATTAGATATATATATTCAGTCAAATTTATAGATGTAAAACTTTCTTTTTTTAAATGAAAAATAATTTCATTTTCTTTATTAAGAAAAAATATTAACGTGAAGAAAAATAACGGAGCTAATAAATAAATAATTCTATAATTATGGTTTTCTACAATTCCAGCTCCAAATACACCATATCCAAATAGAAAAATAAAGTAGTAGATTAAATTCTCTCTTATGATCATAAATACTTGATTATTTAAAACATTAAAATATAGCTTTATATTAAAATATCTTAAAATTATAAAAATTTACTTATTACCCTTGTTCAATTATAAATATTAGCATAAATACTCATGAAATTCATTAATGCCCTCGTGGTGAAATTGGTAGACACAAAGGAC
>Ga0209425_10007319_pt1 | contig 10405 bp, 13 predicted proteins | sample COG_05_FD_184749 | JGI IMG/M metagenome (GOLD analysis project Ga0209425, IMG submission 184749) | Pelagic Microbial community sample from North Sea - COGITO 998_met_05 (SPAdes) (version 2) | ecosystem: Environmental > Aquatic > Marine > Neritic zone/Coastal water | place: Helgoland, sampling... | reverse complement strand
TTTTTTATGCTGGTTTCAATTTTTTATGCTGGTTTCAATTTTTTATGCTGGTTTCAATTTTTTATGCTGGTTTCAATTTTTATGCTGGTTTCAATTTTTTATGCTGGTTAAATTAATTCAAGTGTTTTTATAAAATTATTTATTTTTTCATTCAATTGGTTGTCTGTTTGTTTATTAATATCATATCTTGTTTTTAATTTATTTAATGTATTTCGAATACCGTTTGTTTTATTTTTAGAGTTCATCGTCGTAATATTTTTAGAACTAAAATACATCATTGTAAAAATCAAAAAGACAATCATAAAAACAATCATCCACGAATATATATTACTATTGTCGTATTTAGAATATTTCATTGCAATATTCAAAAATATTGGTATCAAACAACCAATGACTATAAATATAGATTCTATTACAGGTGTCCAATGTAACATAACGTCACTATATTTTTTCTGTAATTTTTCGTCTCCTATGTCTGTACCTTCATCATATGCTGTTAAAAATGTAAATAATCCTATTACAGCAGCACTTAATAAAGCAGCGCAAAAGTTAGAGAATGTATTACCAAGCATTGCTTTGGCACTATAAATAATATCAAATTTATCTCTTAAATTATCTATGTATTCGTGTGATTTATTATCGTCGCTTCTTATTTCTTTTGGAAGTTTTAAAGGACTACAATGAAAGTCTTTTAAAACTTTATATATATCCTTATAATTTTTATCTTTTGATAAATCGTCTTTGTGTCTTAATACTTGATCAATTACTTTTCTCCAATTATGTTCCGTCCATTCATTCATGATTAATAAATTATCTTCTATATTTTTTTTATGTTTTGAAAAACGTGTGTCGTTTGATAATGGGTCTAAAAATGAGTGAACAAATACATCATCTAATGCGTCGATTCCAATTTGCATACCGAAATTATCAATAAAACCAAATATAATAGACCCTATACCTATTAACATAATAACACCTATTTTTGAGAATTTTTTACCAGATAATTGTTTTGTCATTTGGTCTTTATCAAAGACAATGAAGTTTGAAACCAATAATATTACACCTACAATTAATAAATAAAGAATACCAATATATTTATCAAATGTTGTGTGTATATTATGAACAATTAAAGATGATGTATAAAATCCAATAAAAAGGGATATGATAATAAAAAATGGATATAAAAATGTTGTATTATTTGAAACATTACAATCTTTACAAACTAATTCATTAATTTGAAAAAGAGAATAACTCAAAATAAATAGTGTAATAATAATTACAATATAACTTGATGTATTTGAATATTTCATTATAATATTATTAAAGATATTGTATTATAATGATTATGGTTCTAGATTGGATAATCTTAGGGGGCGTTCTTTTTCTTTTTATTTCTATACCTACCTATTGTATATGTTATTTAAGAGCACAAGATTATGATGATTTGCCAGGTCAATAATTAAAAAAAAATTGAATGACTTATTGATATCATATACATATATCAAATATGAATAGCACTCAAAAATGTGGAATATGTAAAGAAGAAAAGGATATTGAAACTTTTATAAATACTAAAATGCGTGTTTTAAAAAATTGCAGTATGTGTCGCGAAAAACAAAGGAATTATTATAATAAAAACAAGGAATCAAGGTTAGAGTACGGCATAAAGAGAAATACTGAAAGAAAAGAAGAATTAAAAGAATATAATGCCCAATATTATAAAAAAAATAAGGACGTTATTCTTCCAAAACAAATTGAATATAATAAGAAAAAATATAATAAACCAAAACTTGTATTACGTCCTCAATTTGATGACAAAGTAGAGAAACAATCAGATAAATCTTCTTCTTGATTTGGAATCAAAATCACTTCTTCATATGTTACATGTGGTATACTATTTTTTTCACAAATAGTATTTAATATATATCTAGTAATCCATACTTCTTGGTATAATGTGTCCCGAGTTGTATAAATAGTATATTCATTTAATCTTGATCGTATATCAATACCAACGTATCTTGAGCATTCAATGAATATACTTGTTAGAATTGATATATCTATATTACATTTTTGTGTTAAAACTAAAGAATGTTGTGAAAACTGATCGATAAATTGTTTTATCGATTCTTCGCGATTTATTTCACATAATTCATAATCACCATGAACTAAATTATTCATATAATAAGTATCACACAACACCATAATATCTTGCTGATTTACAGTAAATGGATCTCGATATATAAAACACGGATTCAATCGAATAAATGTATGTTCTTCTTCAATATAATACAGCGGTATTTCTTCAATTGTTGTTGCTATTAACACAGTAAAATAGGATATATTTTCTTGAATATTTCCATATACATCCATCCATACATAAACAACTCGCTGTCCGCTTATTGGTATATCGCTTCTTGGCACATTGCTCAATTGCATATTGCTCATTTGCATATCGATCGTTTCCATATTATTTGTTGTAATATTTTTATTTTCATTCAATTCATTTCAATTTATTAAAAATTGAAATGATTGATAATTATACCAACTACATAATGGAGTCTCAACTTGCTATTTTGCCGTTGGATTACTATCCTTGTGATTTCGATGAAAGTTTTAAAGATAGTCTAGATGAATTTACTTCATTGCAGTTTAAAGATTTTGGTGTTAAATGTGGTTGTAATGGTAAGATATACTATAATAAATATACATTTAAGGCGCAACATATTAAAACTGCGAAACATAGTGAATATTTAAATAAGTTATCCGTTGATAAACCGAATTTAATTCAAACCATCAAAGAAAATCAAAAAACAATGAAATTATTAAAGGTTCAATTGGGTATGAGTGACCAAAAACTAACACAGAATTTAGAGAAAATAAAAGTTATGAATGTAAACATACAAACATTGATGGATGAAAATAAGGAGTTGAAAACACAATTGACTGATAGAGATGAATATATTCACGATATGCTATTGACAAATGAAAAAGAAAAAGAGTGTATTTTAGAAGAGAAACAAAAAATAGAATTGAAGAAAAAAAAATATGAAGAAAAAAATACCAAAGTAGAGACGATTTTGAAACATTTTATGGAGTTATATGATTATGAAGTTGATTAACTATATGACTTTTGTCTAGATTATATAATAATCCCATTTTGTTTTCCAATAAAAAATTAGATATATTTAAATCTTTATAGTAAACATCTGCAATGAGTTTTCCGTGTTTATCTTGACCAATAATTTCTAGCATTACGTCTTTATTTAAAATCATTTTTGTGAGAATTTTTTTTACTTTTAAACTAAATTGTTTTTTATTTTTAGATTTTATTTCAGGACAATTTATCCCATTTAATCTTATATTAAAACGATAAATAGGACTTTTACTCCAGAAATAAAAATTAGGAAGTTTGCTAGCAACAGTAATTGTATCACCATCATTTACTTTAATTACCCTACCTTTTTTTATTGGAGGAATATACCTTTCTATTTTATCATATTCTATTTTATCATATTCTACATCATTGTATTTTCTTGACATTATTTCGAACATATATATTATTCATTTTATTTTTTCATATATATTTTTTTGGATATCCAATACTTTTTTATTGGTTAGTTTTGTTTTACCCATTATTTTTTTAGTCATTAAAACATACATGTCTTTAAAGTATTCATCCATTTTTCTTTCTTTGTACCATTTCATTAATGTTTTCCTCAATTCATTCAGACTTATATCCATCATATATTGAATTTCTTCTTTATTGACTTGTTTCCATTCATTATCTTGAAACATATATGTATTTCGTTTTCTCTCATGAAAACATTTCAATGGTATTTCGTTTGATTTACTCCAATGTTCTAGGATTGTATCGATTATTATGTCGTCAATTTCTTTTTCAGTAAATTCTTCTAAACTCACATCAGCAAACGATTCTTCTATCCATTCCTTTATATCTATATATTGTTTATCTATTTGTTGTTTATTTGATTCTACTTTTTCTAATCTCTCTTCCAATAATTTATTCTTTTCCTTTAGTTCTATGATACATTGATAAAGTTCTTCCATTGTTATTGTATTTGTTTTTGACTTGCACTTTTCCCTATGTTTTTCGAATGAAGATATTCTAAAATACTTTTTATTACATTTGTCACAAACAAATGGATTTTCCATTATTATAGATAAATATATACTATTATATCAATTTATTATATGAGTATTTGTCCAGAACCTGAGAGAGATTGTATGTCTCCACCTATACGACCTCCACCCATTCGTTCTGATCAATGTAGTCACCCAGTATCGAAAACCAATCACGTTTACCAAAGTAGTTTATATACCATGAATTTAGGAGTTTTAAATGTAAATCCAATCACCCAAGAAAATAAGCGATGTAGTTTAAAATTATTTCCAAATCGTATGAGTGATCGTTTATATCCTTCCGTTGGATTGACACGAAATATAAGAAATAAACGAGCGTTGGGACCAGGACAAATTTCTGCCGGAGGCGTTGGTGTAGATATTAAACACGGTTCGTATCACCGTTATTTACAAATGAAAAAAGGGGGATTATTAACCAATAATATAAAAAATATTATCACTTGTAAATAATATATGATTTGTATGAAAATATTTGTAAACAAACAACCCCCCAAAAATGTCTTATCTACAACTCAAAATTCTAATGGAATCACAAAGTTAAAGATGTCGTTTAGTAATCCAGGAAAAAGTTGTAGAAGTTGTTCTGGCAAATAATTAGTCATTGTATAATATAATGAGACCTTATGTAGAAAATCATCATATTATACCAAAAGATACCCCTATTGAAAAAAAAACTATAAAAAATAGTATTCAGATTGACTCAAAGTTTCGATCTAATTACGATTATACAACCGCCAGTAATTTCTCTATATCTTTACCTTCTCCCCAAAAGAAAGTGGTTTCTATGAATTTGGTGTGTCCTTATATTCCATTCTCTAATTTCGCGATTCAGGAGAAAAAAGGAAATTCCAAATTTATGATTTTAGTTGATTCTGGCAATTTAGTAGATGGAGATACTTATATTAGTTATTTATGTCAACTTCCAGATGGAAATTACACAGTCGGTTCAAATTCTGATGCACCCAATGGAATTACGACTCATATGCAAAATAATTTAATTGTAAATGAAGGAAGTGTAGTATATCATAAAGATGGGGTATCTACATTTAATAATACTAGTGATTCTTTTATGGATTTATCCTATAATGTCTCACAAGCAACAGGGCGTTCTATATTTACAAATAACAATGGTTCTGTTGATTATATCGTTCATTTTATGGTGAATTCAGATGGAAATATTGACGAGACCATGAATTTTAAAGAATCATTAGGTTGGGAATTGGGTTTTAGAAAAAAAATATATAATATTGAAAATGGAGAAAATCTTACATCTGAAGGAATATGTTATATAGGAGGTAATCGCACTTTATATATTTCTGTTAATGATGGTCAAAAAAATATTTCAAATCATATGATTATTGGTTATAATGGAACAAGTATGGATTCAAACATTTTATATCAACTCAAAATGAATTATTATTTTATCACAGAAGGATTTTATTCTTCTTCAAATGATTATAGGAATTCTGAATGTATTAATAGTGGAAGAAATTATTTTGGACCTGTTGATATACACCGATTACATATTAAATTACTGGATGAATATGGAGATGAAGTATCATTAAATCATATGGATTGGTCTTTTACACTAATATTCGAAACAATGTATAATTAAATTCATTTGTTTCTATTCTTAATTATCTATATTTATGTATAATGGAAAACTTAAATTTAAATATAGAACACTATATCCTTAATGATTTAGAAAAAATATTTGGTCTTCCCTATGATTATACAAACTCAATATTAGACAAATATATTCTTAAATTTAGTAATTTAGTGAAAAATGCTGGATTAGAACCAGATAAAAAAAGAGATATTTTCCAATTTATTGAAAAGGCGAAAAATAAACTAAAAAAAGAGGGTTTTGAAGATCGTGAAACAAGTTATGGTTCTATTCCTGAAAACACAAGTGCCAATAGTCTTGGTCAATCTGTTAAAATCGATGAAACTGTAAATAAAAATATTTCCACAAAGACTATAAATATTGATACTCGTTTTCGTGACGATTATTATAATAGCGACTCTAATAATTTTACATTTAATTTTGATAATGATAAAACAAATAATGTAATAAGTATGTCTATCTCTAGTATTGATCTACCATTAACAAATTATACATTTTCAACAGAAAGAGAAAATACAACATTCTTAGTTATTGATTCTTCAGAACTGGTCATCGATACAGAGTATGATTGTACGTTTTATAAAATTCCAGACGGAAATTATATTATAGACACGGATACCAAAGTTGAATCATTTAATGATCTTACATTAAATATGAATAATAATCTCAATGTAACTACTGGTACAATCATTTATAAAGGCGAGAGTGAATTGACTACATTTACAGGTATTCAACAAACTACGCGCAGTCCAATTGATTTATCTTTCAATATTTTTATTCCTTCAAGTATATCTGCATTTTCTTCTACCAGTGGTAAAATAGTTCATTTTTTAACAGACAATGATGGAAATATAGATCCTACTATTAATTTACAGAAAACTTTGGGTTGGCAATTAGGTTTTAGAGATATTTCAGGATATAAAGTATTAGATGGCGGTATTGAAAAAATAGGTTTAGGAAATACTCCATGCGTCATTAGTGGAACACAATATTTATATATTTCTGTAGAAGATAATAAAAGTACAAAAAATACATTTGTGCCTAGATTTCCTAGTAATAATTATACACGATCAATTACGTGTGGAACTAAAAGTGTTGGAAACACAAATAATACAAATATTCTTACGCGTCTTAATATTTCTCCTAACGAAAAAAGTGTATTTAAAACGTTTAATATTGGTGGGGGTCAAAGTCAATTGAATCGTAAACGGTTATATGATGGTTTTTGTAATCTTGATACGAATATAAAAATAAAATTATTAGACGAATATGGAGATATTCTTTCATTAAATGGTGTTGATTGGTCTATGACTCTTGAATTGGAGTATTATGCTTAATCTTGTTATAAAACTCTTGTACCTTTTTATTAATTTTAATTTTTGATATATCTAGTTCATCAATAAATAGTCCATTTAAGTTTTTTACTCTTGATAATGCGACATATGTTTGTCCGCATTCAAATATATTTGAACCAATATTCATTCTTGCTTGATCAATAGATAAACCCTGAGATTTATGTATTGTGATTGCCCACGCGTGAATAAGTGGAAGTTGTTCTATAGATAGTCCTTCACAAGTATCGCTTTTCCATATTTGAGGTTTCATTACATGAACGATCCCTGAATGAAATTGGACCACAGGTAATCCGTCTTTTGTAAAATCTTTTATGTATCCTCTACTTCCATTTACAATACCTGGATGCCCTGATGATTCCATATTCATAATACACATAACTTGCGCTCCTTTTTTTGTCTTAAATTCATCTTCTGCTAATGTATTATTTTTCAGTGTGGATATATCAAAATCTTTATACCCTCCTTTTGTATCATTGATCACTTTCATTTTGAAAATTCTCTCTTCTTCATCTAATTTATTTATTTTCATTTTATTAATATGTTCTACTTTGAGTCTTGAAGAGTGTAATATTGTTGGTTCTATATTTTCTGGTAATTTAAGATTCACTCTCGATTCTAATAGATTTAAACTTTTTTTTGATAATTTTCCCACACGAATTTGATTTAACATTTTGATATAATCTAGGTCTGTTTGTCTGAATATTTTTTTTAATTCAATTGTTGTATCCATCACTTCATCCCATATTTCGCTTTCAAAACAATATTTAATATATTCTGAGTCTCTTGAGATTGGAGGTAATTGGTAGAAATCTCCTGAAAATATAACTTGAATTCCTCCAAAAGGTTTTTCACTTTTTTTTACATTTTTTCCTACTTCATGTAATGTCTCTAGAAATGTATCGGACATCATACTTACTTCATCTATGATTAAAACATCTACTTTATTCCACTTCTTTTTTTTATATTTATTTTTCACTACTTTATCTATATTATTATACATTGTTCCATTAGCGATTCCAAGACCAGACCAAGAATGAATCGTTTTTGCGTTACATTCTAATAGAATTGCTGCGCATCCTGTCATTGCTGTAACTTGAATATTTTTGTTTACTTTTTCTGCTTCTTCTACTATTTTTTTTATAATAAATGATTTTCCTGTTCCTCCTGGACCTGTAATAAATATATTCTTTCCACTTTTAAATTCATCTAGTACTTTCTGTTGTTCGATTGACAATTCCATTATTATTATTAATGATGGAATGATTTATATTTATCAATTTATTTTATATATGTATGATTTCTTTTATGTATAATTTATTTTATAATATTACTCTATCAATATAAATGTCATTTAACAAAGAGAGATATGGAGAGGTTTTTACGCCTTCGTTTTTAGTAGAAGATATAATGTCTATCATACCGTCACATTATTTTAGAAATGCAATGTTTAAATGGTTGGATGTAGGAGGAGGTGATGGTATTTTTTCAACCTATTTATATAACCGTTTATTTGAAGGATTAAAAGATAAAGTTTCAGATGAAGATGAAAGGCGAGAACATATACTTGAGAATATGATTTATATATCAGAGATTCAAGATGAACATCTATTGACTTTAAGAGAGAAAGGTTTTATCAATGTAATCTCTGGTAATTTTTTAGATTATAATCCAGGGTTTTCTTTTGATTTTATTATTGGTAATCCACCCTATCATGTTGAATCTGTGAAAAAGGTACCCACGAATTCTTGTAAAGATAAGAAAAAAGATGGTATTACTATATGGCCGTCTATTATTCGTCATTGTGATACAATGTTGCGTGATGGCGGACAAATTGTAATGATTATACCTTCAATCTGGATGAAACCAGATAAAGAAAAAATGTATGATTTTATTACAAAATATAAAATACATTCTTTATCTGCTATGACAAATCAGATGACTTTAAAAATATTTAAAACTGCTCAGACGCCAACTTGTTTTTTTAGAATAGAGAAAGTACCAAAACTATTAAAAAAATATCCTATACAGGTTTATCAACGAGATCTAAATAAATATATTTCGTATGTATTTCGTATTGGAGATCCACTACCCACATCGGGTTATTCTATAATATCAAAAATTCACAAACACGCAAGACAATATGGATCAATTCAAGTTGAAAAAACAAATATGCCACCTAAAGCAACTTTAATTTCTTCTAAAAAAAGTTTCATACATTGTTATAAGAATATTCGGACCGCCCATTTATCTGGAAATGATGTTGTTTTGGTCACTGACTATAGTGATCGTGTTTTAAAATATAATAATTTACCAAAGGTTATATTCCCTCATAAGATGTATGGTTTCCCTTTTTTAGATGAGTATGGGGAATATGGAATATCCAATCGGGATTCTTACGTCTATCTCTCTAACAATATAGACGAATTAAGATTAGTCTGTAATTTTTTTTCAACTGATTTCGCATTATATTTATTTGATTGTACTCGATATAGAATGAAATATCTAGAAAAATATATTTTTAATTTTATACCTAATTTATTTCGTCTCCCCGACTTTCCTAAAAAAATCACTACTGACTCTCTCTGTGATTATTTTGAAATTGATGAAAGAGAGATTATACCAAAAACAAAATATTCATTTCAATATAGGGTGTAATAACCAATTGATTTCACTTATTTTATTCCACTTTGTATGGAGTAAACCTAAGACACCCAGTGTAAATAATATTAACTTCGTATGTCCTGTTATATATACATGATTTTTATTTGGAAAAAACAATATAATTATTAAAATATATATTAATGTTTCAGTTAATTCCAATATTTTTTCATTTCTATTATTAATTATATTAATGTATTCGTCGTTGGCGTGAACTATTGGATATATTTCCTTTCTTAGCGTAGAAAAGAAATAAAATAATTTTAAAACAATAATAATTGATATTAATAATTCAACAACGTATTTCATATATAAATTGAAATATATAAATTGTTTATTTTCTTGATAATGAAGTTGACTATTGCTACCACGCGATATAATAATGATACGTGGGAACAACAGAACAGATGGAAATTCAATAATAATTTTACTGGTTCAATTTATGGTACCCCTCGTATGATTCAAAGTAAAATTTTAACAAATAGTATTGTTTGTGTAGTGGAAATGCATAATGATTTAAATAAAATTATTGGGTTTGGGTTGATACGCAATCAACCTGTTTTTGATAAAAAATATAAATTGTACGATTGGGGAAATTATAATC
>Ga0209425_10007315_pt1 | contig 10409 bp, 10 predicted proteins | sample COG_05_FD_184749 | JGI IMG/M metagenome (GOLD analysis project Ga0209425, IMG submission 184749) | Pelagic Microbial community sample from North Sea - COGITO 998_met_05 (SPAdes) (version 2) | ecosystem: Environmental > Aquatic > Marine > Neritic zone/Coastal water | place: Helgoland, sampling... | reverse complement strand
AAAAAAACTCATGGCCTGGTTAGCAGTTTATACAAAATCTCAAAAAGAAACCTTAGCACATGACCATCTTAAACGGCAGGGGTTCTTAACCTATTGCCCTATACTTAGAAAAGAAATTAAATATAAATCAAAAACTAAGATTAAGAGCCTACCCCTCTTCCCCCGTTATCTCTTTGTACAAGCAAATGAAATAGCCTTAAAAAAAATCCATTTAATAAGGTCGACAGTGGGGGTCAGTAGCCTTATCTTGAGGGATGGCAAGCCTATCTATATCAAGGATGAAATTTTAGACGCTATAAGGCATGCAGAGAAAGGATATTTAGGACAGGTTGAGACCTTCTTCAATGCTGGCGATAGGGTCATCGTCAATGAGGGCATTTACAAGGATATCGAGGCAATCTATCAGAACAATGATGGGCTGGAGCGTGCTGTTTTGATGCTCAACCTTTTACAAAAGGACGCTGAACTAACAATAGAAACTAGACACATACGAAAGGCATAGCTTAAAATTACAGTTGACCATAAACCGCCTCCTTAAGTCGCAATCAAAAGCCAAAGGGATATAACAGCTACAAAATAAAATAATACCCGATTTGCTATGGCAGGCTTTTTTAAATGGTCCGCTTAATATTTTTTCCTGCTGTCACTGACGGTGTAAAATAATTTATCATTAAGTAGCAAAAGGAAATTAATAATATGCTCACTGCAATAGCTAATTGTGAATTATAAACAAACTGGAGCAAAATGGCGGGGGCTAACCAAAATAATGCAAGGAACATAGTCGTTACGTTGTTCGCATAAAGCGGTTTTTTTGTTGCCGTGACGACGATATCGTAAACCTTGATGTGTAAATGATGGCGGTCTGGATAGAAGGGTGATTTACCCTGAATAATTTTTCTGGACGCTGAATATATAACCTCTAACACAGGATAAATGAGAATTAGCACGGCATTCCAGGATGAGATGTCCTGGTGTCTTCCAAAAAAATCAATTAACCATGTGCCCAACAAAATTGCCATGAGATAAGCGCCAGAATCCCCTAAAAAAAACTTTCCAAATGGGAAATTAAATACCAAGAAACAAATCATCAAGATAAGCCAAGGTACTATTGTCATAACGGCTTCAATATCGCTTACAATTATCGCTAGCGTTATACAACCACACCCAGCGCCCAAAAAGTAGAGGGTAGCAAGTCCATTCATACCATCAATAAAGTTTGCCCCATTCATTAACCCAACTAAAGCTAGAGTAAAAAATACAATTACAAATACATCAAATTCAAGAAGATAAGAGATGATTGGTATATTCTCAATAACCGGGAAGGCATCAATCCAATATATGTTTATAAAAAGTGCTGTAAAAATCATGAAAAGAAGCCTGATTAAGAAACTTACGTTATTAAATGTATCTTCGATAAAGCTGAGCAGCATAAAGGGGGTAATCAAATATAAAAGATATTGGTACTTGTAACTATTAGAAACATCAACTAGATGATAAAAGATCATCAATGATAGATATATCATCAAACCGCCCCAACGAGAAACCTCCCCCATATGGACACGTTGTTCTCCCTCGTAATTAATTGAAAGTTTGGAAATAAACTCTTGATTTTTCCAGAAAGAAATAAAAATAAAAGAGAGAGTGGTGCATAAAGCACACAGGAAAAGTAAATTGTGCAAACCATATAATGTAACAATCTGATTAATAAGATTATTCTTATCCAACTACCCTCTCCTTATGTTTTCGCTGATCACCTGAATATTGAATGGAATTTATCTTCAAAAATACAGTTTTTTCCCATAAAAATTTAAAGAGGAAGAAAAGTACAAAAAATAAAATGGCAATCCACAATACATTCATTTTGTTAAGGAGATCTAGGACTGAAAAAATATGGTCAGGCATGTCATGGCTCTATTAAATTTTGTATGGATAATATAACAAATAATCTTGGTATCAAAAATATTAAGAAAATGATTGGTCCTAAAAGGTTAAGTCCTTTTTAACGTCGCTTAATATAAGTCATGTTCATTATCTTATTGACCTTTATGGTTAATCGCATTTTTTAAAATATAGCAAGCAAGTTGCGATGGCTACTTATGACTTGATTATACTTTGAAAATAATTAATGGTTGTAGATAATCCATCACTCAACTCGACTGAAGGTTGCCAACCCAGGAGATCCTTAGCGAGATTAATATCAGGCTGTCTTTGTTTAGGATCGTCTTGCGGCAGTGGCTCAAAGATTATTTCTGACCTCGAGAAGGTTAACTCAATAACCTTGTTTGCCAACTCGATCATAGTAAACTCATTCGGATTTCCTAGGTTAACAGGTCCGGTCACTTCGTTAGCTGAATTCATCAACTTTATGAGCCCGTCAATCAAGTCATCAACATAGCAAAAAGATCTTGTCTGAGAACCGTCACCGTAAATTGTGATGGGCTTATTGTTTAAGGCCTGCACAATAAAATTTGAGACAACTCGGCCATCATTAACTTGCATCGAGGGGCCGTAGGTATTAAAGATTCGTGCAACCTTGATTCTAAGTTGATGTTGTCGCCAATAATCAAAAAATAGTGTCTCAGCACAACGCTTTCCCTCGTCATAACATGAACGAATACCAATCGGGTTAACATTGCCCCAGTAAGCCTCGTGCTGTGGATGAATCATTGGGTCACCATAAACCTCGCTGGTTGAGGCTTGCAATATCTTTGCCTTGAGCCGCTTAGCTAAACCAAGCATATTAATAGCACCGTGCACCGAGGTTTTGGTCGTCTGCACGGGATCATTTTGATAGTGGATCGGTGATGCCGGGCACGCAAGGTTATAGATCTCATCAACCTCCACGTATAACGGAAAGGTGACGTCATGACGCATTAATTCGAATCGTGGGTGGTTAAGCAGATCGTCCACATTTTTTCTTGTGCCAGTGTAGGAGTTATCCACCGCAAGCACATCATGGCCCTCACGAATGAGGCGCCTACATAGGTGGGAACCCAAAAACCCCACACCCCCTGTAACCATTATTTTTGAAGACATATAAACCCTATTTAATTTTTAAAGCAACCAAGCTAAATAAATACCCTATTTTAATAAATTTATTGTTTCATAAAAACATAGTCATGAATGGTTATTTTTTTTATCAATTTGTACCCCTTGGCACCTAAAAGGTAAGAAATTTTGTTTAGTAATGTTTTTGATCTAATTTCAATTAAAAAAACTTCTACAAAAAATAAATTTAGATCCAGACCCTCAATAACTTCATACTCATGACCCTCAACATCTAACGAAAAAAAATTAATTTTTTTAGGTGCCTTATTTTCTATCAAAATATCTGTAATTTTTTTTTCTGGGGCACTTATTTTAATATTACCCTGTTTATTTGATAAAGATGATTCAAGGTCATTATCAAAAAGTGTGATGGCCTCAGTCGTTTTATTTGAACAAAAACAATTAACAAGAGTTGACTTGTGTCTGAATTTTTTAGCTAAATTTAATTTTTTAATTGATGGTTCGATAAGGATTCCTCGCCACCCTAATTTTTTCTCTAAATAAAAAGTATTAGATTGGCTTAGCCCATCATTTGCACCCAGTTCAACAAAAAAACCATCGCGGAAATTGAGATATTTATCTAATTTTTTATTAATGCCATTAATTGAGGCATCATAATTTTTAAATAAGATAATAAAAAAATGTTTAATAACATAATGGGTAACTAAAAAATAATTACGGCCAATAAGTTTTAACTTTTTCATTTTTTCAAAACAACAACCAGATTTGAGGCGCAAAAGTTCACACGATTATTGGCTGAAAAAATTATATTGAACAAAATATTCAAAACAAATCTAGTGGGATAAATTATTAATCTGTAAATAAAATTAATTAAACCTAAACCAAAAAAAGGCTCTGCGTTGCCCTTTAAGAGGACTAAATGCATGTTTGAGGATTTTGCGAGACCATGAATAATGCCGCTTCCAATTGCTATTTTGTGCGTCAAGTCGCCGTTTTGATTGGGCATACCTAGTGGGGAATCACCATTAGGAAATTTAGCTAAGATGATGCCGCCTGTTTTTAAAAGGCGTTTTAACGACATTACATAATCAAGAATTTCTTCAGCGTCAATATGCTCAAAGACATCGAATGCGCACACCAGGTCAAAATCATTTGCCTTTAAGCCGTTGAGATCTCTAGCAGCTATGACGTTATAATTGTTTTCTTTTGCCTCATAGACAAGATCTTGATTAATTTCAACACCAGTGATATCCCATAATCTTTGCTTTCCGAATTGTAAGAAACTTCCTCTGCCATAACCAACCTCAAGAACTTTGGGACTTTTTGGTATATAAGATTTAACACATGCCATCTCCGCCTCATAATACCTGGCTAGGTTTTTTGACAGAAATCCAAATGAGTCAATATTATTAGTTTGCATAGCTCACTATTTCCTATTTTGTATGAATCGATATGCATCCCTGCACATATCGGCGATAGTATACTTCGCAAACCAACCAAGCTCTTGGTTTGCCAACGTTACATCAGCATAAACATTCGCCGCATCGCCCTGCCTTCGCTCGGCAATCTCATAGGGAATATCAATCTTATTTTCCCTTTCAAACATAGCGAGCAACTCCAGAACACTGGTTGATTTTCCCGTGCCCAAATTAAAAATATTAGAGCTTGGTAATTGATTTGTGAGGGTAACGGCCTTGACGTGGGCCTGGGCCAGGTCGACCACATGGATGTAGTCACGACAGCCGGTGCCGTCAGGCGTTTTATAGTCATCACCAAAGATATAGAGTCTGGCCCTCACCTTGCTTGCCACCTCTAAGATGTAAGGCATCAGATTATTCGGGTTAACTTGAGGAGCCTCACCTATGATGCCTGAGGGGTGAGCGCCCATAGGATTAAAGTAACGCAAGATAATGAGCTTCGTCTTAGTGATGCTACAAACATCTTTCAGGATAGTTTCAGCCATAAGCTTGGTTTGTCCGTAAGGGTTAATCGGGCTGAGTGGATCAGTCTCGTTGTAAGGGGCATCCTTTTTGGTGTCATAGACCGTGGCAGATGATGAGAAAATAAAGCTGGTCTGCTCTGCCTTGTTTTCAAGGAGATTCATTAATATCTCCAGATTATGTTGATAATAGTGTAATGGCATTTGCACAGACTCGCCGACGGCCTTTAAGCCTGCAAAGTGAATGATTGCGGTATAGGTATGTGCGCTAAAAATCTCTTTGAGCCCAGGCTTGTCTCTTAGGTCAAGATTGAAGCATGTTAAGGGTTGATTTGCCACGGCCTCAATGCGCCTGATTACATCCGGCTTGGCATTTGAAAAGTTGTCTATGACATGAACATCGAAGTCATTGTCGAGTAACTCAACGCAGGTGTGGCTGCCAATGAAGCCGGCCCCGCCGGTCACCAATACCTTTTGCTTAACCACGTTTTGATCCCTTGCTCGGTTGAGCGTAAAGAGCACGGATAAGGACGATGTAGAAAAAAACACTCATTAAGTTAAGGTTAATGTGCCTGGGCTGGAACATCATAGCGGCAATGAGGGCATAGAAACAGCCGCGTTCAAAGTTAAGATTTAATCGCTCAATCCGAATCGCTGCTGCCATCATCAGCCCTAGGATAAATAAAAATAGGCCTATACCATTCTCTGTCAGGATGCGCAGTAAAAAGTTATGAATTTGAACATTCTCATTCCCTCTTGAGTTAAAGGGTATCGAGGCATCATAACCCACTCCCAAGAGCCAATGCTCTCTTAGTAGATCAATGCCACGAAGATAATCATCCCATCGCCCCGAAATACCCCCATCAAAACCTCGATTTTTTGATGATAATAAAAACAAAGAGTCAGCTATTTCATAAAGCAATGGGTAAGTAAGCGGTAGGCTTAGTATGAATAAGCCTACGATCATTAGGCTTGGCCTCAAATGTTTTTTTAATAAAGGTCCAACGATAATCAAGATCAAACCGACGAGCGACCCTAAAAGTGCACTACGCGAGCTGAGATAAAAAATAGCTATGAGTGCTAACAAAATGACCAAGTACTTTAAAAAAGTGGCTCTCATCTGTGTGGCAAGTAAGGTGAAGAGAATCAAGGTCTCACCTATGTAGTTGTGCTGCATGCCATAGGGTGTCGGATAACCATTTTTATCGGGGTAGAGTATGTGCGGGGTTAATATGGCCAGGATTAGGATGATACTTATGGGTGCGATAACGATAAATAGTTTAGGATAAAAATCAAATGACTGATTCGGCTTTACCGAGGCAGCCCAGTCCACCATGACGCAAAGGATGGAGGTTAGTAAAAACATCTTAACCGTAATGATGGTCAGGTTGATCATCTCCGACTCAAGCCTTCCAGAAGATTGATTGATATAAGATGGCACCATCAGGAGTATTAAAAAAAGGAACCAACCTAGGATAAAAGATATAGGTATTTTGAACGTTTTTTTGGCCATGAATGTGACGGTCAGTGCTAGCAAGTAGCCCAGGTAACATACAAACTGAACGTAAGGATGATTGTCTATCAAGATAAAGAAATAGACAGGTAGCACTAGAAGCGAAACCACCCACCATTCATAGTTATCTTTATTGAAAGCTCGTAAGTTTAGAAAGTTCATTCAGGTCTTTTACCAAGTAACGTTGATCAATAAATTCAGGTAACATACGTTTGTCATATGGACCCCATATAAAAAATGATTTGCCGAATAAAATTGCCAAATGCAAGCTCGCCGTGTCAGTTGTTAGTATAGCATCGCAATTACTCATTAAACTTTTGAGTGCGCCTGCATTTTTGTATGTCTTAATAAGTTTTTCTTCAAGATTTGGGTAAAAGTTGATCTCTGATGGGTTCAATACAACGCGCACTTTTATTTTCATCTTCATCAGCGCATGGCAAATGAGGTTAAGGTTGGTTTCAGAGATAACCTTAGCAGCATAACTACCTTTAGGAAATATATAGATGATCTTTGGCTGAGACTTAATGATTATGGTTTTTTGAGACTGAAAAAGTTTTGTAAAACCTAGATAAAGGTTACCTTGGTTCGCAATATAGCTCTTTTTTATGTTGATAAAGAGGCATTGATCTTTGATGTTTTTAAAATCTAAGTGCAAGGTTGCGTCGTTATTTTTTATGATGGCACGTATGGTTAATAAAATCTTAAGGTCAGCCAGTAGATCCTTAAATCTAAATCGCTTCAAATCATAAAAAGCTGGGAAGCCATCGAAGGCAACCCAATGAGTTTTTATGTCAGGAATGAATAACTTGGCCCAGCCTGAAAAACGTCTGGAGGCGATGAGTTGGATATTTTTTTTATCCTGAGCATCGCGCAAGAAGTTAGCGAGGATAAAAAAATCGCCAAAACCTTTAATAGCGAGAAATATTTTTTGTGGTTGATATTTCACGATCGCAACAGTTTCCAGTAATAGGTAATTAGCTTGATAATCTTTTGTAAAAATGTGAGGGGCCGGTAGGACCTAACCTCACTCTGGTCCAGTCTAAGATCCACCCTTACCTGGGGTGGGTGTTTAATTAAACCACCCATGGCTGCCAAAGGTAAGCTAGACTGCCGATCATCGAATTTTGTGAAGGTTGCTCCTGGACCAAAGCCAATGTTGGTGACAAGATTCACCTTGGGTACCACCGATAGAAAATGATGCTTCCACATCATATAAGCGAACTGGTAATCCCAGGTATCAATATTTCCCTCATAGGTTGCAATGAGCCTCTTCTCCCAAAAAGGATAGTCAAGGTAGGATGGGATCATTTTTTTTAGCGCACCCGATTCAATATCATAGTTAAGATTTTTAGGTTTAACTTGGTAGTTCTGCCAGACTCGCTTCCAGCTTGCCCAGCCCCACATGTGAGGAATATTTGAGAAGTAGTAAGAATCCGGAATATCTGTTGTTTGATCAGCAATGAGATTGTTGCCGGAGATAATGCCTACGTCATAGTTATGCCTGTATTGCTCAAGCATCGCTTCAGCAAACCTGAAGAAGTCTTTGTGAGGCAGGCAGTCGTCCTCAAGAATAATACACTCGTCTACCTGACTAAAGAGCCAGTTTAGACCGGATACTATGCGCGTCTTACAGCCTAAGTTTTTTTTAGAGAATTGCGTCCTAACAACGCAGGGCCAATCGATAAGCTTAACAATAGACCTTGCCCTTTCACATTCAATTTTTTCATCTTTTTTATGGGGTCTTGGCCCATCTGCAATGACAAAAAGTGTGCTTGGCTTGATATCACGAATGGCTTGAAACACCCTCATGGTTTGGTTGGGTCGATTAAAGATAAAAAGGCTGATAGGTGTTTTAATTTGCATAAACTTATTCACTCAACAGCTTAAAGATTTTTTTGATATTCAATACATCCAAAAACGCCAAAAAAAGGAGTTTTAAGTTTTCTCTTCCATGTGATAAAAGTAACAAGAAAGCCCAAGGTGTTATCTGACAAATCACGGTGGCAATGGCAGCGCCCTGCAAGCCTAGGCGAGGAATCATCAAGCCGTTTAGGATGATATTTGTCACGCACCCTATGAAAGTTATAAGCGTAATAGTTTTTGTATGGCCATGACAGATAAACCATTGCATATTTAAGGCATTTATAAATACTGGGCATAACACTAACATATATATTTGAATAATTTGAACGGACTCTTTATAGGCTGAGCCATAGAGTAAGCTTACAAGCCAAGGACTCAGGTAATAAAGTATTGGGACTAAAAAAATCGAGGCTAAAAATAAAATCTGAAAAAAAACAGCGTACCTAAATTGAAAGGTTTTTTTGTTGGTGTTAAACGCGTTAATAAGTGATGGCGTTAGGGCTGTCATGAAAAGTGCTGGGATAAAATAAAATGCCTCAGCAACCCTTGATGCTGCTGCATAAACTCCCACCGCCTCAGCATTTAATAGGTAATGAATCATAATCTGGTCTGTACGCATCAAGATGACTACAAAAAAACCTGATAATAATAATGGCAAACCCCGCTTAAAAAGATCATATCCATAAGCAAAATTAATTTTATTTTGATGGATATTTAATGTTCGTATGGATAGTAAAAATAACAGAGAAATTAGCAGCTCTTCGATTAAATAAACGTAGATGAAGCTTATTAACGGCTGTCCATTGATAATTAAGTAGGCGTAGACACACCCCATGATCAGCATTTGTGTAACCTTGCATATAGCCACATATTTGAAATGAACCTTGGCAATTAGATACTGCTCAATCGGATTAACGATCTGAAATAATAAAATGAAAGAAAGGATGGCGACAAATGAATTCACCACATTAGTTATATGGAGAAACCATGCCAGACAGACCAAGGTCAAAGAGGATATCAATTTGAGCGTAAACACTGACGCTAATATTTTTTCAACATCTGCCTCCCGTGGGGTTAGACAACGAACCAAAAGGTCAGGCAATCCAAGTCTTGAGATTAAAATGAAGATCATTAATACTGCAAAAACGTAACTATAGATACCGTAATCTGAGGGGCCTAGGTATCTTGCAATCCAGCTACCAATAAATATGACATAGGCAATACGGGCTAATTTTTCGACCGCCGTCCAAATTGAATTCGCAAAGTATTTATTGCGAAAAAGTCTTGTCAGAAAAAAATTCATGACTTAATCCCAAATTTAAATTTAATTAGGTTGGCAAATTTTGGTAGTAAGCGATTTATGACATACATGAGCGAGTTTACTTTAATGTTATTTTTTTTAAAGGCTCTAAGGATCTCACGATTTCCTCGCAAGATATTTCTTATACTTCCCGTGCTGTTACCTCCCATGGAAAATGCAATTAACGTCTCATCTATGAAGCTGGATGAAAACTTATGTACCTCGATGGCTCGCAACATCATCTCAAAATCAGCTGCCACGCGCATCGTCGTGTCATAGGGTTCTAGCTTCGCATAAACCTCTCTTCGCACATAGAAGGTCGGGTGGGCTGGGTGCCAACCTCGAGTGAAGGCGCCAGTCTCGTAGGGCGAGCCTTGCCAGTTGCGAACCAGTTTTAATTTATTATTAACAAAATTTAACTCCCCATGCACGATATCTATATCAAGATTATTAAACCTACACATAATCGTTGCAGCTGCACTTTCGTTATAAAAAATATCATTACTGTTTAAGAAGCCAATGACATCACCTGTCGCCAAGATAATGCCCTTATTCATAGCATCGTAGATGCCTTCATCAGGCTCGCTTACCCAACGATCAATCAAGGATTGATTTTTTTCAATCAACCGTAAGGTGTTATCTCTTGAATCACCATCGATAATGATATACTCGATGTTAGGATAAGTCTGCGAGGCTACGCTGTGAATTGTTCTTTGAAGTGTATTTTGCGAGTTAAAACAAACTGTGATGATTGAAAGCTTCATGAAGAATTTTTATTGAACCAT
>Ga0209425_10007314_pt1 | contig 10412 bp, 6 predicted proteins | sample COG_05_FD_184749 | JGI IMG/M metagenome (GOLD analysis project Ga0209425, IMG submission 184749) | Pelagic Microbial community sample from North Sea - COGITO 998_met_05 (SPAdes) (version 2) | ecosystem: Environmental > Aquatic > Marine > Neritic zone/Coastal water | place: Helgoland, sampling... | reverse complement strand
TAAACCTTCTGTATAAGGTTTTCTACCAACCGAAACTAAAACTTTATCAACTTCAATAATTGAATCTTTAGAATTTTTTATATCTTTATAATTGACTGTTACTGAAGTCCCTTTGCTATTCACAGAATTAACTTTTGATCCCATTTTAAATTTTATGCCTTGTTTAGTTAATATTTTCTGAAACTCATCAGAAACTTCTCTATCCATTCCTGGTGTAATATGATCTAAGTATTCTATAACAGTTACCTCAGAGCCTAATCTTGACCAAACTGAACCCATCTCTAAACCTATGTAGCCACCCCCAATAACAACTAGTTTATTAGGGACTTTATCGAAAGATAGAGCTCCAGTTGATGAGACTATATTTTTTTCATTTATTTCAATGCCAGGTAATGAAGAAACTTCTGAACCTGTGGCAATAACAATATTCTTAGCCTTAATATTAGTTCTTTTATTGCTTTCTTCATAAATAACTATATCGTTATTTGAAAAAAGAACCCCTTTACCTTTGAAGTAAGTTACTTTATTTTTTTTGAATAGAAACTCAACACCTTTTGTTAAAACTTGAATAGACTTGTTTTTATTCGACATCATTTTGTTTATATTTAATTTAATGTCAGAAATTTCTATACCTTGATTGTTAAAGTCTTTTTTTGCTTTATTGTAATTTTCAGATAGGTTTAATAAACTTTTTGATGGTATGCAGCCAACATTAAGACATGTTCCCCCTAAAGTTCCTCTAGACTCAACACAGGCTGTTTTTAAACCTAATTGCGCTGCTCTTATTGCACACACATAACCTCCAGGTCCACCGCCGATTACTACTAAATCAAAATTATCTTTCATAGTTAAATATTTAAGAAAAGTCTTTTGGGCTGTTCAAGTGACTCTTTTACAATTTTTAAAAAAGAAACTGCCTCTTTTCCATCAATAATTCGATGGTCATAAGATAAGGCTAAATACATCACAGGTCTTACTTCCACTTTACTATTTACAACAACCGCCCTTTGCACAATGTTGTGCATTCCTAAAACTGCTGATTGAGGAGGGTTTAGAATCGGCGTTGACAACATTGATCCATAAATTCCACCATTAGTAATAGTAAAAGTTCCCCCCTGTAAATCCTCAATCGTAATTTTTCCATCTTTTGCTTTTTGGCCAAGATTCCCAATATTTTTTTCTATATCAGCGAATGACATTTCATCTGTTTCTCTTAGAACAGGAACAACTAGTCCTCTATCAGTTCCGACAGCAATACTTATATTATAATAATTCTTATAAACAATTTCTTCTCCTTGAATTTCTGCATTTATAGCTGGATAATTTTTTAAGCCAATAACACAAGCTTTAACAAAAAAAGACATAAAGCCAAGCTTTACTCCATAATTATTTTGAAACTCTTCTTTATATTGATTTCGCATTGCTATTACTTCACTCATATCTACTTCATTGAAAGTTGTTAGCATTGCAGCATTTTCTTGTGCTTCTTTTAATCTTTTTGCAATTGTCAATCTAAGTCTAGTCATCTTCACTCTTTCTTCTGGACCGTACTTTATTTTTCTTTCAGCAGGAGAAGGCTTAGAGCCCATTAAACTCATGATATCTTCTTTTAAAATTACACCATTTTTTCCTGAACCTTTCAATTGATTAAAATCGACTTTAGCTTCATTTGCCATTTTTCTTGCTGCGGGGGAGATTGTTGTTTCCTTTTTTTTCTCAAATACTTTTTTATCTTTATAAACTTGTTCTAAAATTAAAGGTTCTTCTTCCAATTTTAATTCTGGTTCAATATTTTTTATTTTTTTTAAGTTTATTTTTTTGGACTTTGAAATTACTTTTTCTTCAAAAATTTTAGGTTTCTCTATCTCATTCTCTTTTTTTGGCGGGGTATAGTTTTTTAATTCTTTAGCATCATTATCAACATTTTTTGATGAACCATTTACAGTTCCAAGCAAAGATCCTACATTTACTGTCTCACCTTCCTTTACCGAAATAGTTTCTAACACTCCATTAGTTGGCGAAGGAACTTCCACATTAACTTTATCTGTTTCCAGCTCTACTAGAGGTTCATCAGCTAAAACTTCTTCACCTTTAGATTTAAGCCATTTTGATACAGTTGCTTCTGTAACTGATTCGCCTAAAGTAGGAACTGTAATTTTTTCTGCCATTTAATCTTTAAGTATCTTTTCTAATATTTCTTTTTGTTGTGCAAGATGTTTGTTTAGATTTCCAGTCGCAGTAGACGAGGAAGCTTTTCTGCCCACATATTTAACTGAAATATCACCTAAATTTATCATTTCTAATGTTCTGTCTATATAATTTCGAACTGTATTCCATGGTCCCATGTTTTTTGGCTCTTCTTGACACCATACAAATTTAGCCTTTTTGTATCTTTTTAAAATATTTGCAAGAGTTTTGACTGGAAAAGGATAGAGTTGTTCAATACGAACAAAGGTTACACTATTATTTTTAAATTTTTCTCTAGCTTCTATTAAATCATAATAAATTTTACCTGAACACATTACGACTTTTTTAATTTTAGCGTCTCTTTTCTTAACTTCTAATAAATTTTTTGCATTAGAATAAGTATCGTCTTCTAAAACTCTATGGAAAGTACTTTCAATTAAAAATTCTGAAATATCCGAAACGCATTTTTTGTGCCTTAATAATGATTTAGGTGTCATAATAATTAGTGGTTTCCTAAACTCTCTTCTCATTTGGCGTCTTAAAACATGAAAATAATTTGAAGGTGTAGTGCAATTTACAATTTGAATATTTTCACCGGCACATAATTGTAAAAATCTTTCTATTCTTGCTGATGAATGTTCTGGACCTTGGCCTTCATAGCCATGTGGTAGCAACATAACCAGACCGCTTGCTCTTCCCCATTTTGACTCACCAGAAGAAATAAATTGATCAATTATGATTTGCGCACCATTTGCAAAATCTCCAAATTGTGCTTCCCATAGAACCAGTGTTTCAGGTTCAGAAATAGAGTATCCAAATTCAAATCCTAGGACTGCAAATTCGGACAATAAGCTATCAATCACTTCAAAATTTTTTTGTTCTTTAGAAATATTATTCAAAGGAATATACCTCTCGTGATTATCCTGATTTCTTAAAACTGCATGTCGTTGGCTAAAAGTACCTCTGCCTGAATCTTGACCTGACAATCTGACTGCAAAACCTTCTATCAATAAAGATCCAAAAGCCAAACTTTCCGCTGTTGACCAATCAATTTTTTTTTCTTCATTAATAGCTTGCAACCTTAAGTCAAATATTTTTTTTAAAGTTTTATGTATATTAAAGTTTGAGGGGACAGTTGAAATTTTTTTTCCTATTTTAATTAAAATTTTCTTATCAACTCCGCTGGTACCTCTTTTATCTTTTCCTAACCCAGGTTTAAATCTAGACCAAGCACCATCAAACCATTTGAGTTCAGATTTATAATTTTTTGAAGATATAAATTCTTTTTCCAAAAAATTTTTAAAATCTATTTTTTCTTTTTGTAATTCATTGTCTGCTGTCAAACCTTCCTGACTTAATTTTTTTCCATAGATTGATAGAGTCGATGGATGAGATTTTATTTTTTTATACATTATCGGCTGAGTAAATGACGGTTCATCTCCTTCATTGTGGCCAAATCTTCTATAACAAACCATGTCAATAACAACATCTCTATTAAATTTTTGTCTGTATTCTGTTGCTATTTTTGCACAATGTACAACTGCTTCTGGATCATCTCCATTTACGTGAAAAATTGGAGCTTGAGCAATTTTTGCAACATCTGATGGATATGGAGATGATCGTGCGAACCTAGGTGCTGTTGTAAATCCTATTTGGTTATTTACAATTATATGTATTGTTCCACCAATGTTATGCCCAGGTAGACCCGACATAGCAAAACATTCCGCGACAATTCCTTGCCCAGCAAAAGCTGCATCACCATGTATCAAAACAGGAATAACTTTTTTTCTTTTTTTATCGTTGTGAAAAAATTGTTTAGCTCGAACTTGACCAAGGACAACTGGATTTACTGCTTCAAGGTGCGAGGGGTTATCTGTTAGAGAGATATGTACAGAATTACCGTCAAATTCTCTATTTGAAGAAGCGCCTAAATGATATTTAACATCTCCCTCAATATCTTTGTTAGTGCTAGCGGTCTTTCCAAAAAATTCATTAAATATTGCCTTAAATGGTTTGCCCATTACATTAGCTAAAACATTCAATCGTCCTCTATGAGGCATGCCTATTTTAATTTCTTTTGCACCCAGATTGCCTCCTTTTTTTATTATTTGCTCTAACGCGGGTATTAATGACTCCCCTCCATCTAAACCAAACCTTTTTGTGCCAACAAATTTTATATGTAGATATTTTTCAAAACCCTCTGCTTGAATAATTTTTTTTAAAATTGCTTTTTTACCATTTTTTGTAAAGAAGATTTCTTTTTCAGGCCCTTCTACTCTATCTCTAATCCAAGTTTTTTCATCAGGGTCCCCCATATGCATAAACTCATATCCTATATTGGAGGAATAAGTTTGTTTAAGAATTTTTAAAATTTGATTCAGGTCTGCATATTGCAGTCCAAGAACTCCATCTAAAAATATTTGTCTGTTATAATCTTCTTTTTCAAAACCATAAGTTTCGGGTTTTAATTCTGGATGTTCTTCTTTTTCTTGAATTGAGAGTGGGTCTAGATTGGCAATTAAATGACCTCTTATTCTAAAAGCTCTGATTAGCATTATGGCACGCACCGAGTCTTTAGATGCCTGCTTAACAGTGTCTGAATTTATATTAATACTTGCTTCTTTATTCTCTTTTAAATCATTTGGTTTTTTTATTCTTTTAAATTTTTTTTTTGGAGACCAACTCGGTCCTTTTATATCGTCGTAAATAAGCTTTTCATTATCCCTTAACCCGTCAAAAAATTTTCTCCAGCTGTCTGGTAAAGAATTTGGGTCGGAAATATAGTCTGCATAAAATTCATTAATAAATTCGGAATTTGAACCAGCTAAAAAAGAGGTTTTTTTATAAGTTATATTGTTATCAGATGAGGACATTAAAAATTTATTTTAACATAAATTAGTAAAAATCAACCATTAAGTTTTTTGAAGAGAGTTTTACCTATATCGGCAGGCGATTCAGAGATGATTATTCCAGCTGATTTCATCATTTCTATTTTATCTTCAGCTCCTCCTTTTCCTCCTGAAATAATGGCTCCCGCATGCCCCATTCTTCTTCCTGGTGGTGCTGTTAAACCTGCAATAAAACCAACCATGGGCTTTTTTATTTTCTCTCTTTTTAAAAACTCAGCAGCCTCTTCTTCAGCTGAACCACCAATTTCTCCAATCATTACTATAGATTTTGTTTCATTGTCTTTTAAAAATAGTTCTAAACAATCTATAAAATTTGTTCCATTAATAGGGTCTCCGCCTATGCCAATGCATGTGGACTGACCAATTCCATTTGCAGATGTTTGGGCCACAGCTTCGTAAGTTAAGGTCCCTGATCTAGAGACTATTCCTACAGTTCCTTTTTTATGAATATTACCTGGCATAATTCCAATTTTACATTCTTCTGGCGTTATAATACCTGGACAATTAGGTCCTATTAATCTGGATTTGCTATTACTTAAAATTTTTTTTACTTTAAGCATGTCTAAAACAGGTATTCCTTCAGTAATACAAACTATTAATTCAATTTTTGCCTCTATAGCTTCAATAATTGCAACTCCAGCAAATTTAGGGGGGACATAAATCATTGTTGCGTTAGCAGAAGTTTTTTTTTTTGCCTCCTCCACAGAATTAAATACTGGCAAACCTAAATGTTTTTGACCTCCTTTTTTAGGGGTAACTCCTCCTACTAATTGAGTTCCATATTTTAGTGCTTGTTCAGAGTGAAATGTTCCATGAGTACCAGTAAAGCCTTGGCATATTACTTTTGTATCTTTATTAACTAATACTGACATTTATTTAATTGCCTCAACAATTTTTTTTGCCGCATCATTCAAATCTGAAGCGGATAATATCTTTAAATTTGATTTATCTAATATCTCTTTTCCTTCTTTAAAATTCGTACCCGCTAATCTAACAACTAGTGGTACCGATAGATTAATTTCTTTAGCTGCATCAACAACACCTTGGGCGAGTACATCACATCTCATTATACCTCCAAAAATATTAATTAGAATTCCTTTTACGTTTTTATCAGATAAAATTAATTTAAATGCAGCAGAGACCTTTTCCTTTGAAGCTCCTCCACCTACATCTAAAAAGTTAGCTGGTTCTTTTCCATAAAGTTTAATGATATCCATTGTTGCCATAGCTAATCCTGCTCCATTAACCATACATCCTATAGATCCATTAAGTTTAATATAAGCTAAGTCGTGTTTGCTAGCTTCTATTTCAGTTGGATCTTCTTCATTTAAATCTCTTAATTTTAATATTTCCGGCCTTCTAAAAATAGCATTATCGTCAAAATTCATCTTTGCATCAAGACAAACTAATTTATTTTCTTTATTAATAATAAGAGGATTTATTTCAATCAAGCTAGCATCTTTTTCGATTGTTATCTTGTAAAGAGATTTAATTAATTTTGTTGCTTCTTCTTTTTGAGAACTATCAAAATTAAAAACTGAAATTATATTATTTATTTCGTCAGGGCTTGGTCCTTCGTTCCTGAGTTCTATTTTATTTGTAATAATTTTTTCTGGAGTTTCAGCTGCAACTTTTTCTATATCCATTCCACCCTCTGTGCTGCTGATAAAAGCAATTTTAGAGGTTTCTCTATCAATTAAACATGATAAATAAAATTCCTTTAGAATGAATGATGCTTCCTCGATATATATTCTCTTGACTTCTTTCCCCTCTGGACCAGTTTGATGCGTAACTAGAATTTTTCCCATCATTTTATGTGCCTCATTCTCAAGATCCGAAATATTCTTGATTAATTTTACTCCGCCTGCTTTACCTCTTCCTCCGGCATGAATTTGTGCTTTCAAAACAAATTCTTTAGTATTTAATTTTTTTATTTGGCTGTTTATTTCAGTAGTTGACGAAATGACAACTCCATTAGATACGGGTGCCCCAAATTCTTTCAAAATTTCTTTGGCTTGATGCTCGTGAATATTCATAGATTTATTTACTTATATATTTTTTAATTAATTTTTCCACTGAAATAAATCAGAGCATATATTATTAATTTCGTACTTAATAATTTCAAAATCTAAAATTTGTTTATCTAAACATTCAGAGTCAATATAATTAATTATATTATCTTCTTTTACATCTGGCAAAATATATATAGAATTAATTTTTTTTTCGGATAAAGAAGAAATAATAAAATTTTTAAAATCTTTATAGTAATAGTTTTCTATTACTGGAAAACCAGAATTATCACCTGGGTACCATCTTGAATAACCGCTTATATTTTCTTCAAGTAAAACTGAAAAAAAAGAATAATTTGTTAATACAATTTTATTTTTTTTATCTTCTTGTAAAATTCTTTTAAAATGATTTAAAAACATAATTTCCGATATTGCTGCATTTTTAGTTTTAGTCCCTGGTGTAATCCATTTTAAACCAACAAATTTCTTACTTAACTTTTCAGAGTTGATGGCATTAGAAAAATTAACATTATTTAATTCATGAAATTTTCTATCTATATTAAATCTATAATGATATTTTAAAGTTGTTCCAACACAGAAAATTAACAAAATTAAAATAAAATATCTTTTTATTTTTGAATTAAAATTTATTAATTCAAATTGAATATGAGCTAAACCTAAAAAAAATGGTATCAAAAAAAAAATATATATTTGATTTTTTGTTACAATTACATGTTGCGCTAAAGATAAAAATAAAAAAATACAAATTAAAAAAATTTTAAAATTAATATTTTTATAAAATTTTTTTTGATTCTTTAAATTTATAATTGTAAAAAAAATTAAGATAAATAAAGAAAAATAGATAAATTTAAAATTTAATATAGCATTTTTTAAATCATAATTTATTAATTCATATCTTTCTGCTCCAATAGTTTTTGGATAAAATATATATTGAGTAAAAAAATTTTTAATATCGATTGAATTTATATAAAAAAGAAAAAAAACAAGACTAATTATAAAAATTGATGAAATGAATAATAAAAAAATGATTTTATAAGTATTTTTTTTTGATTGATGAGTTAAGTGAAAAATCATCAGCGGAATAATACTAAAAAAAATATATATAGTAGGAACTTGCTTACTTAGAAAAGCAAACAATAAAAAAATAGGTATTAAAAACCATAGATATAGGTTTTTTGTATTCATTGCCTTTATAAAAAATACTAAAGCTATAATCGAGAGAAAAGTTGAGTGATGATCAACAAATGGTGTTCCGCTTGTTGGGTACGCTAAAATTGCAAAACAAATTGAATAAAAAAAACTAAATTTTTGGTTTAAACCTAAACTATTAAAAAGAAAATAAATTAACAATGATGTTAGACCATTTATTAGAGAAGCATTTAAAATGTATGTCTGCCAACTTATTCCTAAAAGATAAAAAATAAAGCTTTGAAAATAATCTATGAATACGCCGGATACTATCCAATAATCTTTGAATGGGTGTTCTCCATTGAGTATTCTGTAACCTGAGTCGAAGTGACTGAAACTATCTATCGGAAAAACTCCTCTGTTTCCAGTATACTGACATATTAATGTGGCAAATAAAAAAACAATAAGTGCAAGATAATTTTTTGATGAAAAATTTTTTAGTAATATCATCCAATGCACATTAAACTAATATTGACAATTAAGATAATGATGAGTCAATTTTTTTTGCAGCATCAAATAGATCTTTTACAGCCTTAATTGATTTTTCAAAATTTATTTTTTCTTCTTCGGTTAGGTCTATTTCCACTATTTTTTCAATTCCCTTTGAACCAATTATAACAGGAACACCAGCATAAATATCTTTTGCTCCATACTCTCCATTTAAATATACCGCACAAGGAAGCTGTTTTTTTAAATCTTTAAGATAGCTTTCTGCCATTTCTACTCCTGACGCTGCTGGTGCATAAAAAGCGGAACCTTTTTCAAGGTATTTAACTATCTCGGCACCACCTTTTTTTGTTCTGTCTACTATTTGATCTAATTTTTCTTTCGTTATTTTTCCCTCTTTTACTAAATCGTTAATTTTTTTCCCTTCAACTTCAGTAGCACCTAACATTGCGACCATACTATCGCCATGTCCGCCTAACACAAATGATTTTATTTCATTAACGGGAACTTGTAATTCCTCTGATAGAAAATATATAAATCTTGATGAGTCTAAAATTCCAGCCATACCCACTATTTTATTTTTTGGTAAACCAGAATATTTTTGTAAAGCCATTACTATTACATCTAATGGATTGGTGATACATATTACAAAAGCGTTAGGAGAGGTTCTTGCAATGCCTTCAGCAACTTGTTTAATGATTTTAAGATTAATACCAAGTAAATCATCTCTTGTCATTCCCGGTTTTCTAGGTACTCCTGCAGTAATTATAATTACGTCAGAATTTTTAGTGTCTTCATAATTGTCTGTTCCTGATAATTTAATATTAAATCCGTCAACTGGAGAAGATTGAGCAATGTCTAGCGCTTTACCTTTAGCAATACCAGCCGCAACATCAAAAAGTACAACGTCACCTAATTCTTTCAATGCAATCAAATGTGCTAATGTTCCTCCAATTTGACCTGCTCCTATTAAAGTTATTTTTTTTTTCATATATCTCCTTTTTATTTCATTGTTGGCATAACGAACTCAGGATTAGATCTAGAACCCGAAGGCCATCTTGATGTAATTGTTTTTAATTTAGTATAAAATCTAACTCCTTCTGGACCATGCATGTGTTGGTCTCCAAATAGTGATCTTTTCCATCCTCCAAAACTATGAAAAGCCATTGGAACTGGAATTGGAATATTAATTCCAATCATTCCTATCTTAGCTTTAGTCGAAAATGTTCTTCCTGAATCTCCATCTCTTGTAAATATACTCGCACCATTACCAAACTCATGATCATTTACTAATTTTAGAGCTTCATCAAAATTTTTTGCTCTAACTATCGATAAAACTGGTCCAAAGATTTCTTCTTTATAAATTTTCATATCTTTAGTTACGTGGTCAAATAAACAACCTCCAATGTAATATCCGTTTTCATAACCCTGTAGTTTTAAATTTCTACCATCTACAATTAGCTTAGCTCCTTCTTTTTCACCAATATCTACATAGTCTTTAACTTTTTTTAAATGATCTTTGGTTACAAGTGGACCCATCTCAGATTTTTTGTCCATGCCTGGACCAACTTTCAAAGCTTCAACTTTTTTTGCTAATGAACTGACTAATTTGTCACCTATGCCACCGACTGCGACTGCTACTGATTGAGCC
>Ga0209425_10007301_pt1 | contig 10423 bp, 10 predicted proteins | sample COG_05_FD_184749 | JGI IMG/M metagenome (GOLD analysis project Ga0209425, IMG submission 184749) | Pelagic Microbial community sample from North Sea - COGITO 998_met_05 (SPAdes) (version 2) | ecosystem: Environmental > Aquatic > Marine > Neritic zone/Coastal water | place: Helgoland, sampling... | reverse complement strand
AAAACCTTTCTTTTTAAGTGCAAAGAAGATCTTGCTGGTTTTTTTGAATTAATCTTGCATTCTGAAAAAGAAGAAATTGAGATAGCTTATTTTGGACTTCTAGAAGAGTATCAAAATAAAAAACTGGGTTCTTATCTATTATCTGAGGCAATAAAAAAATCTTTTAAATATAATATTAATAGAGTTTGGCTTCATACCTGTTCATTGGATCATAAAAATGCTTTAAACAATTATCTCGCAAGAGGAATGAAAATTTTTAAAAAAGAAACTGTGATTGTTTAGTTGTTAAGAGGTAGTTTGAATAATTTATCATTAATTACTTCATTTGTTTTGATAGAAGAAAGAAAAGTAATATTAAGGTTTTGATATATATCTTTTGTTTGCCAACCAATTAAATTAAATGTTTTATTGTCAAAAAAAATATTGATTTCACTATTATTTTCCTTAATTGTATAATTTATAAATGATTTGTCTATAATCCTTTCTTTAAGATTATCAATTCTATCTATTAAAAATTTTTTATCTAAAATAAAATTAAGAGGAGTTTTTTCTATAGGATAACGATAATAACTAACACGCGTTTTTATAACCAAAGATCTACCATTAGAAACTAAAACTTTATTATTCTTTCCTAAATATTCACAAAAAATTTTTTTAGGATATTTTACAACACAATTACCTTTTTCAATTTTTTGATTTATATTTTGTTCAAATTCAAAATTTATATTATCTGTATTTTTTAAATTATCGATAATGTTTTTCTTGTACTCCGAATTTACATTTGTTGTAAAAAAAAATAAAATTAATATACATAAAAACTTTTTCATTTAAGCACATCTCTTTTACCAACATGATTTGCTTTACTAACAATTCCATCACTTTCCATCATATCGATAATTCTAGCAGCTCTATTGTATCCAATCTGAAGTTTTCTTTGAAGAAATGATGTTGAAGCTTTACCCTCTGATCTAATTATTTCCAAAGCTGCCAGGTAAAGCTCATCTTTATCCCCTTGGGTTTTATTTGTACTGATCTCTTTTTCATCAGCAAAATTTAAAATTTCATCAATATAGTCAGGTTCAGCTTGTGTCCTCAGTGAATTATTAATTTTTTCTATTTCATTATCTGACACAAAAGGCGCATGTATTCTTACAATTCTATTGGCTGAAGACATATAGAGCATATCACCTTTACCAAGCAACTGTTCGGCACCTTGTTCTCCAAGAATTGTTCTGCTATCAATTTTGGATGTAACCTGAAAAGATATCCTGGTTGGAAAATTAGCTTTAATAGTACCAGTAATAACATCTACACTTGGTCTTTGCGTTGCCATTATTATGTGAATTCCTGCAGCTCTAGCCATTTGAGATAATTTTTGAATATAGTTTTCGATTTCTTTTCCAGCCACCAACATTAGATCAGACATTTCATCAACCACAACGACTATGTAAGGCATTGGCAACTTGTGTTTGTTGTTATACCCATCAATATTTCTGACACCTTCCTTTGTCATCAATCGATATCTGCTTTCCATTTCTTTAACAACCCAACCAAGTACAGAAGCTGCTTTTTTTGCTTCTGTGATTACTGGACAAAGCAAATGAGGAATTCCTTCATATGTTGATAGTTCAAGCATTTTAGGATCAATTAAAATAAATTTACATTTGTCTGGAGTATGTCGATAAAGTAAGGATAAAATGATTGTGTTTATACAAACAGATTTTCCAGATCCAGTGGTTCCAGCAATAAGAAGATGAGGCATAGAAGCTAAATCACCCACAATTGGTTTACCAGAAATATTTTTACCAAGTGCAATAGGTAATTTAATATCTTTTTTTTTAAAATCAGAGTTATTCAAAATTTCACTTAAAAATACATTTTCTCTTGAATTATTTGGTAGCTCAATCCCAACTGTATTACTGCCAGGGATAGTAGCAATTCTAGCAGACTCAGAACTTGTGTTTCTTGCTATATCATCAGACAAATTAATTATTTTTGATACTTTAACTCCAGCAGCAGGTTCAAATTCATTAAGAGTAACAACGGGCCCATGGCTTACTTTTTTTATTTTTCCACTTACCCCAAAGTCCATTAATATTCTTTCTAAAAAATTAGGATCATGTGTTTCATTCTTATCAAATTTATCCCTCTCTTTTTTTGATGGGAATTTCAAGTAATCTAGATTTGGTAATTTAAATTTTATTTTATTTTCAGATTTATTTTCACTTTTTATAAAAGGTAAGTCTTCTTGAATTAGATTTTTAATTTCATCTTGTGGAATATACTCATTAATTATTTCACTTTTATCTGTATAATTATTATTATTTTTAAAAAATAAATTAGTAATTTTTTTTAAAACTAAGCTAAATTTTTTTAGATTAAAGTTAATGCTAATTAGAAATAAGATAGTAACAAGTAAAATTAATACATAATAAAATAAATTTTTATTTAATAATATTATAGAATTCAAAAATGTTTGGTTTAAGTAATTACCAACAAACCCTCCACTACCATTAATATAAAGTGTAAAAATATCTGAATAAAAGTGAGTTATAAAGAGTGTTCCCAAAATAGAATATAAAATTGTGTAAAAATTATTTTCTATAATTAAAAAAAAATCTTTTGTTCTAAATATATTGATACCAGATATTATTAGAGTAAATGTAATCAAGTAGGCGACTAATCCAACTGATTGAAAAAATAAATCAGACACAAAACTTCCACGAAAACCTAGTAAATTATTAATTTGAGTATTTTGTGGAAATATAAAATTAGGATCATCTGGTGAATAAGTTATTAGCGCTACAAGCAACATTGACCCTACTATAAAAATTATAATCCCAACAAATTCTGCTAGCCTGTTAATAGCAAAATTCAGTAATAAATTAGCAGTTTTTTTAATATTCATATTAATGAATCAATTTAATCACTTTGTATCATCTAATTTTTATTGTTAAAATTAAAAAAATAATATGACAATCTGTATATTGGGTAATAGTTTAACCGCATTGACTTTAGCTAAAGCATTAGCAAATCAAAATATCTATGTTGATGTTTTGTATTATAAAAAAAATTTACATATTAATAAAACTAGCACAATTGGTATCTCGAAAAGTAATACAGATTATTTTGAAAAAAATATAATAAAAGTAAATAAACTTCTTTGGAAATTAAAAAAAATTGAAATCTTTTCTGATAATTTAGAAAGAGAGAGGTTAATTAATTTTGAAAATGATAAAGAACAACTTCTTTCTATTATCAAAAGCCAAGAAATATATCAGTTATTAGATAACGATTTATCTAAAAACACATTTTTTAAATCAAAGCTCATTACGATTAAAAATCTATCTTTTATTGATAAATACAGTCTTATTATAAATTGTGATTCATCAAACGCTGTTGCTAAAAAATATTTTAGTAGAAAAATAGTCAAAGAATATAATATTAAGGCATATACAACTATTATTACACATGAAAAAATTAAAAATAATGCTGCGATACAAATTTTTACTAATATGGGTCCTCTAGCTTTTTTACCAATCTCAAGCATCCAAACCTCTATCGTATATTCAATCCCTAACAATGCTAGGCAAAAAAAAGAAAATATTGAAAGATTAATAAAGGAAAAAAATTACAAATATAAGATTAAAAAAATTGAAAAAATTAATCATTTTGATCTTAAATCTTTAAACTTAAGATCTTATTATCATAATAATATTTTAGCATTTGGTGATTTGCTTCACAAAGTGCACCCTCTTGCAGGCCAAGGATTCAATATGACAATTAGAGATATAAAAACTCTTTTAGAAATAATTAAAAAAAAAAAAGAACTTGGATTACCATTAGACAAATCTGTAAATATTGAATTTCAAAATTCTTCTAAATATAAAAACATAATTTTTTCTAATGGTGTTGATTTAATTCATGAATTTTTTAATTTTGAAAGAAAGACGAATAGTAAATTTTTAAGTAGGTCCGTTCAATTAATTAGCAAATATCCAATGATAAATAAAGTGTTTTCAAAAATTGCTGATAAAGGAATTTTATTTTAGTTTACTGTAAAGTTGTATTATCAAAAACATCATACGTATAAGTACTTAAAATTTCAGCAATCTTTTTTTTTCTAATACTAAGATCTGAAGTCTCTAGTAAAATTTGTTTTTCTTCTAGAGTAAATGGAGATGCCATTGCAAGAGCATTTATAGTTTCATTTAAATTTTGTTTTTCAAGTTCTTTCCAATTAATTACAAACCCTCTTTTCTCAAATAAAGTTTTTAAATCTTTGAAAATTAATTCAAGATCTGAAAATTTAAGGTCTTCTTTTTTTTCACTGAAGTCATGATTAAAATTGTTATAATTCACTTCGTATTCCCTATATCCTTTCATGGATTTTATTTCTTTTATAATCTGAAATCTAATTAAACCTTTTAGTTCAATCAAATATCTTTGGTCATCAGTTTCCTTAAAGCTCATTATTTTTCCAAGACAACCAATATCGTGTAAAGTAGGTGATAATTGATTGCTGCTTGAGCTTTTTGGCTGAATAATACCAATAAGCTTATTTGATTTCATAGAGTCGTTAATCATTTCTATGTATCTTGGTTCAAAAATATTTAATGGAACAGTTGTTTTTGGAAAAATAATAAAATTGCTTAAAGGAAAAACAGGTATTTTATTTGGCAGATCTTCTTTTTTCATAATCTTTTAAAGATATACCATAACTATTATTATTTTGTATTGATTGAATTAAAAAAAAAGTCTAACTATAAACATTATATATGCGGGCATAGCTCAGTGGTAGAGCGTCTCGTTGCCAACGAGAAGGTCGAGGGTTCGACCCCCTTTGCCCGCTCCAAAAAATTATGATTATATGGGTTGCATCATATCCAAAAAGTGGAAACACATATATTAGATCTTTTCTATCTGCATATTACTTTTCAAAAAAAGGAAAATTTGAATTTGAACAATTATTAAATATTTTACAATTTCCATCGATTAAATTTTCTCAAAAAGATTATTTCAATTTTAATGATGCAGCAAAGGACTGGGTTAATAATCAAAATTTTTTTTTTAAAAAGGAAAGTTTTCGTTTTTTAAAAACACACAATACAATGAATGATTTTCAAGGAGAAAATTTTACAACAAAAGAGCAAACACTTGGTGCAATTTATATAGTAAGAGATCCTAGAAATGTAATTACTTCAATGAGGAATCATTATTCATTCAGCCTAGATAGAGCTTATGAAAAACTTATGGATAAACAAGCATCATTATCTGAAAAATCAGCCAATGGTGATTGTAGTAATTTTACGTTTTTAGGTTCTTGGTCTGAACATTATAGGTCATGGAGAGATACGAAAGAGTTTAAGGTATTGTTTATAAAGTATGAAGATTTAAAAAATAACAAATATAAAATCTTAAAAGAAGTAATAAATTTTATCGAAAATTTAAAAAAAAGTAATGTAAAATTTAATGAGATAAAATTTATGAATTCAATAAATTCTACAAATTTTGTAAGTTTAAAAAACAAAGAATTAAATGAAAAATTTGATGAAAGTGTCTTTTCAAAAGATGGTAAAAAAATTAGTTTTTTTAATCTTGGTTTCAAAAATAAATGGCAAAAATTATTACCTATAGATATGATTAATAAAGTAAACAATAACCTTAAAAAAGAATTATTAGAATTAAATTATGAATGATCTTTTAAAAAAAAAATGTGTTCCATGTGAGGGTGGGGTTTTACCATTTAATATATCTGAAATTCACAAATATCAAAAAAAAGTAGATGGCTGGGAAGTTATAAAAGATAAAAAAAATATTTTTTTTTTAAATAAAAAATTTCTATTTAAAAATTTTTTAAAGAGTCAAAATTTTATCAATAAAGTTGGGGAAATTTCTGAAAATGAAGGACATCACCCGGATATATCATTTGGATGGGGTTATGCAGAAATTAAAATTACAACACATGCTATTGAGGGTTTATCTGAAAACGACTTCATTTTAGCTGCAAAAATTGATCAAGTATTTAATGCCTAAAATGTCTAGTTTTAGAAAAAACTAAAATTGTATTAGTTTCATTTGCAAAATTAATGATTTCCTTGTCTCTAATAGATCCAGACGGCTGTATAACTGCAGTAACACCTGATTGAACTAATTTTTCAATACCATCTACAAACGGAAAAAATGCATCTGATGCTGCAACTACCCCGTCATTTGTATCTGTAAATTTTTTCATTTTATCTATTGCTATTTTACAACTGTCTAAACGACTTGGTTGACCAGACCCAATTCCTACGGTCGTTTCATTAGATGCAAGTACTATCGCATTAGATTTTACGAATCTGCAAACATTAAATGCAAAAATAAGATTTTTCATTTGTCTAGTATTTGGTTTTTTTTTCGAGACAATTTCAAAATTTTTTTTATTAAACTTATCTAAATCCTCTGTTTGTATTAGAAATTCTTCATTTAAAGATATGAGTTTTAATATTTCTTTAAAATAATAATTAGTGGCATCAATTAATCTTAAATTTTTCTTTTTTTTCAATAGTTTTAATGCTTCTTTATCAAAACCATTGGAGATAATAACTTCAAGAAATAGCTTATTTAATTCTATTGCTAAATTTTTTCTAATTTTAAAATTACAAGATACAATTCCCCCAAAAGCACTAATAGGGTCACATGCTAGCGCTAATTTATAGCTTTTAAGATTATCTTTATTTATTGAAACTCCACATGGATTTGCGTGTTTAACTATGACCGTTCCTGTGTTTTTAGGCAGAGATTTTGAAATAGTTAAAGCTGAAAATATATCATTATAATTATTATAACTTAATTGTTTTCCATGAATTTGATTTATTTTCATAGAGCTATTATTTGAATAAATTGCACTTTTTTGATGTGGATTTTCTCCATAGCGTGGAGTCTCAATAAGATTAGTATAAAAAACTTTTTTTTTTGGAAAAATAACATTTGTTTTTTTATTAAAGTAATTAGAAATAACCGAGTCGTAATAAGCAGTTTCGGTAAATGCAATTCTAGATAACTTTTCTCTAAACTCTAAAGATGTAGAACCTTTATTTTTTTTTAATTCTTGAATTAGTTCTTTATATTGATCTGATGAAGTAATAACTGTTACATCCTCATAATTTTTAGCTGCTGATCTGACCATTGTTGGTCCACCTACATCAATATTTTCAATAATTTTATCATGATTCTTTGTATTTCTTAATGTTCTTTCAAATGGGTAAAAGTTAACGATAACTAAATCTATACTCTCAAAATTATTATTTTTAAGATCTCTCTGATGCGGTTTGCTTGTTCTTTTGTTTAAAATTCCAGCGTGTATTTTGGGGTGAAGAGTTTTTACCCTACCATTTAAAATTTCTGGTGAATTAGTGAATTCTGAAACTTCTAAACAGTTAAATTTTAACTTTTTAATTTCTTTATAGGTACCACCTGAACTAATAATTTTTATGTTATTTTTTTTTAAGCAATTAAGAAGTGGCTTTAAATTTTTTTTATCAGATAAAGAAATAAGAGCAGTTTTTATTTTTTTCATTGTAATTTGCTAATTTCCCATTTTATTGTCTCATTATCTTTTTTACTGATACCTGATATACATATGTTTTGATTTTCCTTGTATGAATTTTTAATACCTAAATATAATCCATTATCAATATTTATATCAAAATTATCACAATTAAATTTCCATCCTTCATCTTCTAATTCTATTAGGATTGATTTATTATCCTGCGTTTTCATTACTTTTGTGTTTGGGGTTAAATGAAATCTAATATCAAACCTTATATTTTTTGAATTATCTTTTCTTGATAATTTATCAAATCCAATAAATTTCATTTGTTCAGGGTAAAATTCAATTTCTCTTTCGTGAATTGTATTAAATTTTTTTAGATAACCGTCGTGTGAGCCTGATATTTTCCAATAATTATTTTCAAATATAACGTTTTTCTTAATTATTCGAACACCTTTTTCAACAATCAGATTTGATTTATCCATTTTTTTAAAATCACATGAAGAATGATCTTCAATCGACAAAGTACTTTGTAATGCTGTACTTTTTGAAAGCTTGTTTAACTTGCTCTGTTTATTGGTAAAGTAACCAGAATTAGTTATTAGTTTTTTACCATTAGAAATAACTTCAAATGAAAGAGCCCCAGATTGATAAAATTTTGAAAAATTATTGCTAGGACTATCTCCGATATCCATTGCTAATATAATTCTCTTATTTTTAAGAATAGCATAGCCTGCAATCTCTTTATTTTCATTTTTGAATATGTATCCAAATCTTTTTAGATATTGATCAAACTCATTATTATTTGAAATGCAGTTGCCATTAAATAAAATATCTTGATTAATGTTTTGCCAAATGAAAGCATAATTTTGACCAAGATAATATATTGTTTCATCAATATATTCAGGAGTTAGAATTTGTGACTCCTTAAACCACTCTCTAATAATAATAAAATATTTTAAGTAAAAAATAAGTTGTTTTATACTTCTTGATTTAGGAAAACCATTATTATGAATTGATGATTTTATTATTTTTTTTAAAAAATTTAAACCACTATTTAAATACCTTTGATCATCTTTAAATGATAAACCTGTTAAAATAATTGCTGCACATCCAATAATTTTGTTTTCAACTTCTGATAAATTTTTTATTTGATGTAATAAATGATTTGTTTGTTTTTGAATGCTTTGATTAAATTTTTTTTTATATTCCTCTTCACAATTGTCATATGTCAATTGATGATTAGACAACCAGGAAATTACTCTTTTAGAAGTGATATCAAAATCCCAACTTTTTTTATTATATTGATCGTTTTTGTTAATCCAATTATTAATAACAGTTTGAGTTGTTTTTTTTGACGATTTTAGATCTAAACTAAAGAACCAAAAAAAATTATTTAATTTTTTAAATTCTTCATCTTTTAAATTATCTTGCCAAATTTTTTCTAGAGCAAAATCTTCAATTTTATATTTTTTTTTTTGATATTTTACTATTGAGGATAATAAGTAAGGGCTTGGTTTATATTCAAAAGCAATATCTTTAGTTTTAGATATTTTTTTGTCATAAAAACTAGAATTTTGATAAAATTCTTTTAAATTTTTTTTTAAAATAAAATAAAATTGCCCCAAACTATCTATTAAATTTTTAATGACCATTAACTTATTTTAATTTTAATAAATTAATATTTTTTTTAATATCTCCATTATTACTTTTAAATACAGTAGTTCCTGAAACAAGTATATTGGCACCAGCTTCAATTGCTAATTGACAATTATCAAAATTAATTCCTCCATCTATTTCAATATCAAAGTTTAAATCTTTTTCAGATTGGATTTTTTTAAGTTTTTTAATTTTATCTAAAACTTCAGGCATAAATTTTTGACCTCCGAACCCTGGATTTACGCTCATTATTAAAACTAAATCTATTTTTTTAAGATAGTCGATAATTAGATCAATTTTAGATTCAGGATTAAGTGAAATACCAACATTTTTATCCAAACTTTTAATCTTTAAAATAGAGTCTTCCAAATTATCAGTTGCTTCAGGATGTATAGTTATTATGTCAGCTCCTGCATCAGCATAAGCTTCTATGTATTTATGAACAGGAGATATCATTAAGTGAACATCAAATTTAAGTGAACATTTTTGTCTCAAGGCTTTTATTACTGGTGGACCAATTGTAAGGTTGGGAACAAAATGACCATCCATTACATCCACATGAATCATATCTGCACCACCTTCCTCAAGTCTTTTTATTTCATTACCTAATTGACTAAAATCTGCAGATAGAATTGAGGGTGAAATTTTTATTTTTTTCATTGATTGCTAGATTTACTAGTATCAATTTTTAAAATTTAATTGAATTAAATAATTGATAAATTTGTCTTGAAATTTCACTTTCTAAAGGAAAGGATAACATACCCATTACAGAATATCCCAGTATCCAGGGCATAAAGTAGAATCTAATCATATAAAAGAACCAAGCTACGTATAATGGAACTAGAGGGGCTATAATGAAATTAGGTGTGACTGGCTTAAAAATTTTTATTAATGGATTAGTATATTTTACAAATATCTTCATAAAAAAAAATTCCGAATCTTCTTTTTGAAAAATATTCATTGCAACCCTACCTATCAAAGTCCACATAATTACTCCAAGAAGGTAATCAATAAAATAAACTAAAGGGTGAAAGTTTGCTGACATTATAAAATTTATATTGGAAAAAAGATTAAATGAAAAGGGGCGAAATTAATCGCCCCTAAATTAAGATTTGATTGTTCTATTTACCTGTAACGGTTCTACCGCTTGGTATACGAACTTCATCAACCATTTTTTGAGTAGCTTTATCTGGCTCTTGAGTCATCAAACTCACTACAACCATGGCAACT
>Ga0209425_10007295_pt1 | contig 10429 bp, 13 predicted proteins | sample COG_05_FD_184749 | JGI IMG/M metagenome (GOLD analysis project Ga0209425, IMG submission 184749) | Pelagic Microbial community sample from North Sea - COGITO 998_met_05 (SPAdes) (version 2) | ecosystem: Environmental > Aquatic > Marine > Neritic zone/Coastal water | place: Helgoland, sampling... | reverse complement strand
ATAAGACTATTCTTGTATCATCTGCAATTATTTTATCTTTTAGAGGAACGTTTAAATCTAATCTTAGAATTATTTTTTTATTTTGAACATCTAAATTATCAGGAAAAAAATTTATTTTATCCATTAATTTAAATTATTCTCTTAATTTTTTTTGAATGAAACCTGTTATCGCTTCTTCTGACAAGTCAAAGTGTTCATACACATCTTTATAAGGCGCGCTTTCTCCGAACTTATCTATACCAATATTCATCCCTTTGTTTTTTATATATTTTTGCCAAGACATAATGCTTCCAGCTTCTAAAGTAACAACCAGCGAGTTTTCTTCAATAATATCGTTACAAAAATCTTTTGGTTGTTTATCAAAAAGTTCCATACAAGGCATTGAAACGACTTTTGAGTGAATATTATTTTCTTTTAGTTTTTCTTGGACTTTTAAAGCGAGCTCAACTTCAGTACCCGAAGCTACCAGAGTTACGTTGCTTTCATGGGAGGTGATATTGACTACGTATGCTCCTTTTTCACATTTATTTTCTCTAGAGTTTATAGGATTTATATAAGGAACTTTTTGCCTTGATAATGCTATTGCACTTGGAGTGTTATGGCTTTTTAAAGCTATCTCCCAACACTCTAAGGTTTCGTTGATATCCGCTGGTCTAAAAACATTTAAATTTGGAATAGCCCTGAGTCCTGTAAGTTGTTCTATAGGTTGGTGAGTAGGACCATCTTCTCCTAAACCAATAGAGTCGTGTGAAAAAATATATATAACCTTTAGACCCATCAATGCTGATAATCTAATAGAAGGTTTGCAATAATCAGAAAAAATTAAAAATGTTCCACCATAAGGTATTAATCCTCCGTAAAGGGCTAACCCATTCATTACTGCAGCCATTCCATGCTCTCTTACTCCATAATGAATATAATTCCCTTCAAAATTTTTAGAATTTATAATTTTTGAATTATTAGTTTTTGTATTGTTGGAACCACTCAAGTCTGCTGATCCACCGATAAGTTGTGGTAGTATAGCAGAGATACTTTCAATAGCTGCCATCGAGCATTGCCGAGTGGCTAGGCTTGGTTTAGACTCAAAATATTTTGTTTTTTCTTTATTAATTAAGCTCACTAAATTTTCTAAATCATAATTTAAATAATTTTTTTCTAGATCGCTTTTAATTTTAGAACTTTTTTTATTGATAGTTTCTTCCCATTTCTTCTCCAGCAGCTCTCCTTTATCACCAATTTTCCTCCATTCATCTAATACTACTTGTGGAATTTCGAACGGTTTATTATTCCATTTTAGTTTTTTTCTAACCAATGCAATTTCTTCATCACCCAAAGGAGAGCCATGCGAGGAGGCTTTACCAGATTTATTTGGCGACCCAAATCCTATAATAGTTTTGCAAGATATCAATGTAGGCTTATTAGATTTTGAAGCTTTTGAAATTGCTTTAGAAATTTGCTTTTCATTGTGACCATCAATTTCTAAAAAATTCCAACCATATGATTCAAATCTTTTTTTATAATTATCTGAAACACTTAATGAAGTTGAACCATCAATTGAAATTTTATTATTATCAAAAAAAACAATTAGGTTTTTTAATTTAAGATGGCCAGCTAAACTCATTGCTTCGTGGCTGATACCTTCCATTAGATCTCCATCGCTAGCAATTATGAAAGTTTTATTATTGATCACAGTGGAACCAAACTTTTTTCTATAGATTTCCTCAGCTATCGCCATTCCAACACCATTTCCTAAACCTTGCCCCAATGGACCAGTTGTAGTTTCTATTCCCGTGCCTACTTTGTATTCAGGGTGACCCGCGCAGATAGAATTCAATTGTCTAAATTTTTTTATGTCATTAATTGAAATGCTTTTATAACCACAAAGATAAAGAAGAGAGTAAAGTAACATCGAACCATGTCCTGCTGATAAAACAAATCTATCTCTATTAATCCAATTAGGATTTTTTGGATTAAACCTCAGGTGGTATTTAAATAAAACAGTAGCAACGTCTGCCATACCCATCGGCATACCCGGATGTCCCGAATTTGCTTTTTGAACAGCATCGATTGATAAAAATCTAATTGCGTTTGATAATTGATTAAATTTTACACTCACTTTTAATTACCTATATAGACTTAAACTAACTATATCAATAATATGCTATAAAACTTTATGAGTAATTTCGAAAAGAAAGAGCAAAATTTAAACCAACTTATTGATAAATTAAATTCAATGGCTTTAAGTTATTCACAGCCTAGTCATGAACTTAAAAAAATAAAAAATGAAAAAAATGAATTAGCTAATAAAAAAAAAGAAATTGAAAAACAAAATCAAGAGCTAATGAGAGAACACAGGTATCTAAAAGAAAAAATAAAAAAACTCCAAATAGAAGTTAATAAAAAATCTGAATTAGAGGCTAGGTTTAATCAAGATATTGATGAATTAAGCCAGGAAACGGAAAGCCTGGTTAGAGAAATAGACAAATGGCAAATGTAAATATAAAATTTAATAATAAAGACTACCTCTTATCATGCGATGATGGGCAAGAAGAATCATTAAAGAAGCTTACTAAATTTTTGGACAAAAAATATTCTGAATTAAAAGATAAGCTAGGTAATATTGGAGAAAATAAACTTCTATTAATTACAACAATACAGTTGATCGATGAATATTTTAATTTAAAACAAAAAGTTTCAAACCAAAAAAATAAATTAGATGAAATATCAAATAAATTTAAGGAAATAAAATCCTTAGCAATTCAATACAAAGAAAATAAGGATGTGGAAATTAAAAAATTAAACGAAGAATTGGACGGATTTAAAAAGACTATTGAAGAAAATAATTCTTTATATGAGTCTATGCTTGATAAAACAACTCAATCATTGGAGAAAATAATTTCTAATACAGAGTCACTGTCAAAAACACAGTAGATGAGTCAAAAAAAAATACTCAGAAAAAAATATTATTATTTAAGAAAAAAAAAATATTATGAAATTAAAAGAGATTTTTTTTTCCCTTTAATTAAATTAATTAAATCAAAATTTAAAAAAAAAAATTTTAACCTAGCTTTATACCATCCTTCAAACTTTGAATTAAATGTTCTAAAGTTTTTAGAAAATGATTATATGAAAAACCAAAATATTCTTATCCCGGTAATTGAAGGTCAAAATAATATGAATTTTTATCCATGGAAAAAAAATCAAGCTTTATTTGTAAATAGATTTGGAATGTTGGAGCCCGAAAAATCTATAATAAAAATTCCAAACTTTATGCTAATTCCAATTTTAGTTTATGATAACTACAAATATAGACTGGGTTATGGCAAAGGATTTTATGATCGATACTTAAATAAATATCTAAAAAAATTTAAAAATATTGTAACTGTAGGTGTTGCTTTTTCGTTTCAAAAATATCATAAGCTACCGAGAGATAAAAATGATGTTAAACTTAATTATATTTTGACAGAAAAGGGTATTTATTAATGAAAATATTAATTTTAGGTGATGTTATGGGATCTTCAGGAAGAGAAGCCATAAATAAAAAACTCCCTACTATAATTAAAAAATACGAAACTAATTTTATTGTTGTAAATGGCGAAAATGCTGCTGATGACGGAAGGGGTATAACTAAAGGGATAGCAGAAGAATTTTTTAAAATGGGTGTTGATGTAATTACTTCTGGGAACCATATCTGGGATAAAGAGGAAACAACAAATTATATTGATACAGAAAATAGATTGTTAAGACCTTCAAACTTGGCTGAAGGCTCTCCCGGAAGAGGTTATGAGATATATTTTACAAAAGATAAAAAATATAAAATTGGAGTAATAAATCTTATGGGAAATGTTTTTATGAGAAAAACAGAAGATGTGTTTCAAGAAGCAAAAAAAATAAGCAAAAAAATGATTTTAAAAAAAGATGTAGATTTTCTTGTAGTAGATTTTCATGGGGAGATAACAAGTGAAAAAATGGCTGCAGGACATTTTTTTGACGGTCTAGCAACTTGTGTTGTTGGAACTCACACTCACGTACCAACAGCTGATACAAGAATTTTAGATAATGGCACGGCGTATCAAACTGACATTGGTATGTGTGGTGATTACAATTCTGTTATTGGCATGAACAAAGAAAATTCTATAAAAAAATTTCTTAAAGATAAAGAGGCTGTAAAACATTTTCCCGCAGATGGAGAGGGGACTTTATCAGGAATAATTGTTGAAACAAATATTGAGACGGGGTTAGCTAAAAATGTTACTCGTTTAATTGATGGAGGTAGTTTAGCAAAGTAATTATGGCAGGACATTCTCATTGGGCAGGAATAAAACATAAAAAAGGAAGGGCAGATAAAGAAAGGTCAAAAATATTTTCGAAGCTCTCAAGAGAAATCACAGTTGCTGCAAAATTAGGAGACAAAGACCCAGACATGAATCCTAGATTGAGAACAGCTATTCAAGCAGCAAAACAAGCTAACATGCCAAAAGATAATATTTCAAGAGCGATAAGAAAATCAGAGATGAGCGGAGATAAAAACTATGAAGGGTTAAGATACGAGGGATTTGGACCATCAAATGTTGCTTTAATAATTGAAACTCTAACTGATAATAAAAATAGGTCTGCATCAAGTATTAGAACTGTGTTACAAAAAAAAGGAGGAAGATTAGGAGAATCAGGTTCAACAACTCATATGTTTTCTAATTGTGGTATTATTCATGTAGAAAAAAAAAAAATTAAAGAAGAAGAAGTATTTGAAATTGCAATTAATGCTGGAGCAAAAGATTGCATAAGTTTAGATGAAATTTTTGAGATAATAACCGAAAAAGAGGACTTTTATAAAATTAAAACTGAATTAGAAAAAAAAATTGAAAATTTTAATTATTCTTCAATAGAATGGAGACCTTTAAACTACATAGATTTAAATAAAGATCAAAGCAAACAAGTTGTTGAAATTTTAACTGCATTAGAAGAGCTAGACGATGTTCAGAATATTTTTACTAATGCTAATTTAAAAAATTTACAATTATGAAAATTATTGGAATAGACCCCGGGTTAAGTGGTGCGATAGCTGTGCTGGAAAATAATAAAGTTTTAAATATATTTGATATGCCGGTAATGTCTGAGGGAAAAAAAAATAAAAGACAATTAAATAGTGCTTTGCTCGTTAACTTAATTAAAGAGAACATCAACTTAAACGAGGACGTATCTGTGGTAGTTGAGCAAGTTAATGCGATGCCTGGCCAGGGAGTTACTAGCATGTTTAATTTTGGCCAAACTTTTGGTGCTATTAAGGGAGTTTGTGCTGCACTAGAACTGCCAATTTTCTTTGTTAGACCTTCAAAATGGAAAAAACACTTTGAATTAATCAACTCTTCAAAAGATTCAAGCAGGACAAAAGCTATAGAAATGTACCCAAAACTGTCAAATCAGCTTTCAAAAAAAAAAGATGTTAATAAATCTGATGCAATTTTGATTGCTAGATTTTTTTGTGAAACAAGATTAACTGAAGAAAATTAAACCCAAATTCATTATTAACGCCAAATTCATGACACATTCTAAAAGTAATCAGGCTTAATGGAACAAGATATAGCAGCTCAAGTTGTTGGACTAGGTGGAGCGACCGACTTTTCTTTATGGAAACTTTTTTTAAGAGCTGATTTTGTAGTTAAATTTGTAATTATCTTATTAATAGCTTGTTCAATTTTTTCATGGGCATTAATTTTTGATAAATTTAAATTATTTAAAAAAATTAATAATTCAATTGAAGATTTTGAAAAAAAATTTTGGAAAGCTAAATCTGCAGAAAGCTTTAATAATAATTTACCTGCTAATTCTAGCGATCCAGCAATACTTATTTTTAAATCTGCAATGGCAGAACTAATCAAAACTAAAAGACAATCTTCAGCAATTCAAGCAGCAAGAGTAGGCAGAATATTAGAAATTGCCACTGATACTGAAATGAAAAAAGTAGAAAAAAATTTTACATTTTTAGCGACAGTAGGTTCTACTGCTCCTTTTATCGGATTGTTCGGCACAGTTTGGGGAATTATGAATTCTTTTCAGTCAATAGCAATATCTAGAAACACAAGTTTAGCGATTGTCGCACCAGGAATAGCAGAAGCATTGTTTGCTACAGCACTTGGATTATTAGCCGCTATACCAGCTGTAGTAGCTTATAATAAATTTAATAACGACTCTCAAAAATACTTCTCGAGAATAGAAAATTTTTCAAAAAGATTTTTGTCAATAATTTAATAATGGCTTTTAATTTTAATCGCTCAAGAAAAGAACCAATGAGTGAAATAAATGTAACACCATTTGTTGATGTAATGTTAGTTCTTCTGATTATTTTTATGGTTACAGCACCTCTTTTAACCGTCGGCGTTCAAGTTGACCTTCCCGAGTCTGCCGCAGACTCATTGCCAGATGATCAAGAACCACTTACTTTAAGTATTAATTCTAAAGGTGAAATTTATATTCAAGAACATCAAGTTGCTTATCAAAAAATGATACCCAAACTCTTAGCCATTGCGAAAAACAGAACAGATACAAGAATTTATGTTAGAGGGGACAAAAATATAAATTACGGCAGAGTTTTAGAAGTTATGGGAACCTTATCCGGCGCAGGATTTTCTAAAGTAGCTTTAATATCTGAGCCCTATAAAAATTAGGATGAATTATGATAAGAAGTTTAATTTATTCAATAACTTTTCATTCTGTTTTAGTTTTATTAACTATTCTAAGCTTACCTTTTATGCTTAGAGAACCAGTCGATCTTCCTCCAATAGTTTCAGTAGAACTAATTCAAATTACTGACAAAACTAGTATTCCTTATGCACCTAAAGCTAGAAAAATAATTGAAGAAACAAAAAAAAAAGAAGAAGAAAGATTAGTATCTGAACAGGCTCCTCCAACAGCTAAAGCAAAAGAAAAACCAGATCGGATCCCACTTCCAAATGAGATGAAAGAAGAAAAAAAGATAATTAAAAAAAAACAAAATCCTGAAGAGGTAAAACCTGAAATTAGACAAGCATCAGAATTTGAAAAAAAGGAAATAGTAAATACCAATCAAATAGCTGCATTAATTGATAAGGCAAAAGAAGTAGAAGCAGTTGAGAAAAAAAAAACAGATAAAATTACCCAAAGTAGTCAAAAAAACTCATTCGCTACAGGTCTAACACTTTCGCAAGAAGATGCTTTAAGAGCTCAAATATTTGGTTGTTGGAGCGTGCCTTTAGGATTACCATATGACGAAGATTTACTTGTAAGAATTAAACTTCAATTAAAAAAAGACGGAACAATTATGAAATCTGAGATTTTAGATCACCAGAGAATGAACAGACCGGGGCAGAAATTTTATAAAGTGTTAGCGGAAAGCGCGTTAAGAGCTGTTAGATTATGTCAACCACTAAAAGTACCACCTACTGGTTACGACAAATGGAAAGATTTACAATTAAATTTTAATCCAACAGAAATGTTAAAAGGTTGAAATGAAAAGAACACTTTTAATTTTTATATTAAATATTTTTTTAATAAATAAATCTTTTGCTTTAATAGAAATCGATATTACAAGAGGTAATCTAGATCCTTTACCTATAGCAGTTTCACCTCTTCATGTTGATATTAAATCTGAAAATTTTGAGGGATTTAAAATTAAAGAACTTGGTGAAGATATTTCAAAAATAATTGAAGATAATTTTAGAGCAACAGGATTATTCAACCCTTTGAAGAAAGAAGCCTTTGTTCAAAAACCAGATATTGCACATTTGAAACCAAGGTTTGAAGATTGGAGATTAATAAAGGCTCAAGCACTAGTTACAGGAAAGCTTTTAGTTACAGATGGAAAATTGAAAGTTGAGTTTAGACTTTGGGATTTAGCAGCTGCTAAAGAAATGACTGCATTAGCATTCACAACTACACCTTCAAATTGGAGAAGAGTAGCTCATCTTATTTCTGATAAAATCTACGAAAGGCTTACAGGCGAGGACGGGTATTTTGATACAAGAATAATCTACGTTGCAGAGAGTGGCCCCAAGGAGCAGAGAGTTAAAAAATTGGCAATCATGGACCAAGATGGAGCCAATACAAAATATTTAACATTAGGTACTGAACTAGTTTTAACTCCAAGATTTAATCCAACAAATCAAATGGTGACTTACATGTCGTATTTCAGAAATATGCCAAGAGTTTATCTGCTAGATATTGAAACTGGTACACAAGAAGTAGTTGGAAACTTTCCGGGAATGACTTTTGCACCAAGATTTTCACCAGATGGAAAAAAAATTGTTATGAGTTTTGCAAAAGACGGTAACTCAGATATTTATACAATGGATTTAGACTCAAGAGTTGTTGAAAGAATTACCGACCATTCATCTATAGATACATCTCCATCATTTTCACCTGACGGTAAATTTATTGCATTCAACTCTGATAGAAGTGGCCTACAACAAATTTATGTTATGAGAAGTGATGGAAGTGGTGTCAAAAGAATTACTTTTGGTAATGGCATATATGGAACTCCTGTTTGGTCACCAAGAGGAGATTTAATTGCTTTCACAAAAATGAGAAAAGGTAGATTTTATATTGGTGTTATGAGAGTAGATGGAAGCGGTGAAAGATTATTAACAGAAAATTACTACCAAGAAGCTCCATCTTGGTCACCAAATGGAAGAGTTTTAGTTTTCTATAGAGAAACAAAGTCGGGATCCAAAGGAGAGGGTTTCACTGCTAAATTATGGTCAATTGATATAACGGGATATAATGAAAGAAGGCTTAAAACTGAAACCGATGCTTCAGACCCATCTTGGTCCTCTCTTTTATCAAAATAAAGCAAGAATTTGAGTAAAATACACTTGAATAACACTTAATAATTTGAAATAAACCACATACAAACCCAGGGGAAAAAATGATATTTAATAAGAATTTAAAAAACGTATTACTAGTAATATTTGCTACTTTAATTTTAAGTGCATGTTCTACTGCAAAAAAATCAGGTAATGTAGATGGCGATGTTTATACTGGAAAAGAAACAGTTGAGTATTTAGCTTCAGGAGTTCCTGACAGAGTATTCTTTGCGACAAACAAATCTTCTTTAACAACAGCTGCAAGAGAAACTTTAAGAAAACAAGCTACCTACTTGAGAAAAAACAAAAATCTTAATGTAACAATCGAAGGTCATGCTGATGAAAGAGGTACAAGAGAGTACAACTTAGCATTAGGTGAGAGAAGAGCTAATGCTGCTAGAGATTATTTAATGACTTACGGAATTTCTGGAAACAGAATCGCTGTAATTAGTTATGGTAAAGAAAAACCTGTAAACCCAGCTGGAACACCATTAGCTTGGTCTCAAAACAGAAGATCTGTAACAGTAAAAGTTAACTAATTAAAAATTTAAAAAATACAAAGACCCCTTAATTTCAACTTAAGGGGTCTTTTTTTTGCCATTATATCAAACTAAAAACAAATCATGTTTATTAACATGAAATTAAACAAAACTTTAATATTCGTAATTTTATTAATTTTTATTAAACCTGCATCAGCCGAAGAAGACGAGATTTATTTAAAAGAAATTGCAGATCAAATTAAGGTTATTACAAATGATCTTAAAACATTAGAAAAAGCTGTTTATCAAAAATCAGATGTTGTTAGTTTAAAACCATCTAGCTCTGTTAGTTCAGACGGTCTTAACGAAGATATTATGACAAAACATCTTTTAAAATTAAATGAGATAGAAGATCAATTTAGAGAGCTTACAAATAAATTTGAAGAAGTGAATTTTAAACTTGATAAACTTTCAACTCGTGTAACCAAAATTCAATCTGATACACAACTTAGATTTTCTGATTTAGAAACTGGAACAAATACAACAGTAGAAAAACAGTCGGCACTTCCGGGATCAACTAAGCCACAAGATTTTGGTGCTGCACCAGCGTACCAAACATCCAATTTACCCAAAAACCAATCAATTAATTCTATCGAAAGCGCACAAACAGTTATTGCTGAAGAACCAGATCAAAGAGAGTCATTACTTCCAGAAAAGCCTGCCGAGGAACAGTATGAATTTGCAGTTAGCTTTATGAAAATTGGTGATTATGAAACTGCTGAATTTGCCTTAAAAGAATTTATTGATAAAAACAAAGATCACGATTTAGCCGGTAGCGCGCAATATTGGTACGGAGAAACTTTTAGGATAAGACAATTATACTCAGATGCAGCTTCTGCTTATCTTGATGGATATCAAAATTACCCAAAAAGCATGAAAGCTCCAGATAATCTTTTAAAGCTAGGAATTACAATGGTACAACTTGGTGAAAAAGATCAAGGGTGTAAAATGATTTCTGGTATTAAAAAAGAATATCCAAAAGCTAACAAGTCTGTGTTACAAAAAGCTCAGTATGAGCAAAAAAAATTCAAGTGTAAATCTTAAAAACGGTTT
>Ga0209425_10007286_pt1 | contig 10438 bp, 8 predicted proteins | sample COG_05_FD_184749 | JGI IMG/M metagenome (GOLD analysis project Ga0209425, IMG submission 184749) | Pelagic Microbial community sample from North Sea - COGITO 998_met_05 (SPAdes) (version 2) | ecosystem: Environmental > Aquatic > Marine > Neritic zone/Coastal water | place: Helgoland, sampling... | reverse complement strand
GCCGCTAATTTTCATGAAAAACACGACCTTCACATACACGTGCCAGAAGGAGCGACTCCCAAAGATGGGCCAAGTGCAGGCGTCGGTATGTGTACGGCTCTAGTATCAGCCCTGGCCTCTATTCCTGTTCGTGCTGACGTGGCAATGACCGGAGAAATAACGTTACGAGGGCAGGTGCTGAAAATCGGTGGATTGAAGGAAAAATTATTGGCCGCGCACCGGGGCAACATTAAAACTGTTCTAATTCCTGCCGATAATGAGAGGGACCTCAAAGAAATTCCAGATAATATCAAAGCGGATTTGAACATCATTCCTGTTCGTTGGATCGATCAAGTTTTGGAACACGCGCTTGAGTATCAACCGACTCCTTTGAGCGCTGAAAAAAAAGCGCCCTCAGCTAAAGATGCGAAGCAAGAAGATAAAGATAAAAGTAGTGATGACAAGCACATAAATACCCATTGATACCGCGTGTTTCCTGTTGACATAGCTTTCACGCTATTGGTATAAAGGTCAGGTATTACGCGAGGTTTGCGTGACATTTTGGGGAAAAGAATTAGATAGATCCAGAGCTTAGACTTTGTATATTTTGATCAATAATATTGAACTGAATAAACCGCCAATTTTTAGGCCTTCATAGATTTAGAAAATCACACAAATTTAGAAAAAGGGGATAACGTGAATAAATCAGAATTAATAGATGCTGTTGCCGCGAGTGCGGACCTTCCTAAAGCTGCTGCAGGGCGTGCTATCGATGCAACGATTGACGCAATTACGGATTCTTTAAAGAAAGAAGACCCAGTAGTGTTAGTTGGTTTCGGAACATTTGCAACTAAGCACAGAGCGGCTAGAGTTGGTCGTAATCCCCAAACTGGAGAGCCAATCCAAATTAAGGCGGCTCGTGTACCTAGCTTTAAAGCCGGCAAGGCACTTAAGGATTCTGTTAACTCTTAATTTAGTTGATTGAACTGCAACATCACTAACTAAGCTGCGAGTTCTGTAGCTAGTGTAAATTCTCAGCTCTAGAGTTCATAGCTGCGAATTAGGTGCATGGAATCGAGAAGCTGATTTCCCTAGCAGTTCCCAAGAGGAAGTAGGGCGCATCTATGATGCGCCTTTTTTGGTTTACGAATTACATTACTATCCCCACTAAGGGGAAGCAATAAATAAGCGATTTAGCGGAATTTAGGAACAACTATGCTGCAAGATATACGTGACAATTCACAGGGTGTGATAGCGAAGGTCATCATCGGTTTTATCGTAGCGATATTTGCTCTTTTTGGAGTGGATTCGATCGTGAGTGGTTTCATAGCATCGCCGCCAGTCGCTGAAGTTAATGGAGAGGAAATAACCGAAGCCCAGCTGCAGGTGAACACACAGAATCTATTGAATTCTATTGGCGGAAGCGCCGATTCCCTAGATCAAGGCCTGCTTGAGCAAATCGCACTGTCACAGATACTAGAAGAAGTGTTGCTAAGACAGTCTGCGGAAAAGTCGGCGATGACTGTGTCTAATGATCGAATTGACAGATCTATTATAGAAAATCCTAATTTCCAGATTAACGGTGTATTCAATGCCGACTTAGCCGTACGGACCATGGCTAGCCAAGGTTTTAGTATTCCTATTTATCGGGAATCCCTGAGGCAACAGATGTTGCTGTCACAGCTTGCTAACGCTTACAGCAGTTCGGCTTTTGTCACGAATTCAGAATTAGAACGAATAGCTGGCCTGTCGGCGCAGACTCGAGACTTTCGTTATCTCTCAATTCCTTTAGGCACTCGTACTCTGGACTCGGCAATTTCAGATGCGGAGATTGAAAGTTACTTCGATGAGAACCAACAAGATTTTACGCAGCCGGAGACAGTATCGGTGAGTTATGTGATGTTGGATAAGAACGTAATCTCTAGTGAGATCGAACTCGACGAAGGTGTCGTTGAAGCGCAGTATGAGGCCGAGAGGGCGTCTTTTGAAGGATCGGCTGAAAAGCGGGCTTCACACATACTTTTCGAAGTTGGAGGTGATCTCAGCGAAGACCAGGCTCTAGAGATGGCAACTACAGCTAAACAGCGAATCGATGCTGGTGAGGAGTTTGAAGCAGTAGCGTTAGAAATGTCTACAGATACCGCTTCTGCAGAAGTGGGTGGAGATATTGGTTATACCGATGGAACTGCCTTCCCGGTAGCCCTCGAAGAAGCGCTAGAAATTTTATCAGTAGATGAGGTCTCGGCACCGGTCGTCTCAGATTTCGGTGTTCATATCGTGAAACTGACTGAGGACTCAGTAAATGTATTTCAGGATTTAGAAGAAGTTGCCGAACGAATCGAGCGAGAATTAAAAAGCTCAGAAGTAGAGCTGATTTATGCCGAGCGATTGGGGGATCTTTCTAACCTGGCGTTTGAGACGGGAAACTTAGAAACTATTTCGGAAGAGCTTGAGATGGAAGTGCTCATCAGTGGCAATTTTGGCCGTAGCGGAGGAAGTGGTATTTTCTCTAATCAGGCGCTTATTGCTGCAGCATTTTCTGACGAGGTTTTACTTGAAGATAATAACAGTGAAGTGGTTGAGCTAAGTCCCTCGCAGGCTGTAGTGCTGAATGTGACCCTTTTCAATGAAGCTACTGTTCTTCCGCTTGAGGAAGTCGAGCCAGAGATCGCGGTAATAATTCGAACTCAGATGGAGCGCGATGCAGTTCAGGATCTTAATGAGCAGCTTCTGACTAGCATAGAAAACGATGAGCCTGTCGATCAGCTCCTGGCTGACAATCAAATACAGTGGCTCACAGAGGAAGGTGCGAATAGGTCTGCAGCCAATGTTAATAGAGAGATTTTAACTCAGGTTTTTTCTATGTCTTTAGCCGATACGGGTACACCTGTCTATGGCAACCTTACACTAACGAATGACACTGCCGTTATTGTTGAACTGACTAATATCAATGCAGGCTCAATAGCTTCATTGGCAGACACAGACCGAGAAAACATGGTTAGCTCTATGATTTCGGATTTAGGCAATAGCGACTTTCAGGCCTATATGAGCAACTTGCAAGAGAGCGCGGACATCGAGTCGCGCATTCTAGACGAACAGCCGCTCTAGTTGGCTATACCCCTTCGGTTTCGAGATCGTTGAGCGAGCCCATGGCGGTAGTGTTGAAACCGCCATCAACATAAAGAATTTCGCCACTGATTCCAGAGGCTAGGTCAGAGCAAAGAAAGCTCGCTGCATTTCCCACTTCGCTGATAGTAACGTTTCTCCTCAGAGGGGTTTGCTGAGCATTGTGTTTAAGCATTTTCCTAAAGCTCTTTATGCCGGCAGCTGCAAGAGTCTTTATCGGACCGGCAGATATAGCATTTACTCTTGTCCCTTCGGGTCCTAAGCTTGCAGCCATATAACGTACGTTGGCTTCTAGGCTCGCTTTCGCTAAGCCCATAACATTGTAATTAGGAAGGCTACGGACCGCTCCTAAGTAGCTCAAAGTGAGCAGGGAGCCGTTTCTGCCTGCCATCATGGACTTTCCAGCTTGGGCGAGCGCGACGAAGCTATAGGAGCTGATTTCGTGCGCCATCAGGAATCCCTCTCGCGTCGTTACGTCTACATAGTTTCCGTCGAGCTCATTGCCGGGTGCGAACGCGAGGCAGTGAACGATTCCATCAAGACCGTCCCAGCGCTGGCCGAGTTCCTCGAATAGGCTTGTAATTTCACTGTCTTTGCCCACATCGCAGGGGAACACTAAGTCAGAGTCCCAGGTTGCTGCAAATTTAAGAACACGCTCCTTTAGCTTCTCATTCTGATAAGTAAAAGCCAGTTCGGCACCTTCGCGATACATTGCCTGGGCAATGCCTGAAGCGATCGAGAGCTTGCTTGCAACGCCAAGAATTAGGTACTTTTTTCCTGTTAGATAACCCATGCCTCTATCCTGTTTTAGCTGGTATTTATGGCAGTATTTTACTGTATTTTGCGCAAATTACCCACGTCTAGCGCTAACTAGTATGAGACGTGCCTTGGTTGCTATAAAGCCTTTAATTACTTAATGCCATGCATGAAGTGCTTCAATACAGGGGATATAAACAAGGCAAATATTCCTATGCCGATACTGTAGATGCCTGCCGTGTAATAAACATCCATATAGTTGGCAAGGGCCGTCGCAGAGTCTACAACTTCTCCACCAATCGTGTCGGAGCCAGTCATAGCCGCAATGGTGCCAGATATATAGTTTCCTCCGGCCATGGCTAGAAACCAACAGCCCATCATCATCCCGACAACACTTGGAACGGAGAGTTTGGTGGTCATAGAAAGACCAACCGGGGATATGCAAAGCTCAGCCGTGGTATGTAGCAGATACAATAGGATCAGCCAGATTAGTGCGATCTGCGTAGGGTCAGTCGCTAGTGACGCGCCATACACCAAAAATAAGAAGCCGAGTCCGAGCTGGATTAGTGCTAGGGCAAATTTAGTAGGCGTGCTGGGTTCCCAGCCGCGTCGGTTTAGATAGATCCAGGCAATGCTGAAGACAGGCGCCAAGGTAATGATAAAGAAGGCATTAACCGATTGAAACATTGCTGCCGGCAGTTCGAAGCCGAATACGATGCGATCTACATTTCGGTCTGCCATCAGGTTTAGTGAGCTGCCAGTCTGTTCCCAGAGTGACCAAAAGATAATCTGATAGCTCATTAGGAAGAGACAGACGAGCATTCTATTCCTGTCTATCTGTTCACACTTGGTGAATGCGTAGACAACAACCGTTAGAGTCATGCCTACAAGCGTAGCACCAACAAGGCCACCTACTAGTGGTGGTGCCTGCATCAGTTGCCAGCATACCAAAACGCCTACGAAGGCCAATATGTAGATAAACATTTCGCGGCTAATTCCTGGAAAGATTTTTTGCTGCAGCGCCACAGGATCCTTCGGTAGTCCGGCTGCTCCGAATAGGTGATGGCCTTTAATAAATACCGCTAGACCGAATAGCATGCCGATACCGGCTGCACCGAAACCCCAGCTGAAGCCTTTATATTGCAATAACAGACCGCAGACTATCGCGCCTAAGAATGAGCCGGCATTGATTCCCATATAGAATAGTGTGAAGGCTCCATCGCGTCGGGGGTCTTCGCGCTCGTACATCGAACCTACGAGCGTAGAGATGTTTGCTTTCAAGAAGCCTACGCCCATGATGATTAGTCCAAGCGAGAGGTAGAACACCTGAAGGTAGAACGGGTCGCGGTGAATGAGCGTCTCACCATCGACGATGGTCTCTATCGCTTGGGAGCCTTCGACAGCCATGCCTAAGTGGCCGGCAACGAGTAATATCGAGCCTAGAATGACCGCCTTGACAGGTCCGATGTAGCGGTCCGCGACCACTCCTCCAATAACGGGTGTTATGTAAACGAGTGATATATAGGCCGCATAGATGCTTGAGGCAGATTGGTCTGAGAATAAAAAGTGTTGGGTCAAATAAAAGATGAGCAGGGCACGCATACCATAATAACTAAAGCGTTCCCACATTTCGGTTAGAAAGCAAATTGCCAAGCCGCGTGGATGGCCTAAAAACTCTTTTGGTGCAAGGCCAGTGTTTACGTTATTTGTCATATCTGCTAGTTTCCAAAATTCTCCGGAATAACTTGAAGTTCTTGTCCTGGGAAAATTAAATCATCAATTCGCAGCTGATTCCACAGCAACAGCTTTTGCAAGCCAATGCCGAAGCGTCTAGCTATTGTGTCCATGCTATCGCCACGCTGTACAACATAGAAAGCAGCGCGATCGCTGAGTTGAACTTCGGGCTCTTTAATCTTGCTTTCAAGGGCATAGGATAAATTCAAAATCTGGCCTGGTTGCAGTAACTCCTCGACGGATATCTGATTCCAGGCGGCGATCTCGATCGAGCGTAGCTGAAACCGTCTTGCAATAACCCAGAGATTATCTCCATTTCTCACCGTATACTGCTCTGGTACTTGAGGGAGTTGACGTGTCCTCTGTGTTGTCACACGCGGCGCGGAAGCGAGAAGCTCGGGATCATTTGTACGTGGGATCAATAAGGACTCGCCCGCTCTAATACGACTGCCAACTAGTGAGTTAAACGTCTGTAGTATATCAACGCGGGTGTTTAATTTGCGCGCAATTGCGCCTAGAGTATCACCCGGTTTTATCTCATATCGATCCCAAGTCAAAAGATCACGTTTATCAATGCCGATTAGCGCACTTTCAAGTAATGCTGCGTTCTCGAAGGGCAGCAGCATTTCTTGTGGTTGATTTGGATGAGTTGCCCATTGGAGGTAGCCGGGATTCAGTGCCCGTAGTTGTTCATAGTCAATTTCGGCTAGCCTTGCAGCCTGTGAGAGGTCTATTTGCGTTCCGATCTCGACGGAGCGGAGGACTGGTTCGTTGGCTAGCGGCTTTAATTCGATGCCCCAAGCGTCGTTGTCAGCGATGATGGCTGATAGAGCGAGTAACTTTGGTATGTGCGCTTCTGTCTCGCCGGGCAAATTGAGAACCCAAAAATTTATTTCTTCCTCTTTACTCCTGCGAATAGCTCGACGCAGATTCCCATCTCCTGTGTTATAGGCTGCGATCGCGAGCAACCAATCTGCATCGAATTGTTTGTAAAGTTGCTCCAAATAGTTCAAAGCGGCATCAGTAGAGGCCAAAGGATCTCTGCGGCCATCGAACCACCAGTCTTGCTGGAGCCCAAAGCTCGAGCCCGTGGCACCAACGAACTGCCATAGGCCGACTGCATGCTGTCTCGAATAAGCGTTGGGATTATAAGTACTTTCAACCATTGGCAATAGCGCGAATTCTAATGGTAGTCCGCGGCGCTCAATTTCTTCAACAATCTCAAATAAGAAGGGTGAGGCTCGATTCTGAAGCAGGTCGAAATAGCGTTGCTGCATTGAATAGTTCTGAATATATTTAACGACATTTGGGTGTGAGTAGTGGGCATGAAGCTGAAAGCCGTCTCGGATTCTTTCCCATAGATCATCGTAGCTTACGGCGGATTCAGTACTTAGTGGGGACGTCTCGTTTGCTACCTCTGACTTCCCACTCGATGCTTCTGGGCTCTGCGTGGCTTCTTCCATCGAAGTTGCCGCTGCCGGTCTTATTCCTGTAGGTTTGGATAGCTGCAAATTTTGACAGGCTGCAAGAAACAGCGGTAGTAGTGCAATTACGATATTTCTTGTAAGTTTTTGCAAATCAATTGCCTGTGAAATCAGTAGGTGAATTAGTTAATTACAGAGTGCCGCGGGTGGAGTATTAGGACGAGTCTTTTCAGCCTCGAAGCGAAGACCTCAGCGTCATTGCTAGGAATTTGCTTCCAATACTCCTCTGTACTTTTTTGTAGTTTAGTCCCATTGCAGTAAAGGATGTTTTTTACTAGCTCTAATTCGATTCTAGGAAATAGGCTAAGTTGCTTGATTGCCCTCTGCGTTTTCACCAATTCAAAGCGCTCGATTAGCACATCGTTTTTTGCGTCTGCAGCTGCGGCGAAATGGAAACTTTCCATTGTGCACTCATGGATGCAACAGGCTCTCATTTTTGTTAACAGGATGGGCACTTAGCAGAGAGGTTCATGTGTAATCTCAGTTAAGCCTTCAAATAACCAACTGCAATCAGTTGGCAAAAAAATGTCGCCAAAAAAAATAAGTGAGTCGATTTGGTTTTCGTCTTCGGTGCAATAGGCGATATGATAAAGAGTGTGACATGGCGTTTCATTAATAAACAAGCTCTAGCTGAATAAGGTAGTGCTGTCGTCCTCAGTTTCAAATTCACGTACCCCGTTGATGCCTCTCGAACTAGGCCTGGCTGCTTGCCAGAAATATCTCTTCTTCAAATCCTGAATACCGTCAGTATGCCGGAGAGTTGCCGATCACTGCTTTCCAAATATTCGATTACCCGCTGTTCATCGCCAAGATCAAAAACGCAGACCTACCTGTCAGCCTCGCCGGTGGCCCAAATGTAATTGCCTATAGAGGCTGAAATAGAGTAGATAGCACTAATCACAGGGATGGAGTTGACTCCAATGCGACATGATATAAGGAAACCCAGCTATTACAAGCCATATTGTCTCGCTGTGCATTGCATTGAGTGGATATCACTTAATTTCTCGAGTGATAGTGTTTACACTAAAGGCTTGGCAATACAGCGGGTTAAATTCACTAAGACAAGCAAATGAACTTACTTTCTAAACATGAGACTCGCCGTCGTCTGCTTCGCGGCATGCCTGAACCTGACTTGCTCTCAAGTCAGGTAGCGCATTGGTTTCACTCCCCACAAGGAGAGGCTGTTCTTAAGGCTGAGAAAGAAGCGGTTCACAGAGCGCTTGAGAAACTCTTCGGCTACCACATACTGCAGCTAGGATTCAGTGAAGAGCATTCTCTCATTGAGCAGAGTCCCGTGGGTCACAAGATAATTTTCTCCCCTAGTTTAAGGGCAGGGTCTACTAGGGCAGTAGCGAGCAACGAGGCGTTGCCGTTAATCAACGACAGTATAGACATTGTCGTTATTCACCATGCCCTCGATTTTGCGGCGAACAGTCATCGCGTCCTAAGAGAGGCGACTCGCGTGTTGCGTCCTGGTGGCCACATGTTAATACTAGGCTTTAATCCTTATAGTTGCTGGGGGTTTTGGAAGTTATTTAAGCGCAAGAGAAATATCCCTTGGCGGGGCAAATTTATTTCCAAGGGGCGTGTCAGCGACTGGCTGAAGTTGCTTGACCTGCACATTGACTCCATTTCTTACGGGCTGCATTTTATGCCATTGAAGATGTCTAAATTATTGCAGCGCGCAGAAAGCCTCGAGAATTTTGGCAATAAGCTACACAGTCCTCTCGGAGGTGCTTATATTATTCATTGCATAAAACAATCAATGCCTGTTACGCCAATACTGCGGAAATGGCGACCACTACGCGCGCGACCTTCGGTGATGCCCGCAGCGGAAAACGTTCGTGCTAAGATTAAGATTCACTGAGAGTGCTGCCGGTTTAAAGAGTCAAGGGGTCGATTTTTCTAGGTCACAGTAGTTGAGATGAACACGGATGAAGCTTGACGAGGGAATTCCGGCCACAGTGATGGGGAGTATTGCTACGCTATGGTGGTGTGGAGAAGATTCGGCATTGTGTCAAGATCATGACTAGCAATAACAAAATGGAATTCACGGCAGTGATTAGGGTGCTTCAGGCTATGAATAAGACTCGCGATGCGGTGATCACTGAGTAGGTCGACCGTTGGAAGGCAGGTAATTGGCATACGGCAAGCAAGAAGTCAGAACTAAATGTAGAGCACTAGAAGAAGCTCTATTAACAAAGAGAATATTATGCGCCAGATAGTGCTTGATACTGAAACGACTGGTTTGGATCCTTCTCAGGGCCATCGAGTTATCGAAATAGGCTGCGTGGAAATCGACAATCGCAAGCTTACCGGTAAGCATTTTCACTGTTATCTCAATCCGGATCGAGAGATCGATGCAGGCGCCATGGAAGTGCACGGTCTTACTTCACATTTCCTTTCAGATAAACCGCGTTTTCATCAGGTCGAATCAGAGTTTCTGGAGTTCATCGATGGCGCGGAACTGGTTATACACAATGCGCCATTTGATATCGGGTTTCTAGATCATGAGCTGCGTGCTACAAAAACAGATGCACTTAAAATTGCAAGTTTCTGTGCTGTCCTCGATAGTTTGTTACTCGCTCGCGAGAAGCATCCTGGGCAGCGTAACAGTCTTGATGCGCTCTGTAAGCGTTACGGCGTAGACAACACACAGAGGCAACTACATGGTGCCTTGCTGGATGCGGAGATTTTAGCTGATGTCTATCTGGTGATGACAAGTGGGCAATCCAGTCTGCTCCTGGCCGAAGATGAATTAGAAGGATCTACGCGCAGGGCTAAGGCAAAGAAGAGCCATACCCAGAGAGAGAAGATTGCAGTGATTAAAGCCGGCAGTGATGAGCTGGAGGCGCATCGGCAGCGATTAAATGATATTCATGAGAGCAGTGTGCAAGGCTGCCTATGGCTGGAATTAGAAGGCAAAATTCAAGCCTAGTAAGAATTGGCACGAATCACCTTGAACAGCACACGCAGAAACTATAGTATCTTGCGCCAACTCACTGCAGATCTTTGCGAAAATCCAATAGCGTCATACTGTTGCGATTTTTCAAACAGTGTAGTTATAAAATCAGCCCCAGCCGCCTGTATATCGAGTATCCATGTCTCACAAAGAGCATTTTCTCAGTCTCCAACAATTAGGCAAATCCGATAGATTCATACTATTTTACTTATCGCAAATAGTGGTGCGTGATGAGGACGTGCTGTGGAGTCTTGATCAGGTAAGAGATCATTTAGACGACTCTACAGATTTAATCTTGCTGCAACGAGATGTTGACACGGCGGTAATTGCTGTCAGTTTGCAACAGGATATATCTGAGAATCTTCAAGCTAAGCTCAAGTCTTTGCGCAGCCTTCTA
>Ga0209425_10007281_pt1 | contig 10440 bp, 9 predicted proteins | sample COG_05_FD_184749 | JGI IMG/M metagenome (GOLD analysis project Ga0209425, IMG submission 184749) | Pelagic Microbial community sample from North Sea - COGITO 998_met_05 (SPAdes) (version 2) | ecosystem: Environmental > Aquatic > Marine > Neritic zone/Coastal water | place: Helgoland, sampling... | reverse complement strand
CGGAGAGAATATTGCTTGTACTGAGGTTGAAGCGGCGCTTTATCAGGTTTCAAGTGGCATCAAAGAGGCGAGTGTTTTTTCTATTCCTGATGATCGATTGGGCGAAACGGTTGGCGCCGCTTTGTATGTTGAAGAAACGGTCGATATTGCGATGCTCAATGGTGATTTAAAAACGATATTGGCGAAATTTAAATTACCGGAGCGCTACTGGATTTACGCTGAGCGTCTTCCCCGGGGCGCGACTGAAAAAATAGACAAGCGCCAAATACGGGATAGCTGCCTGGCGGGAGAAGTACCAGAAGCCGACACTTCAAGCCGTTAACGGAACTCGAGCTCCTTGTCTTTGAGACCGCCCAGTCGCAGCGTAATGAAATCCTTGATGTAATTCTGATAATTCTTCCAAGGGAGGCGATTCCCTTGTTTAGGGAACTGGTCCTGCGAGCGCAACACATAGCCGGCGCTAAAATCCAGTAAGGGCTCCTCTAGAACGCTGCCGATCATGCGCGGCGTCACGACGCTGTAGCCTCTTTTCGCCATCTTATTGAGTAGCCGACAGACATAACTGGCGGTGAGGTCTGCCTTAAGCGTCCAAGATGAGTTGGTATAGCCCACTGTAAATGCCATGTTGGGTAAGTCAGAGAACATCATGCCGCGGAAAATGAAGCGCTTTGTGAAGTCGAGTTTTTTGTTGTCGACTTGGTATTCCACGCCGCCAGCAAACTTAAGGTTTAAACCGGTCGCCATGATGACGATATCAGCGTCGAGCTGTTGGCCCGATTTAAGCTGAATCCCTTCCCGATTGAATCGATCAATGTGATCAGTGACCACTTCTGCACGACCTTCGCGAATCGCGCTAAACATATCGCCGTCAGGCACCGCACAAAGACGTTGATCCCAAGGGTTGTAGCGCGGTGTGAAGTGAGTCTTTACGTCGTAATCCGAACCCAACTGCTTGCGCACCTCGCTGAGCAGGAAGTGACGCAAGGCTTTGGGACGTTTGCGCGATAAACGATAGACATAAATCTGATACAGCACTTTTTTCCAGCGGGTGAGCCGTGAAGCCCAGGCCACGGGTAGCCACTTTCGGAGCCACATCGCCATTGGGTCCTCGAGGGGAATATCGGCGATATAAGTGGGCGAGCGTTGCAGCATGACCAAGCTTGCGGTCTCACCAGCCATCGTAGGAACAAGGGTGATTGCGGTTGCACCACTGCCAATTACCACAACGCGCTTGTCTCGATAATCTAAATTGTCTGGCCAGTGCTGGGGGTGAACAATTTGTCCCTGAAACTCATCAGTGCCGGCAAAATCTGGTGTATAGCCTTCGTCGTAATCGTAGTAGCCGCTGCAGCTCATAATAAACTGGCAGGTGAGGGTGACGTGTTCACCCGACTCACTCACTAAGGCGGTGACCGTCCAATGCTTGTGTGCGGAAGACCAGTGCGCTGATACAACCTTGTGCTGATAGTGAATGTGCCGCGTTACGTCGTACTCTGCTGCGGTCTCCTGAATGTAACGGCGAATCTTGGCGCCATCGGCAATTGAGGACGCATCTTGCCAGGGCTTGAAGCCATAGCTAAACGTATACATATCGCTGTCAGAGCGAATGCCGGGATAGCGGAATAAATCCCAGGTACCGCCCAGATCAGTGCGCGATTCAAAGATGGCAAAGGTTCTATCCGGGCAGTTGCGGCGTAACTGGCACGCACTACCGATGCCTGACAGACCGGCGCCGATAATCAGCACGTCGACCGATTCGAGCTGTTGAGACATAGTGATAACACTCTTTAAAGAGGCTTGCTATTGCTCGCCTGTACTGTGTTAGATGGGCATCGGTAATGTGCCTGTCTGGATTGAGATAGGCAAGTCTCTATAACGTGAAGGTCGATATGAATGTTGTGACGTGCCTGTGTTGGTCAATTGCCTTAGCTCGCCAAGAGTCGGCCCTGTTGCCGTGATGCGATTTAAACGCTTGACGGCAACAGTTGCTGCAAAAAGGGGTGCGAGCGGCATCTGGGAAGCCCTTATCGACCGCTGCCCGACGGGATACTGAGCCATGTTGTCCTCCCTTGATATTGTTATCGTGGCGCTCTATGCCATCACGCTGTTTGCTTTGGCGCAATGGGTGTCTCGAGAAAAGCCAGGGCATACAAAAGACGCCACTGATTATTTTCTCGCGGGTAAGTCGCTCCCGTGGTGGGCAATCGGGGCTTCGCTGATTGCGGCTAATATTTCTGCTGAGCAGATCATCGGTATGTCGGGGTCGGGTTACGCCATTGGATTGGCCATCGCGTCTTATGAGTGGATGGCGGCCATTACGCTTATTTTAGTTGGCAAATACCTACTGCCTGTCTTTCTAAAGACGGGTATTTACACCATGCCGCAGTTTCTAGAGCAACGGTATGACCATCGGGTGAAAACGGTGATGGCGAGCTTTTGGATGGGTGTATACGTCTTTGTTAATTTAACGTCCATTTTGTGGCTGGGTGCACTGGCGATCAATACCGTAGCGGGTATCGACCTGACCCTCGGGCTGATACTCCTCGGCATTTTTGCCATGTCCTACTCCCTCTATGGTGGTCTGAAAGCGGTTGCGCTGACCGATATTGTTCAAGTGGTATTGCTGGTCGCGGGGGGGTTGATGATTGCGGCCATTCTCCTTGAGCAGATTTCAGGAGGAGCCGGCGTGATGGCGGGTTTTGTCACGCTGATGGAGAGGGTTCCTGATCGTTTTGACATGATCCTGGCCCAGGATCATCCGCACTATATGAGCTTGCCTGGCGTCTCGGTGCTCATTGGCGGCATGTGGGTCATGAATGTGTCGTACTGGGGTTTCAATCAGTACATTATCCAGCGCGCACTGGCAGCAAAAAGTGTGAAGGAAGCGCAAAAGGGCATTGCTTTTGCCGCTTTCTTAAAGCTGCTCATGCCGGTCATCGTGGTGTTACCGGGTATTGCCATGTATGCACTGAACGCCGAGCTGGCAACGCCTGATCAAGCTTACCCCTCAGCCATGGCACTGCTGCCAGCGGGGATGAAAGGATTGGTGTTTGCCGCGTTGTTAGCGGCTATTGTGTCGTCGCTCGCTTCAATGTGTAACAGCATTTCAACCATCTTTACGGTCGATTTGCTCCCATCAATGGTCTCTGAACAGTGGCTAGATCGTCATCGGTTAGCGAGTGGTCGAGGGACGGCGTTGATTGCGATGATGATTGCGATGATGACTGCGCAGCCGTTACTGGGCAATTTTGATCAGGCATTCCAGTACATTCAAGAGTTCACTGGGTTCTTCACGCCCGGCATTGTGGCGATCTTTTTATTGGGTATGTTTTGGCGCCAGACAACGGCGACGGGTGCGCTGTTAGCCGCCGTCGGGTCAGCGGTTTTATCTTTGGCGATGAAGCTACTGTTACCCACACTGCCCTTTATTGATCGCGTCGGGCTGGTGTTCTTGCTGTGTGTCGTGATTGCTGTTGTCTGGTCTTTGCTAAGGCCGCAACCGCAACCGGGCTACATCGAACCGTCGGGAGTCAGTTTTGTGACCTCTACTGGGTTTAATGCCGCCGGCATCGTGGTGAGTTGCATGCTGGCTTTTTTCTACAGTACTTGGTGGTGATGCATTGTAGGAGTATTGGTTAACACTGTTTTGCAGAAGGGAGCACCGCTAATGAGATGTTTTATCGCACTCGTTTTGTTCATCAGCGCACTGGGTTGTTCCGATACCCATGCCCCAGCCTTAGGCGCTGGCGATGCTGCCGGCACTGATGCAGGCAGGGCGACCGAGGAATGGTCGATCGCGACGCCATCTGAACTGGGTCTCTCAGCAGAACCGTTATTGAGTCTTCACGAAGACATACTGGAAGGACGCTATGGCTGGATAGACTCTTTACTGATTATTCGTGAGGGGCGTATTGCCTTCGAGCAATACTATGAGCATGACTATCGCGCTATTTACGGTGAGGAAGCGCGAACGCCAGGTCCACTGGTCGTCAACAGTCCCGGTGGCCCCTACAATTATTTTAATGCGTTTTGGCATCCTTATTTTAAGGATACCCAGCTTCATTCCATGCAATCAGTGACCAAATCGATTGTCTCTGCAGCGGTTGGCATCGCGATCAGTCGTGGCGATTTTCCGGATCTGGATACACCCGTGCTGTCTTTTTTTGACGTCGGCAAGACCGCGAATGTCGACGAAAAGAAGCAGGCCATGACACTGCGTCATCTGTTAACGATGTCTGAGGGTTTGCGTTGGAACGAGAATGTCCCTTATATCGATCCGACCAATACGTTTACGGTCATGGCGCGCTCCCTCGACTGGGTGCAATTTACGCTCGATCAGCCAATGGCGGCTGCCCCGGGCACCCGTTTCAACTACAACAGTGGCGCAAGCCTGATCTTGGGGCAGATATTTTTACAATCGACCGGTATCGATATTGAAGCGTATACCGCCCAACACCTTTTCCAGCCGCTAGGCATTACCGACTATGAGTGGAAACGCACCCCTTTTGGGTTAGCGGATACGCAAGAAGGCTTGTTCTTATCGACAAGAGACCTCGCAAAAATCGCTTATTTATATTTGCAGAAGGGTCGTTGGAATCATAAAACGGTGATACCAGAAAGCTGGATTAAGGACTCGTTGCGGGTGTCGTTTGAACTACAAGACGAACTGCGTACAGGATATGGTTTCACATGGTGGTCGCAGTGGTATCAGTATCAAGACAAAAGCTATATCGCTTATCTTGGGAAGGGATTCGGCGGGCAGCGTCCCATTATTTTGCCTGACTTCGATATGGTGATCGTGGTGACTGGCTGGAATATTCTGCCCGATAAGCCTTTCCTTTATGCGGAAGAGGCTATCGAGCGCGTTTTGTCATCCGTTACCGAGTGAAAACGATAGGGTCCGCAGTGGTCTATAGAGTTGATAAACGAATGCAAAACACGATAAATGGACTCAGTCTCGATTGCGACGCACGCCCTCGAAGGGCTGTCAGTATTGCTGCGCGCGGGTCTGTTCAGACGGTTACGGACCCTGCCGTTGGGCGTGCGTTGGCGACCTCCGGGCTAGGTGTTCCACGATCTGGTACCGAGCGCTTAACGGTACGCCGATTGCCTGTTCATTTCCTGCGATGACCGCTCACGCACCGCAATCTGTGCGGTCCAACTGGCTGCTGGCGGATATCGGCGGGACTCACGCCCGCTTTGCTTACGCGGCAGCGGATGTGGCCACACCTAAACCGATTGCCACCTATGAAGTGGCGCATTTCTCTTCCTTCGATACGGTATTAGCACAACTACTGATCGACTGGCGCGAGGGGGCCCAGCCTGACACTCGCATCACCAAAGTGTGCCTGGCAGTGGCTGCGAACCCCGATCATAAGGAGATCAGCTTTACCAATAACCCCTGGCGCTTCACGCAGGCAGAGGTGGCGGCGCAAACCGGGTGTAGCGACATTCAGATTGTGAATGATTTTGCTGCGGTGGCGCGGTCATTGCCCGCCATCACTGCCTCTGACCTTGAGCAGATTGGCGGTGGCGTATCGCAGTTGGGGCAGCCGATGGTGACGATTGGGCCGGGCACTGGATGCGGCGTTGGGACCCTCGTTTTCGATAATGCGGGTAAGGCCATGGTATTACCGGCAGAAGGGGGTCATGTGGATTTTGCGCCAACGACCGATGTCGAAATGAAGGTGCTGAGTCGGTTAAAGGCTGAGTTCGGGCGCGTATCGATTGAACGGATACTGTCGGGGCCCGGTATTATGAATTTGTATCGAGCGCTGGGTGAGATACACCAATTACCGATCGCCAATGTGTCGTCAGAGGCAGTGGGGGATGCCGCACGCACGGGAGATCGTTTGGCGATGGAGACTATGAGCACTTTTTGCTCGATACTCGGCTCGGTGGCGGGGGATTTAGCGCTGACAATAGGCGCTCGGGGGGGCGTTTTTATCGCAGGGGGTATTGCGCCTCACTACCTTGATTTACTTCATCAGAGTGACTTCCGAGCGCGTTTTTTAGCGAAGGGTCGTTTTACTGCCTTTAATCAGGAGATTGCCACTTTTATTGTCAAACACCCGCATCCGGGTCTGCTTGGTGCGGCATTACTGTGCAGCATATAAAACAGACGCTGCACAGGTCAGCCGTCCTCCAACGAGGAGAGCCTACTTCGATCACATCACTCAAGAAACGGTTGAATGCCGCTATGCTGTTTTTGCCGCGCTGTATTCGACCGATATCGGTATCCGTGAACCCGACACAGATCACAGTTGAGCTGCGATGCCATGGCACCTAATCCGTTACCCGATTGGCAGCGCGCGCATGGCGCGCCCCTATTCGTTGCACAGATACGGCGCTATCCCGAGGATTTTCAGGTCACCGAAGTACTGGGATGGGAGCTCAGTGGTGATGGTGAACATGATTATCTCTACATAGAGAAAAGCGGTGCCAACTCCCAGTGGGTCGCCAAGCAGTTGGCCCAGTTCGCCAATGTGCCCCTAAAAGATGTGGGCTTTGCGGGTCTGAAAGATCGACATGCAATGACGCGACAGTGGTTTAGTGTTCCGCGATGGAATACCCCGGATTGGTCTTTGCTCAAGGTCGCGGGAGTCCGCATTGACCGCTGTGAGCGACACCTCAGGAAGCTCCGCCGTGGCGCACATCGATCTAATACCTTCGCCATCGTCTTACGTTGCTCAGAGCCGCTGGATCGCGACGCGATCACTCACCGCATCGGCCGGCTATCGGCACAAGGCGTACCCAACTATTACGGTGAGCAGCGTTTTGGCCGAAACGGCGGCAATCTCCGACTCGCTGACGATTGGGCCAATGGCCAACGGTTGCCGAGAGAGAAGCGCAGCATGGCGATCTCTACTATGCGGTCCTATCACTTTAACAACCTGCTTTCCGACCGGGTTGCCCAATCGACATGGAATACCCTCATGCTCGGCGATAAGGCGAACCTTGAAGGGTCCGGCAGTATCTTTGATTTTTCCGATATTGACTCGGTACTGCAAGCCCGCTGTGACGCGATGGACATTCATCCTTCAGCCATTTTGATTGGAGACGGTTCAGAATGCGAGCCGGTGCAGTGGGCAGCGGCGCTGGCGAAAGCCCGGGTACAGCCGGGTAATCGCAGTTTGCGCTTGAAGGTGCAGGATCTCGAGGTGGAAATGGAAGCGGCGGAGGTGGGGGAATCGACAGTGACGCTGAACTTCTCCCTCACCCGCGGCGCTTATGCGACCGCGGTACTGCGTGAGCTGTGCCTTTGGTCTTGAATGACAGGCCGAGGGAAGCTCCGGCTGTGGTGGTGAACGTGAGACGGCAGTCGGATCAACATAATCGCCATTCAGCCATTCAGCCATTCAGCCAGCCAGTACTCGGCGATAGGGCGATTGATCAACTGACGCACTCAGTTTGGCGGTCCCAATCGTTCAAATAATGTCCCCCGTTGTGGCAGCACTAACGGTTTTGAGACAGCGTGGCTGTCGATAGCGCTGCTCTTAATGTGGGTCGCAGTCGATTGGCGTTATTGCGAGGAGTGCTGTGCCGAGCGTGAGCAAAAAGTATTACAGCACGCGATTTTGGCCATAACCAAATGACACAATGCGGCTCAGCTCTGACAAGTTTCGACCACTTTGTTCACTTAGGTCATTAAAAAAAGCCTGCGCTGACTGCAGTGCCCGCTGGCTGGTGATACCTGAATCGATGATGTCATGGTGGCGCAAAAAGCCCTCTACATCCTGCGTGAGCAGGAAGGTGTCTACCCCTAGAGTACGCAACGCGTAGGGCCCCGTATTGCCGCCGAGTCGACTGCCGTTTTTTTTCAAATAACGCCAGAGACCCACCACATCGCTCTTTGGCCATTGGCTGATAAATTCACCGAATGGTCGATCTTCGCGACGTTCAGTGTCGGCAATCATCATGGCATTTTCACGGATGGTTTTGATCTTGCTGAAGTTACGGATAATCGCAGGGTCCTGTGCCTTACGTTCCAGCATATCGTCCGGCATCATCAGCAATCGCTCGATATCAAATTGCCAGAATACGTGCTCGAAATCCTGCCACTTTTTGTCGACGACACGCCAGACAAAACCCGACTGAAAGATCTTTCTGGTGAATTCGGCAAGGTAACGATCTGAGCCCAGTTGCTTGAGATGTCGCTGACTAGCCACCTGCGGCAACAGTCCCTCAACGACGGATTCCCCGCCCTTGCGAGTGCATGCGCGGTCATACAGCGTGTCATAGTCAGGGTAGGTCATCACAATAGTGTACTGCCAAAAAGCTGCGGTCGTGATTGATTGTTGGGCTAGCGGTCGCGCTCTCGCGGGCATGAGGGCATCGAGTCACACCCTCGACGATTTCTCGATCAAGGTCTTAGTGAAAGATGTTGAGCAGCAGAAAAACGTGGCACTCGGCGAATCGACCACTGATGGCTTCACGTTAGTGAATGCCGATGCGTCTTGGTCCTATGGATTCACCGATTCGACACGTTTCACGTTGAGTGCTTTTGCACGGAATCTTACCGATGAGGTCGGACGAAATCATGCATCGTTTGTTAAGGCTCAGGTGCCACTTCCCGGTCGTAATGTTGGCGTTAGGTTGCGTTTCGACTTTTGAGACAACGGAGCATGAGTGGGGTCGAGCGGCGTCACTCATATTCTGCTTACTGAGCCGGAATCATCGTCGTCGCCGATCTACGCAGTTCGGACAGCGTTTCCTTTAGCTGAGGGATGTTTATTTAACGTAATCAACTACGGTATGCTTTGTCGTAACCGATAGTAGGACCGCGGCAGTGTTGCGTCGACCCTTTCATCTTTTCCTCATGACGGCGCTGTTACTGCGCGCTGTGATCCCGGTTGGGTTCATGCCAGGCAGTTTGGCAGATGGGCGTGGCATGATGTTGTGTGGGGGAGACCCCTATAGTCGCGCGCTGACAGCATTAGCATCTCCAGCTGCACCGCACATGGCCATGCATCACCACGAGGTGATGTCGGAGCACCTCGACACACAATCCGAGCACTCCGCATCTCACGCCGCGTTTGATCATCTTTGCGATTTCAATTTATCAGGGTCAGCCGATGCGCTAACGGTCATGGCCTATTCGGCGACTCATGCAATGGGTCAAGCGGTTAACTTTTCGAGATACCGCAACCTCTCAACCGGGACATCCGGTTGGCTTCTTCCTCCCTCCCGCGGGCCACCGCAATCCACTGTCTGAATGTTGTGTTGAGGTAATTCAGAAATGCGCGACCTGTCGTGCAATACAGTGAGAGATAATTATGAACTTCAATCAATTGTTGTGCGTGGGCGTGTGTGCGTGCCTCGCAATGCCCGTTTGGGCACATGTTGAGTCTTCGGCCCTGAGGCCCGAAAGCCATGCCCCCGCGGGCGTTATGTCAGACCATTTGCACGCAAAAGGCGAATGGATGTTTGGCTACCGTTACCTAACCTCTGAGTATCGTGGGCTTTATCAGGGTTCTAGCAGTATCACACCTGAACAAGCGGGTGCCGCGGGTTATTCGATGGTCGGTAGGACTATGAGTATGGAGATGCACATGCTCGACATTATGTACGCCGTATCGGATCAGGTAACCCTCATGTTGATGCCGATGCATATGAGTATGGATATGACCATGGAGGGGACGGGCACGATGCCTATGGGGGGGATGCAGGGGATGGCCCACGATAGCGACGCCGGCATGACCATGGGCGACTCCATGATGGGTGATCCTATGATGAATGACTCCATGATGGATGATCACATGATGGGTTCGATGAGCCATTCGCATGGTACTTCTGGCTGGGGAGATACCAATGTCTCGGCCCTGATTCGGCTGTATGCATCCGAGGGCCACAGCCTGCATCTGACTTTGGGTATCACCGTTCCCACTGGTTCAGTCGATGAGAAAAAGCCGAACGGCATGTTTGAACATTATGGGATGCAATTGGGCTCGGGCACATGGGATTTGGTACCCAATCTAACGTACACCGGCTATCGAGACAGGGTGAGCTGGGGTGTTCAGGTGGGTGGCACCGAGCGCCTAGAATCTGCGAATGATTCTGGCTTTGCCTTCGGTGATCAACGCTTTGCTACCGGCTGGTTGGGCTATCGTCTTGCACCGTGGTTGAGCGCTACCGCTCGCCTCGAATACGAATACGAAGATCAGCTATCGGGTGAATACAACGGCGCTTATCCCCGCAAAAGCCCGGGTGATGACACAGGTAACTATGGCGGCGAATTTGTGACAGCGGCTGTGGGATTGAATGCGCTCGCACTGCGTGGCCCACTGGCGGGAGTGCGCCTCGGGTTGGAGTGGGAGTCACGCGTGGATGAATCCTATAACGGCATCCAACTTGGCGCTGAAGACGGTTGGAGCTTGAGTTTGAGTTATGCGCTCTGAGCAGGGATCTTCGCTGGGGGCCTATTCGGTTAGGCCCCCTTTT
>Ga0209425_10007280_pt1 | contig 10440 bp, 6 predicted proteins | sample COG_05_FD_184749 | JGI IMG/M metagenome (GOLD analysis project Ga0209425, IMG submission 184749) | Pelagic Microbial community sample from North Sea - COGITO 998_met_05 (SPAdes) (version 2) | ecosystem: Environmental > Aquatic > Marine > Neritic zone/Coastal water | place: Helgoland, sampling... | reverse complement strand
TCGAGAGAATGAATCGAGTGAAACGTTTCGACGAGTGGATCGCCTCGCGGCCGATTTTAATCGCCTCGGTGACTTTTACGATAGGGATAACGCTCACAGCGATCGCTTTTTTAGTGACCGGGATACGCGTGAGCACGGAAGGTACGTTTAGTATACATGCGAGAAGCGCGTTTGTTTCTTTGAGTAGACTCCCCTATTTTTATTTATGCTGACCTTTTTTACTCTTTTTCTCCTCTTTTTACAGGATGGAACGTGCGAGGGACTTTAATCTCGAACAGATACATACAGTTTGAAACGTTCGTGGAATCGGGGAGTTGCGACGACGGCGCGTGTTACGTGAACCCGTACAGACTCAACGCGAACGCTCTGTCTGCTCCAAAAACCAACTCCTCTCGTCGGCTTCTTCGCAGGACCGTTTTAGAGTTTCCGACGCATCCTCGGTGCGAGGATTTATCGTATCACGGAGATGTTATGTACCCGAATTTAGATGTAGTGTTCATGGCGAACGACGAAGGGGTGGATTTATTTACCGCGCAGGCATTTCGGAAGATGTGCGAAGTAGAGGAGAACATCATGGGACAAACGAATTGGAACAACTATTGCAGAGGAGGAGCGACGCCGAACCAAGTGGAAAACTGTTATTTGAGCGATTCGTCGTTGGAAAATCAAGCGCCTTTGTATTACACGAAAACGATGGTAGACGACAGCGGGACGCAAATGTACGCGAGGGGATGTTATAACGCGAATTCGTACCCTCAAATGGTAAAACACGTTTTGTCGTTGAGTTCGTGCGAAGAGATTGAAACGAATACCGTATCGGGGACAGTCATCGCGAATTTAAAAACGGCGGTTTTGGCGTGCGTGGACGTTTTAGCGACGGATAGTAACGGTGTTTGCGCGACATTGACGTCGACAGATTTGGGAATACCTGGTGCGGAAGATGCTGTGGACGCGGTGACGTTTGAGCCGCGCGAGTATTACATCAGCGCGTTTCTAAACGGGAAGTTTTCCAGCGATTTCCCAAATTTAGTCACCACGAGGAGCTATTTACCCATGGATTGGTCGAGAAGTTCGATGGAAAACGCGATGAAATACTTGGTCAATTTAGGCGATAAGAAGAACGTTTTGGAAGTCTCCAACGATTTGTTCTACACAATTTACGGGTCGCAAAACGATTTATACGACTACGTCACAGACATTGAGTTGTATAGAGATATGCTGTTAGCTTCGGGAGCAGTTATTATCATCTTGGTAATGATTATTTGCCACACCGGCTCGTTATTTCTAACGTTAGCCGCGGTGTCGCAAATCGTGTTGAGCTTCCCGGTGGCGACGTTCTTCCTAAACACAGTTTTGAGGATCAAATTCTTCCCGTTTCTGAATTTCATCGGTTTGTTTGTCATCTGCGGCATCGGTGCGGACGATTGTTTCGTCTTTCTCTCGAAATGGGATCAAGCGAAGGCGCGACTACCGCCAAAATCGCCGGCGAAGGATGTCAGCAAAATGTGTTACTGGGACGCCACGTATTCCATGTTTCTCACTTCGACGACCACTGCCTGTGCATTTTTCAGTACCGCTGGGTCGTTGATTCCTCCGGTGCGCGTGTTTGCAATTTTTATGGGATGCATGGTGGTTTTCGATTATATTTTTGACGTGACCATATTCGCCGCTGCGGTGGCATGGCAACACGACAAGAAGATTGAGTTGAAAAAAAGGCGATACGAGGAGGGCAGTAAATGGGCCGGGTGGATGCTTTCGATATTTTTTGAAATGCCTAAAATAATTAGACGACCGCAGTGCGTGAAACCAGATTTAGACGACGATACGAAAGATGATGATGAGGAACGACAAGAACAAAAATCACCAAACGAGAATGGTGGTATCAGAGGTAACAAGAGCAGATTAATTAGTGAGAACGTCTCTAGAGAGCTCGTATTCCCGGTCGTGTACAAACTCAGATACGTGCTCGTCATTGCCGCCATCGCGTTAGGATGCGCCTCGTCCTACGGCGGGTCCAAATTATCGTTACCGACGGACTCTTCGGTCGAGTTACTCCCAGATGAACACGTTTTGACGAAATACTCGCGAGTTATGCGTTCTTCATTCAAATCCGCCACCGAATCGCAAATAGAAGTGGACGTCGTTTTCGGTTTGCAAGCGAAAGACGACGGCGATTACAACGATCCATCCTCGGTGCCGAATTTTGCCATCGATACGACTTTTGACATGTCCGCGCCAGAGGCGCAAACATGGTTGTACAACTTTTGTCAAAAAGGCAAGGCGATTGCGTACGGGAACGAGTCGAGGTGTTGGATGGATACGTTTGTGTCGTGGTTAGAAGATATGGACGCGGCTTGGGCGTCCGAAAACGACGATTCCCGATATCGCAACACGGGAGGTGGAACTGATCAATGTATCAATGATTCATCGTGCGATTTTAATTCCCAATATGCATCTGGCGTGTGGGCCTGGAAAGACAATTGCGCGCAGAGAAAAACACTGCCGATACCGCAGGAAAATTTCATAGGATGCATTTATGGATGGACCATGGACTGGAGTTCGAGCTACAACGGGGGCACGTATTATTTGAAAAACAACAAGAAAATGATCGATTCGTTGTACAACGAGAGATACGACAGTTCCGGCACAACACTTCTGGAATCCTACGATTCTGTGAAAATGCTTCTCACAGTCGTTTCGTTTTCGCTCGATATTGGATGGAACGAAGAAACGTCGTTATTAAAAAAACGATGGCAAACGTGGGAATCCTTCATTTACGAGGAACTCAAAACGGCCCCGGCTGGAGTTAAAAACGGATGGCAAACCGACCGAGGCGCCTGGCGATGGTTCGATACCGTCGAGAATATGAACGACAACTTTCGCGAAGCGACGTTGATGTGTCTAGGTATCGCCCTCGGCATCGCGTTGATCTCCACCGCGAACATTGTTGTCACTATACTCACCATCTTCTCCATCGGCACCATCCTCGCCTCGACCATTTCCGTCGTCGTTTCCTTAGGCTGGACGCTCGGATTCCTCGAAGGGATTTGCCTCTGCATCCTCATCGGTTTATCCGTCGATTTTGTCATCCACATGGGCCACGCCTATTGCGCCGCCGCCGAACGAGGCGTCCACACCCGAGTCGACCGCACGCGAGAAGCTTTCGCTCGCATGGCTTTCCCCATCGCCTCCGCCGCGTTCACCACCTTCGCCTCCGCCTGCGTCCTCTTCTTCTGCACCATCACGTTCTTCCAAAAATTCGGTACCATCGTCATGATTTCCATGGTTTGCGCGTTGTGCGTCTCGTTGGCGTTTTACGTCGCCTTATTGTCGGTGTTAGGCCCGGAAGGGAGCTTCGGGAACATCCGAGACTTTAAGAATATGTGTTCGTGCAAACCGACAAAGTCGTCTGGGCCAAACTCCTCCTCGCGACCAGGAAACCAAGAAGAACAAGAACAAGAACAACTAGAGAGATAATGATTGTATTTATTAGAACCCACCCGCTGCTAAACGATATGCGACCGCATCCGCTCCGCCCTTCGCCCCGCTCTAAAAATTACCTACTTTGATGAAAGAACTCCAAACTCCACACAAACTTCGTTTGAAAGTAGAAGCAGCGAGACTCATGTCGAGCGATAAAACTGCTTCGAAGAACACGTCGTCCTTTACCGGAGGAGGAAAAGGAAAAGGAGGAGGAGGAAAGTCTTCGAGTGATACTAAAAGTATGCCTCCAATCATCCACAAAAACATCATCGTTCTAGACAACGGCGGCGATACGATTAAAATCGGATTCGCGGGCCAACGTTCCCCGACGGCGTTGGTCCCGAACTGCGCGTGCCGCCCGCAAGGCACGAAAGCGACGATTATAGGTGTCGACTCGAAAGACATTCCAGATATTAACGGTCTCATCGTTCGACGACCGATCGATAGAGGGTATTTGACCAATTCGCAGTTGCAGAAAGATATTTGGGCGCATTGCATACACGAGGTGTTGAAAGTTTCGGAGACGGAGGTGAAAAAATGTTGGCTCGTCATGACGGAACCACCGATGAATTTTAGCACGTCGAGACAGGAAATGGATAGGATCGTGTTGGAGGAGTTTGGGTTTGAAGGCGTGGTGTTCGTATCCGGAGCGTTGTGCGCGATGAAGGCGCATTTGTGGCAGACGAAAGACGAGGATTTGGAGAACGGGGATGACGATGATGAGGAAAAGAACGAGAACGCGATGATGGAGATAGACGATGTCACAGATAAAGAGTATATGGGCTTTAACAAAGCGCCTCCGAGAGTACGCGCTTCGAAGAAGCAAAGAATCAAATGGGCTCGAGAAGCTATGACTGGATGCGTCCTCGACGTCGGGTTCTCCTTTGCGCACGCGTCGCCGGTTTTCGACGGGCGAGTCGCCGACCATCACGTAAAACGATTGAATTTAGGCGGACGCGCGTTGACGAATTATCTCAAAGAGTTAATCTCGTATCGACAATGGAACGTAATGGATGAATTCGCGTTAATCGAGGACGTCAAATTGAAATCGGTGTATTGTCAAGAAAACGGCGACATTTACGAAGCGTTGAAAGAGGCGAAAAAGAAGATTCGCGAAAACAAAATCGCTATTAAGTACGTCCTCCCAGACGGCGTGAACACGCTCAGAGGTTTCCTCGCCGATTCTGTCTTGGCGAACGACGGCGACGACGCCTCGTCTTCCGAATCCGAAATCAACGAAGACGACGATTTACAAACCCGAAGAAGAAAATTAAAGAAACAAAAAGAGAAAGCGGCGAAAGGTGCGGGAAGTATGGAACTCGCCCCGGACGCCCAATCGTTAGTATTAGTCAACGAACGGTTCATGGTTCCAGAAATCCTCTTCCACCCGTCTGATATCGGCTTAAATCAGTGCGGCATCGCCGAACTCGTCGCTCAAAGCGTCCACCACGACGAAGCGAACGACTCTTTACGCGACCAAACCGTGGAAGCGCTGATGTGGCTCAACGTCATCGTCACCGGCGGCTGCGCAAAAATCCCAGGCTTAGTCGAACGTCTCGCCAGAGAAATCCGCCAATTCGCGCCCGCCATCTACCCGGTCTCCGTCCGCGCGCTCGACGACCCGATTTCCGACGTCTTCCTCGGTCTCTCTTTACTCTCCTCCACGGACGACGACCACAGGCCGCTCCGGGACCCTATTCAAACCTTCTGCCTCAAACACGGCACGAAAAGGGACGAATATTGCGTTAAAAAGAATAACAATAGTAATACGTATAGAAACGAACGAATCGAGCAGTACGACCGGTTCGAGAGTACCCCGTTAGGGAGGGTTAAGGATATGCATCACGCTTCGTCCGAAAAGACGTGACGTGATATGTACACGCATAACCGCAAAAGTAGACAAAAAAAAACGAGTTGTACATGTAGCTCTCCGGGACACCCCCGTGGGGAAAAGAACTGTATCGGGCACTCGCTGTATCAATTGTCTCGTTTAAAGAACGTTTCGTGACAAAATGATCTTCCTACACTTATTCGCGCGTCTTCGATGTGGCGTTTTTTTTACCTCGAGGTCTTTTCAAATTCAAAACATCTGTTCTTCTTTTCCCTCATAAAATATCTCTCGCATTCTCTGCACTACGAACGCTTAAATACGACGTAAACATGGAGGAAAAAGAAGAAAAAGAAAAAGAAGAGGAAAAAGGAGAGGAAAAGGATGAGAGCAACAGTAATAATCGCATCTCTTCTCCGCACGTGGTCGTCGCGCGACATCCGGATGATTTTAACGATGATGATTGTGATGATGATGCAGTCGGGGAAGAATTTGAAAAGATGCGGACGATCTCTTCTCCCTCTTCTCCGCGAAAGACAAAGACGAAGAAGAACAACCCCGACGATGTGAGCGATACGTGCGATGATGAGATTCGTGTTCTCGCGATTTTGGCGGAAAAAAAACGGTACAAGTGGGCGAAAGTGAAAGGCTCGCCGTTTTGGCCGTGCCAAGAAGTGGACGTCCTTCGGTGTAAAGGAAACGTGCCGGAATTCGTGCGAGAGAAAGTGGATGGATTTTTAGAAGCGAAGGGCGTGAAATTGATTCAGTTTTTCGGGACGAACGAGTACATGTGGTATTTAGAGAAGTCGGACGAGAACGCTTCTTCTCCTCCTCCTCCTCGCAGTGGGAGCATGTTTCGAAGAGTGGATGTGGAGTCCTTTCGAGACGGGTGCGAGAAAGGGTACGATAAGAAAATGAAACCGGTCGGGTTGAAGAAAGCGGTGAAGGAGATGTGGGAGTGTTTGAGAAGCGGGGAGGATCCGTCGGATGTGAAAAGAGGGGGGTTACAATGGCACACGAAGAAGATCGCGGTGGTGGAAGAACCGGAGGAGGAGGAGGAGGAAGAAAAAAAGGCGAAGAAGACGGAAAAGAAGAAAGCGTCTTCGACGGGGAAGAGGAAGAAAGCGGAGGCGAAGAAGACTTCCGCCGCTGAAGAGAAAGAGATGAAAAAAGCAAAGAAGATTTCCGAAGAAGTGAAGAGGAGGGAGGAAAAGACAGCGGCGGCGGCGGCGGCGAAGATGGAACTCGACGCGCGAAAAGAACAGGAAAGGAAAAGGAACGAACCGGCTACTTTAGAAACGCTGTTCGACGACGAAGGCATCGAAGAGAAACCGTTTCAGTTATCGTTCGACGTGATGAGCGCGAGAGATCCGCCGCCGTTTGAACGGTTACGAAGGAACCGGTGGATGTGTCGTCAAGCGCCGAAACAGGTGCATTCGAGCGAGGCGGTGGCGTGTTACTGTCAACCGATACCGCATTCGATAAAAGAAGAAATGATGGCGAACGTCACGACTGAGCGGGCGATGAAGATGGCGTCGACAGCATCAGCTGCCGAAGTAGAACAACAATTTATTGAAGAGAACGGCCCGGCCACGCCGCCAGAAACTCTCGAAGATCCTCTAAATAATAATAATAATAACAACAACAACAACAACGAAGAGAAAGGGAAAAAATCGCTGACATCGAAGCTATTGCCAAAACTCCGTCTCGGATGTGGTCACGACTGCGTCAACCGCGAAACGCGATACACGTGCGACACCAGAGTGTGTCCGTGTGGCGATGACTGCTCCAACCGACCGTTTCAACACCTCCCTCAACCAAAAGTGAAAGTTCAACTGACGGAAAATCGCGGCTATGGATTGTTCTTACAACAAGATGTCTTTGAGGGTGACTTTATCGTCGAATACATGGGCGAAATCGTCGACGAAGAGGAATGTACCCGACGTTTGTTGGCGTGCAAAGGCAAAAACGAACCGAACTTTTACCTCATGGAAATCACCCCGTCACAAATCATCGACGCTCGATTTTGTGGCAACAACGCTCGATTTATCAATTCGAGCTGCCATCCAAATTGCGAGACGCAGCGGTGGGTAGACGCGTCCACGAACGAAACCAGAGTTGGTATTTTCGCCACCGAGGACATCAAATCCGGCACGGAGCTGACTTACGACTACAACTTTGCGCACTTTGGCGGCGAAGGCACGACATCGTTTACCTGCTTCTGCGGGCACCCGATGTGTAAAGGCACTTTAGATGCCAACCCAGAACGCATGCGAAGGTTCATGGACAGAGTCACGGTTACGATGAAAAATGGCGACGTGAAAACTGGAACGGTTTTAGAATACACGGTGAACAAAAAATACAAACTGTTGCTCGACGACGAGCAGGACGTGAAAGTGTGGTCCAAGTCGAAGAAATCCGAGGAAGAAAAAGCCGAGTCGGCGTTGAAAAAGACGAAGAATCGAAAGTACATCACGGTGAACTTGGACAACGGCGATTTCGCGAGCAAGAAAGGCGGCAAGAAGGACGCGAAACTCGCGTGCGTCTGGTTGACCAACAGAACGAACTTCACCGAGAGCAAAGTAAAAAAGAAGAAGGTGGACGAGAAAAAGAAGAGCGCGACGACGACAAAGAAAAAAGCGGGGAAGAGGAAGCGACCCCGGGCGGCGACGAAGAAGCTCAAAGAACAAGAACAAGAACAAGAACTAGACAAAAAAACGCCGACGACGCCTCTCAAAGAAATCGTCCTCAGTCCGGTGAAACGACTCGTCGAAAACGCCATCGCCAACGTCGTCAAATATATTTACTAATTTATTCAATACGTTGGATCGATGCTGAGTATCGTACTCTTCTCCGCGCGTTCGTATTGACGTCCACAGTATGCAGAATTTTTCAGTCACAAAAAACGTTTCATAAACAACAACAACACACATCATGTCTTCTCCTCCCTCTCTCCCTTCTGCGACGTTCAAAATCGGCAATTCCGTCTCCGGCGTCTCCTCCTGCGGCGACCCGTTCGGTGGCGTCGTCTACGCGGTCGACGATACGCTCGGTTTGGCGGTGTTGCGCGCGCCCGGGGATATTCAAAACAGTCACCACGTGCAGATAATTAATTGCGATGCGAATACTAAGACGGATGTGAAGGTGCTCAACTCCGTCTCTCCGCCGCCGAACAGTCGCGGAGAGGAAGAAGGGCGAGCAGCTTTACCAGTCATCGATAAAGGAAGGCAAGAGAGACGGTTTGAAACCGCGGTGAAAGCGGCGCAGTTTGTCGCGGGTACGAATGCAATTCGCTCGTCTTTGGATTTCGATGTCGTTCGATCGTCGTCGTCTCGCGTTCTTTTGCGTTCCTCCTCGCGCGATCGTGGACGAGTGCACATCCTGTGCCGTCGCAGAATGGAACGTGTTGTTTGATAGTGTTGTTTCTTCGCTCATTTGGAACGTCCAGCCTTTCGGTGATGTGCCATTCTCGCGAGCGGGTCTTTTTGTATCCACTGACACCTCTCTCTCTCTCTCTCTCTCTCTCTTTAACGATGACGACGCAAACAGATAACATCGGCGAAAACGTGACGGAGGAAGCGCAAGAAATCTTCGACGCCTTAGCGCGAACGTTACCGTGCAGATGGAAAAACCAAGAGATTATCGTCCTGGATGAAATTTCCATACCGCCGCCGTATACGACGCCGGCGGGCGGGGACGAGTTGTTCCGAGAACGGATTAAGAACGTGTTGGTGCACGAGAGAAGAAGGTTAGGGATGAGCTAACCGCGAGTATTAGCATCTCTCTCTCTCTCTCTCGAAAGGTGTGAGGTTTGTTGGAGAAAAGAAGAAACACGAGAGGAGGAGGAGGAAAAGGAGACCTCCGTCAAAGTCGGTTGTTGGTATCGTCGCGAGGCGAAAGCGCTTTCGCGGAGCCGTTCGTTCGTTCGACTGTATCGTTGTACCATTATTAATCTATTAGAAGAAACTATGTTTAAGTATTACAGAGCTAGCTAATTAAACTACTACACGAAAACCCGCCGGATCATTCGTTTCAGAGCGTTCTCTTTCTTGTCTTTCTTCTCCCCTTCCTCGTCCTCCTCTTCAATCTCGTCCTCTTCTTTCGCCGAAGGATGCTCGTCGTCGATCTCCCTCCATGCGATCGGATTGCGTTTCAAAAACGGCCAACTCGGTAGCGTGACCACCACAGAGGCTACAATTCCCGCGAAAATTAAATTCCGCATCAAGTTGTAGTCTTGCAACAGGTACCCGAGCACAAAACCGACCGAGGAGGTCGAAGAAACGACCGAGACGGTGAACGTTTCCACGAACTTTTGGCCTTCAAAATCAACCATCTTTACGCGCTTTGACGGACTCCTCTCGCGCCTTTTCCTCCTCTCCAGAGAGACTTTGAACGCGTTTTGAAAATCTGTGCACTTTCTTTTAGGTGAGACGCAGAGGTTGCGCTCTTTGTATTCTCTCAGGAGGAGTCGTCTCTCTCTCTCTCTTTAGCGCTGCGAAGGAAAGGAGCGAGAGAATGGAGAAAATTCGAAGCGTTTTCTGACGTCATTTCACGCGCACGTTTTGTTTACCACGCGACAGAGACTACGCAGGAATACGACTCAGACAGAGCAATCTCGTACTCTCGAAGTAGTTTCGGTGTTAGACGCAGAGCGGGCTCGAGGAGAAAAACGTGCTCGAATCGCGTCTCTCGTCATCGTTTCTCTTTGAAACACATTCGTTGCGTTTGGACACGTCGGCGAACGCGGAGAAGACTTCAAAGAAGAACGGAGAACACAGAGGATGATTCGAAGACGAACCCAACACCAACATCAACAAAATATTCGTTTCTTTCGAGACGTTTTGTGCTTCACTTCTTCGAAACGAGGAACGCCTGATGCATTCAGGAGTCGAAGTGGTGTCGACGACGTTTCGCCCCGAAAGGGCACGATACGGAGAAGGAGCAGCGGCAGCGGCGGCGCCAACAACAACAACGGAGAATGTCCCGAAGGCGATTTCAACGTCAAATTGTCGTCTCACTTGAAGAATTTGTTCAAAGAAGAAGCGAAAGCGAGAGCGTCTGGGTCGAAGTTACAAGGCGGGAACGCGCCGAAGAGCAGTAGCGATAGGAGTCGTAGCGGCGGCTTCGCC
>Ga0209425_10007276_pt1 | contig 10442 bp, 10 predicted proteins | sample COG_05_FD_184749 | JGI IMG/M metagenome (GOLD analysis project Ga0209425, IMG submission 184749) | Pelagic Microbial community sample from North Sea - COGITO 998_met_05 (SPAdes) (version 2) | ecosystem: Environmental > Aquatic > Marine > Neritic zone/Coastal water | place: Helgoland, sampling... | reverse complement strand
AATTTATGGATTCCAAGATATTAAAGATGATGAAATAATAGGAGTAAAATCAACTTCAATAAAGTTTAAAAATGATCCAAAAAAATTTTTGTTTATTTCGTACTCTTTATTCATCATATCCTTACTTTTAGTTGGGATTTTAATGGAATTTAAGATCTATTATTTTTTATTTATGATTATTCCAATTTTACAATTAATATTATTTCAAATTAAAAAACTAAATACCAATCTATCGATTGATTGTTTGTCTAAATTTAAAAGTAATAACTTTTTAGGATTAATAATTTTTATCAATATTCTTGTAGGAAAATTAATATAAAAAATGAAAAAATCAGAAATATTTAAAAGACTTTATAAAGATTATTCAAAAAAATATTTAGATAAAATTATTTATTCAGGTTTTTTTTCAATTTTGGTTGCAAGTAGCACTTCTGCAATTGCTTGGCTTTTGGATCCTGCAATTGAAAAAATTTTTATTGAAAAAAATCAATCACTACTTTTTGTAATTCCTCTTTTAATAATATTGGCTTTTTCAACAAAAGGTATTTCATTATATCTTGCAAAATCTTTAATGATTATTGTTGCTGAAGAAATTAAAAAAAAACTTCAATTTGATATGCTCAAATCTTTAATTAATGCAGACACTCAATCTATTGATAAGAAACACTCTGGTAAGTTTATTTCAAATCTTACTTACGATGTCCAACATATAACAAATCTACTTAGTACTGCTATTTTGAGTTTATTTAAAGATAGCTTGACTTTAATTGGATTGCTTATTGTAATGTTTTTACAAAATTGGAAACTTGCTCTTATCTCATTAATTATGATACCTCTTGCAAGTTTTGCATCTCGAACTTTAGGTAAGAGAATGGGTAAAGTTGCAACTGAAGCTCAAGAAAAATCAGGATTCTTAACTACATATTTAGTTGAATTATTTAAAAACCATAAAATAACAAAAATATTTCAAAAAGAAAATTTTGAAACTCATAGGGCTGATGGTCATTTAGGTCAGTTAATGGAAAAAAATAAAAAAATAACTACAGTACTTATTAGAATGTCTCCAATAATGGAGGTCTTAACAGGAATTATGATAGCAATCTTAATTTTTTATTCAGGTAAATTAATTGCAAATGATGAAATTGAAGTTAATAATTTTTTTTCATTTCTTGCGGCAATGATGCTTGCATATCAACCTGTTAGGTCATTATCAACTTTAAATATGGTTATTAACCAAGGCCTTTCGGCTGCCTTGAGAATATTACCGATTGTAGACACTGTTAATCTAATTAATAACAAAGTTAATGCAAAAATATTAAAAATTAATGAAGGAAAAATAAAGTTTGATAAGTTATATTTTAAATATGAAGCTAACGAACAAGACATTTTAAATGATGTAAATCTAGTGTTCGAAGGTGGTAAAATGACTGCTTTAGTTGGCCACAGCGGTTCAGGAAAATCTACTATTTTAAATTTAATTCCAAGGTTTTATCAACCTTACTTGGGCAATATTTCAATTGATAATCAATCAATATATGAAGTAACAATTGAGTCTCTAAGAAATCAAATTTCACTGGTCAGTCAAGAGACTACATTGTTTGATGACACTATTAAAAATAACATAAAATATGCAAATGAAACGGCGACTGACGAGGAAATACAAAAAGTAGCTGAGCTCTCAAATTCTGATGAATTTATTCAGAAGCTTCCAAAAAAATACGAAACATTAATTGGAGAAAATGGTGTGAGACTTTCAGGTGGAGAAAAACAAAGAATATCAATAGCTAGAGCAATGATAAAAAAAAGTTCGATTATTTTGCTTGATGAAGCTACTTCATCATTAGATTCTGAAACTGAAGCTAAAATTCAAGAGGCATTAAATACTTTAACAAAAAATAAAACAACAATTGTTATAGCTCATAGACTGTCAACCATATTGAATTCAAATAATATATATTTGATAGATAAAGGTAGGGTAATTGATAACGGAAAACATGAAGAACTCATGATAAAATCAAAGCTGTATAAAAACTTTTATGAAAAACAAATTCAAAAGTAATTATGTTTTTTTTATACCAAATAATTTTAACTATTATTATATTAATTTCACCGCTTATAATAATAATTAGATTATTTAAAAATAAAGAGGATAAAAAAAGATTTTTAGAAAAATTTTGTTTTTTTTCTAAAAAAAGAGGTACTGGAAAAATAATTTGGTTTCACGGATCAAGTGTAGGTGAAATTTTAAGCATAATACCGTTAATTCAGAATCTTGAAAAAAATAAATCAATAAATAAAATTTTAATAACTTCCAGTACTTTAAGCTCTTCAAAGATAATTAAAAGTTTTAAATTTAAAAAAGTAATCCACCAGTTTTATCCAATTGACCATATAATTTTTGTTAACAGATTTTTAAACTACTGGAAACCATCAGTTGCTATTTTTTTAGAGTCGGAAATTTGGCCAGGAATGTTTAAAGAAATAGAGAAAAAAAAAATATCTCTCATTTTACTTAATGCAAGAATTACAAAAAAAACATTTGACAGATGGTCAAAAATAAATTCTTTTTCTCAATCCATTTTTAATAAAGTTTCAATGGCATATCCACAAAATTTTGAAACTATTTTTTTTTTAAAAAAACTTAAAGTTAAAAATATAAATTTTATTGGGAATTTAAAATATATAGAAAATGAAGAAAAAAAAGACACTCTAAACATTAAATTAAAAAAACAATTTACTAAAAAGAAAATATGGGTGGCGTCAAGTACACACCATGAAGAAGAAATTTTTTGTGCCAAAACTCATATCCAGTTAAAGAAAGAAAATAAAAACCTTGTCACAATAATAATTCCAAGACATATACATCGTGTTAATGAGATCATTAATAAAATTAAACAAATGAATTTAAAAGTATCAATTCACAGCTTAAAACCTAGAAATTTAAATAATACTGATATCTATATAGTAGATACATTTGGTGAAACTAAAAAATTTTTCAAAATAGCTCCCTCCGTTTTTTTAGGAGGCTCCATAGCTACAAAAGGTGGGCAAAACCCCTTGGAAGCTGTGCGTTATGGATCTAAAATTTTTCATGGACCAAATATAGATAACTTCAAAGATGTATATAAATTACTCGACTCTTTAAAAGCATCAAAAAAAGTTAAATCTCCTTTAGAATTAGCTTCTTTAATTTCTTTTAAAAAAGATATCAAAACTGGAAAAAAAATTAAAAAAATTGGAGATATAATATTAAAAAAAACTATAAAAGAATTAAATACTCTAATTAATAATGAATTTAAAAAAACCTAAATTTTGGGATAAAAAAAATCCAGGATTTTTAGCTTATTTATTGTTGCCAATTTCAATAATAATCAATTTATTAAATCAATTTAAAAAAAAAACAAAAGTTAAAAATTTAAAAATTAAAACTATTTGTGTTGGTAATTTTTATATTGGAGGAACAGGCAAAACTTCTCTGTGTATTAAGATTAATGAAATTTTGAATAAAGAAAATATTAAATCATGCTTTGTAAAAAAAATTTATTCTAATCAATCTGATGAACAAAAACTTTTGGGAAATAAAGGTCCACTTATTTTAAAAAAAAATAGGCTAGATGCTATTAATATTGCTGCATCAGAAGGTTACGAAATTGCAATATTAGATGATGGCTTACAAGATCATTCCATAGAATGTGATCTTAAATTTGTATGCTTCAATAATATAAATTGGATTGGCAATGGTTTAACAATACCAGCTGGACCACTCAGAGAAAAGATTACTAAATTAAAAGATTATCAAAATGTATTTTTAAATGGAAACTTAGAAAATCTAGAAACTATAAAAAATCAAATTTATAAGATTAATTCAAGAATTAATATACATATTGGTAAATATGAATTTTTGAATTTAAAAGAATTTGATAAAACACACAAATATTTAGTTTTTTCAGGCATTGGCAATCATTGTACCTTTGTTTCAATGCTCAAAAACTATGGGCTAAATATTTTTAAAGATATTGAATTTGCAGACCATTACAAATATTCAAATAATGATATTCATAAAATCTCGGTGGAGGCTAATGATAATAATTGCAAGATTATTACAACTGAAAAAGATTATTTAAGACTTCAAAAAAATCATATTAATCAAATTAAGTTTGTAAAATCAGAATTGCAAATAATTGATGAACAAAAACTTATTGATACTATACTTGGTAGTTATGAAACAAACTAAATATTTTTTTCAATTTTTAATAATAATTTTTTTTTTTTTAATATTCAAAATATTTGGATATAAAATATCCTCAGAAATAGGTGGTAAATTATTTGAAATAATTGGACCCTTGTTTAGGTCAAAAAAATTAATTCGCTCAAATATAAAAAAAGCTATCCCTAATGTAAGTTCTAAAAATATTGAAACGATTACAAAATCAATGTGGAATAATTATGGAAGAGTTTTTGCAGAATACATGTTTATTAAAGATTTTAGATCAGGAAATCTTAATTCAAAAATTACAATTGAGGGTCAGGAAATCTTAGAGGAGATCAAAATACTTGGTAGTCCTGTTATTTTTATTTCAGGTCACTTTAGTAATTTTGAACTAATGGCCATGCATATAGAAAAAAGTGGAATAAAATTATCTGCTATTTATCGACCCTTAAATAATCTTTTTTTAAATAAAATTATGGAAAAAATAAGAGTTAAATATATCTGTAAAAATCAAATTAAAAAAGGGATTGGGGGAATTAAAAAACTTATAAAATTACAAAAAAATAATTGTTCAACAGCTTTAATGATCGATCAAAGAGTATCGGAAGGAATTAAATCAAATTTTTTTAACCACGAAGCTTTAACAACAACTATACCAGCTCAATTAGTAAAAAAATTCAATATGCCTGTAGTGCCTATTTTTATAGAAAGAGTTAATAATACTAGTTTTAAGATATCAATTAAAAAACCCATAAAATTTGACAAAGAAACTTCAACAAAAAATATTACAGATCAATTAAACAACGTTCTTGAAATGATGATAATTAATAAACCAGATCAATGGATTTGGTCTCACAATCGTTGGAAATAATTTAATTATTTTTTTCAATTTTTTCTCTTTTTAAAAATGCTTCTTTATATGAGTAATATGCTTCTTGTAAATCTACATTCCAATAATTTAAGTTTTCAAGATATATTATTTTTCCAGAAACAGCGCACTTAACATGGTCGCCAGCTTCGATAATTTGAAAATTATTAGGTAAATATTTTATTTTTGCTAATTTTTTTTTCATTTTTAGTTTATATAGTTCTATATGAAAGTTGGAATAATAGGAAGTGGTGGTAGAGAGCACGCTATTTGCCAAAATTTTAATAATTCAAATGAAATTACGAAAATTTTTTGCTTTCCAGGAAATGCTGGAACAGCAAATATAGCAGAAAATGTAGAATTAAATTTAGATGATTTTCAAAGTTTCAAAGATTTTATTTTAAGTAACAAAATTGACTTAATAGTTGTTGGTCCAGAAAAACCATTAGTAGAAGGATTGGTAGACTATCTTGAAAAATTTAATATTAAAGTTTTTGGTCCTAATAAAATTGCGTCTCAATTGGAAGGGTCAAAAATATTTACCAAAAAGCTTTGTCAAAAATATAATATTCCAACAGCTAAATTTGGAATTTTTAAGAACAAAGAAGACTCAAAAAAATATATAGAAAAATCTAAATATCCTATTGTAATTAAAGCTGATAATTTAGCTTCTGGCAAGGGCGTCTACATTTGCAATAATAAAAAAGAGTCTTATATCGCGGTAGATGAGATTTTTAATGGTAAATTTGGAAAAGCTAAGAATTTATTAATAGAGGAATTTTTATCAGGTGAAGAAATGAGTTTTTTTACAATTAATGATGGTAAACATTTTAAAAATTTCGAAACAGCACAAGATCACAAAAGAGTTTTAGAAGGTGATAGAGGAAAAAATACTGGAGGAATGGGAGCTTACTCTCCTTCAAGATTGATAAATAGTGAACTGGAACAAAAAATAATAAGTAAAATTATAAAACCAACACTTCAAGGCTTAAAAGAACTGGGGAGTGAATATAGAGGTTTTTTATATGCTGGCTTAATGATAGTTGAAAATGAACCATATCTTATCGAGTATAATGTTCGTATGGGAGATCCAGAATGCCAAACAATACTTCCAAAGCTAAAAACTGATTTGGCTAAAATAATATTGGCATGTTGTAATGGAAAACTGAATGAAGTTGATATTGAATGGTCAAATGAAAAAAGTCTATGTGTAGTGGTGTGTTCTAAAGGTTATCCTGATACATTTAAAAAAAATGTAGAAATAAAAAATATTGAAAAAATTGAACTTAAAAATAATCAATATTTATTTCATGCAGGAACATTAAAAAAAAATCTCAAAACATATGCTGTAGGCGGCAGAGTTTTAAATTTTGTATCACTTTCAAATAATTTCAATGATGCAAAAAAAAATATTGATAAAAATCTTGATATACTAAATTGGACAGGTGGTTTTTTTAGAAAAGATATTGGTTATAAAGTGATTAAATAATGAGAATAATATCTGGATCACTCAAGGGTAAAAAAATTCTAGATCCAAAAGACATTCAAACAAGACCACTAAAAGATTTAACTAAAGAGTCAATTTTTAATATAATTACTCATTCTAATAAATTTAAAATTAATATTAAAGACTCAAATATTTTAGATTTATTTTCTGGTGTCGGATCTTTTGGAATTGAATGTTTGTCAAGAAATGCAAAAAAAGTAGTTTTTATGGAAAACTATAATGGGGTCTTGCCTATTTTAAAGAAAAACTTAAATAATTTAAAATCGATTAATGATTATGAAATTATCGAAAAAAATATCTATGCATTTGATGCATTAACAAATTTCAATGAGTCATTTGATATTATTTTTATAGACCCACCCTACAAAGATAAAAACTTAATAAATATTTTAACAACTATAGCAGAAAATAAAGTTTTAAATAAAAATGGAATAATCATTATTCATAGACACAAAAATGATGAGATAATAGTGCCAAATAATTTAAAAAAAATTGAAGAAAAAAAATATGGAATATCAAAAATCTTTTTTTTATTAAATTTAAATTAATAGTTTTTTTGTTTCTTGTTTTATTAATTCCACAGCAGGTTGATCGTATGGGTTTAAATTCATTGATTTTCCAATCAATATTGTCTCTAAAATAAAAAAACAAAACAGCTCTCCTAAAGTTTTTTCATCTCTTTTTTTTATTTCAAAACTTCTAAATGGGATATTTTTTTTTCTAAAAACATTTTCTGAAGCTTTCTTTTGAGCAAATAAGATATTTGATACATTTTTATTTTTTAAATATTTTTGTACTGGTAAAAAATAGTTATTAATTTTTTCTGATCTATTTTCATGTGTATAGAAAATTGTAAAAAAATTATTCTCAAATCCATCAAGATAAAGTTGCATAACACTGTGATTGTCTTTTGGCATATTTGACACTATTGGAAGCAAACCCTGTTTTTTCTTGCCCAAGCTTTCTGCAATAAGTTGTTGATACCACTTAAATAAATTTTCTGATTTTTCATCATAATTTATTATTACAGAATTAAATTTTTTTTTCTTTATAAAGTAAAGTGTTGAGCTTACGTTTGATATAAGTGAATTTATAAATTTTTTATTTTTAATTAAAGAATTAAATTGTTTAAAGTTATTTGAGTTAAGCCCCATTAAGTCAGCAGGCAACATGCCAACTTCTGATAATACTGAATATCTTCCTCCTATATAATTATTATGGTCAATTATTTCTGCTTTTAGTTTTTCTGCTAAAAAACGAAGATGATTTTTTTTATTTTCTGTTATAAAAATATTTCTTTCTTTTTTTTTAATTAAAATATTTAAATTAACTATTGTTTCAATGGTATTTCCTGACTTTGAAATAACCAAATTGGTGTAAAGTTTTTTTCTATTTTTTTTTTGACTTATTTTTAAATTGTCAACAAATGAAAATTTTTTTTTGATTTTATCTTTTAAAAATTGATAAATCGTATGTGCTCCAAGAATAGAGCCTCCCATGCCAATAATTCTAAAATTTTTCGACTGGTTGTATTTTTTTAAGAATTTTTTTTTATAACTATTTCTGTAATTTACACCTAAAGATTCAATTACATGACTGTTTTCTTTAATTATTAAATTTAATTTTTGTCTAATTTTTTGTGAATTTATCTTAATTTTAGTTCTAAAATTTATTAAATTAATATTAGATGTTAACATTAATTTTTCTTTATTTTTTCTAGTAATGATTGATTCAAATTTTCATTTGTTTCTTTTTTTATATCTGCCTCAATATTTTCATTTCCACTTATTAATTCTCTAACTTTGTTCTCTTTTAAGTCATTATTTTTTTTATCTGATGAAGGTTTGGGCAATTCTCCATAATTAGGTGGGATTACAAGTGACGTTTTTTTTTCAATTAAAAACTCATCTGTATTATTTTTTTTTTGATTAGAAAAGCCCTCTTTAGCTGCGCTACAAGAATTTAGAAATAAAATAATATTTAGTAGAACTAATAATCTATTTTTATTCATGACTTTCTTTATTAATATCAATTAATTCAAATAAAATAAGAAAAATTACACCAATAGTTATAAATATGTCTGCAACATTGAAAATAAACCAATGAAAATCTCCGACATGCAAATCTATGAAATCAGGAACAGCTTTAAAAATTATTCTATCATATAAGTTTCCAATTGCTCCACCAACAATCATTAGAAATGCATATTTCTTAAAACCAGTATTTCTTATTGCAATTATAATAATAATAAATGTTATCACAAAAATAATTAGTGTTAATAAATTATATAAATTACTCTGACCTAAAGATAAAAGACCAAATGCTATACCTTCATTCCAAATAAGATTAATATCTAAATATTTTGATGAAAATATTTCTGGTATTTGTGTTTTTTGATTTAAATTAACTACATACTCTTTTGAAATTCTATCTAAAAAAAAAATTATAAATACAATTATCAAATTTAAGTTAAAAATATTTTTTAAATTTTTTAAACTCATTACGTATGTCTAGCGCATGGATCTTCATTAATTTTCCAACAAACTGGGCATTTAAATCCTTTTGCTTTAAATGTCTCTACTTTCAAATCCGTACTATCTTTATAAATAATTTCTGCTTTTGATGTAATGCAAAGTTCAGAAAAATCTATATCGCTTGAAATATTTGCTAGCTTTTTATCAATTGTAATTTTAATTTCTGCTTCTAAACTTGATCCAATTTCTTTATTAGCTCTCTTGTTTTCAATGCTAATATTGCAAACGTTTCTTATATTAATTAATTCAATCCATTTTTTATTAAGTTTTTCATTTTTAAAAGTTTCAGGAAAAGTAATAAATTTCTCAAGATGTATACTTTTTTTTTTATTTGATAATAATTTAAATATTTCTTCTGTTGTAAATGACAAAATTGGTGCAAACCATCTTAATAAGGAATTAAGAATGATGTTTAATAAAATAATTGTAGATTGCCTTTTTTTAGAACTCTTTGGATCACAGTACAAAGTATCTTTTCTAATATCAAAATAAAATGCAGATAAATCTACAGTACAAAAATTTAATAATTCTTTATAAAGATTATGGAAATCATAATTGTTAAAATAATTCTTAAAATTTTTATTTAAAGAATAAATTTTATGAAACATAAATTGTTCTAATTCTGGAAATTCAGAAATATTTACTTTTTCTAAATCAATTTCTTCAAAATTGTCATTAAGATTTCCAAGCAAATATCTAAATGTATTCCTAATTTTTCTATAAGAGTCAGCATGCTGATCTAGAATTGAGTGATCAATTCTCAAATCTTCTGCATAGTTAGATGAAGCTACCCAAATTCTTAAAATATCAGCTCCATATTTTTTCAAAATATCTTCAGGAGCAATAACATTTCCGAGTGATTTGGACATCTTTAATCCTTTTCCATCAACAACAAAACCATGTGATAAAATTGACTCAAATGGAGCCTTCCCCCTTGTTCCACAGGATTCAAGTAATGATGAATGAAACCATCCTCTATGCTGATCTGAACCTTCGAGGTACATCGATGCTGGCCATTTTAAATCTTCTCTTTTCTCTAAAACAAATGAGTGCGTAGATCCACTATCAAACCATACCTCAACAATATCACTTAACTTTTCATAATCTTCTGACTTATATTTTTTACCTAAAAATCTTTGTGGGTTGTCTGAAAACCAACAATCAGAACCTTCTTTTTCATAAATATTTGCTATATTTTCGTTAACTTCATCATCAACTAATATTTCTTTAGTTTTTTTATTTACAAAAATTGGAAGAGGAACTCCCCAAACTCTTTGTCTTGAAACACACCAGTCAGGTCTAGTTTCAATCATAGATCTTAAT
>Ga0209425_10007273_pt1 | contig 10442 bp, 9 predicted proteins | sample COG_05_FD_184749 | JGI IMG/M metagenome (GOLD analysis project Ga0209425, IMG submission 184749) | Pelagic Microbial community sample from North Sea - COGITO 998_met_05 (SPAdes) (version 2) | ecosystem: Environmental > Aquatic > Marine > Neritic zone/Coastal water | place: Helgoland, sampling... | reverse complement strand
TTAGTGCAAAATTGATTTATAGGTAAATTTATGTCTTTAATAAAAAAAATAAAAGATAAAAAAGTTAATTTTGAGTTTAATAAAGAGTATCTAAAGGTTGTTACAAACAAGATAACTAATAATGATGCTGAATTTATCACAAACTCGTTTAACGAAATGCACCCAGCTGATGCAGCTGATATCATTGAACATCTAAGTGAAAATGACCGAGAAAATTTAATAAAACTTAATAATTTTAATATCGATCCTGAGGTTTTTATTGAGTTAAATGAGTCTGTTCAATCTGAAATTATCGCTTACCTTTCATCAGAATCAATTGTTAAGCTTCTAAAGAATCTTGAGTCAGATGATGCAATTGCAATCCTAGAAAATGTAGATGAAAAAGATAAAAATGATATTTTAAGCTCATTACCACCAAAGGACCGTTTTGCTTTGCTAGAAAGCTTAAGTTATCCGGAAGATACTGCTGCAAGGATAATGCAACGAGAATTTACAGCTACCCCTAGTAACTGGTCTGTAGGTCAAACTATAGACTATTTAAGAGAAAACAAAGACCTACCTGAAGAATTTCTTGAAATATTTATTGTAGATGAGGACTTCAAACCCATTGGGACGGTTCCTTCATCTAAAGTTCTAACAACATCTAGAGATACTAAAATGCTTTCAATTATGTCTGAGTCACAATTACTCATCCCGGTGGATATGGATAAGGAGGAAGTTGGTAACGTCTTTGAAAACTATAATTTAAATTCAGCAGCTGTAGTTGATAAAACTAATAAATTAGTTGGTATGATTATGTATGATGATGTTTTAACAGTTTTAAAAGAAGAAGCTGAGGAAGACGCTTTAAGACTAGCTGGTGTAGGTGATGAAGAAATTACAGATGGTGTTTTAAAAAAAACTAAAAGAAGATTTAATTGGCTTTTATTAAATCTCTTTACAGCATTTCTTGCAACTTGGGTTATTAGTTTATTTGGTGCCACTATAGAACAAATGGTGGTTTTAGCTTTTTTAATGCCAATAGTTGCTTCTATGGGTGGTAATGCAGGTATGCAAACACTAGCAGTTACAGTTAGAACTTTAGCAACTAATGATTTGACTAAAAATAACTTTTCTCAAAATATATTAAAAGAATTTAATATTGGCATCTTGAATGGCATTATTTTTGCTATAATTAGTGCTTTAGTAGTACAGATTTGGTTTCAAGACTCACTACTTTCAATAATCATATCAATTTCAATGATTCTAACAATGGTCGTAGCAGGATTATTTGGAATTCTTGTTCCAATAACTTTAAAAAAAATGGAAATCGATCCAGCTATTGCTTCAAGTGTATTTGTAACAACAATAACTGATGTTATAGGTTTTGTGTCTTTTTTAGGAGTTAGCGCATATTTTCTCTAAAAATTATCTATTAATCTAATATTGTTTAAAAAGTAAGATATAAAAAGCTTAAATGGTTTATTTTTTAGATTAGTAGATAAATTTATAAGATTTCTGCATTCTAAATATTCAATTTTAATACCATATTTTTTAGTTAAAGATTTTTTTGTTTTATGAATCAATTCTTTAGATTTTTTATTACTAATGCTGTGAATGCTATTTTTTCTATAAATAGAAATTTTTAATTTCATTAATCTATTTGCAATTAATCCTGAAGTCTTAAATTGAGCTTTGTTTAACAGCTTATTTCTTGAAGATATAGCAACACCATTAGTGCTTCTAATTGTTTTGCAGGGATAGACTATCGTGCTATATTTTTTGGAGATAAATTTTTTAACTAAAAATAGCTGTTGATAGTCTTTTTCACCCATAAAAATCATTTTGGGAGATATTAATTTAATAAAACGATTTAATACGTCCAGGACTCCCTCAAAATGACCTTTTCTAAATTTAGCACAAAGTATTTTTTCTGTTTTTTTTAACAAAACTTTAGGAAATGTATCATCTTTATAAATTTGATTTACCGAAGGCAAATAAACAATATCAACATTTAATTTTCTAAGGATTTTTATATCTTTAGTTAAATCTCTTGGATAATTTTTAAAATCACTTTTATTATTGAATTGACTTGGATTTACAAAGATACTAACTAAGGTTTTTTTACAATGTTTTTTTGATTTTTTAATAAGAAATTCATGGCCTTTATGAAGGCTACCCATTGTTGGCACATAGCCTAAATTTTTTTCTATATTAACTGCCTTATTTAAATCAGTTATTTTAGTTATTAATTTCATTTGTAATAATATGATTAATAAGTAAAACATTTATATGATTAAACAAGCAATAATTCCTTTAGCTGGTCTTGGAACTAGATTATTACCTTTAACAAGTGTTTTTGCTAAAGAGCTTTTACCAATAAATGGTAAGCCAGGAATTGAATACATACTTGATGAATGCATAGAAGCTGGAATTAATGAGGTTATTTTTATTATTTCTAAAAAAAAAATTATGATAAAAAAATATTTTTATAATGATAAATTTTATAAAGATATTATTAAACGTAAAAAAGATTTACGGATTATAAATGAATACAAAAAAATTTTGAGATATAAGAAAATGATTAAATTTGTATTTCAAGATAAGCCCTTAGGAACTGGAGATGCAGTTCTTAAAACAAAGAGACTAATTAAAAACAAATTTTTTTTAATGTTATTACCAGATGATTTGATAATTAAGAATAATTGTTCTAAATCAATGATTTCAATTCATAATAAATACAATTCATCTGTTATGGCAAGCATGAAAGTTAATAAAAAAGAAGTATCAAGATGGGGAATTTATCATATTAAAAATAAAATTGATAAGATGAATTTTATTATTAAAAGTGTAATAGAAAAACCATCATTAAAATCTGCACCTTCTAATAATGCTGTGATCGGTAGATATATTTTACCAAAAAAAATTTTTAGTAAATTAAAGAATCTTAAACCAAGTAAAGGTGGTGAAATTCACATCACAGATGCAATACAATCATTAATAAATGATAACAATGAATTTATTGGTCATAATTTTTCTGGCAAATATTTAGACTGTGGTACGATGAAAGGTTATATCAACTCAACTATGGAGATTGCCAAAAAATGAAATTATGCATGATAGGCACTGGTTATGTTGGTCTGGTAAGTGGTGTTTGTTTTTCAGATCTTGGTAATGATGTCATTTGTGTAGACCGTGATATTACTAAAGTTGTTAACCTTGAAAAAGGCATTATTCCAATCTATGAACCAGGATTAGAAGAACTTGTAAAAAAAAATTATAAAAACAAAAGATTAAAATTTTCAACTAATTTAAAAGATTCTATATTAAAATCAGATATTGTATTTATTTGTGTTGGTACACCAACAAAAAAGAATGGTAATGGAGCTGATTTAAGCCAAATTTACAATGTTGCTAAAGAAATAAGAAAATCTATTTCAAGTTATAAAATAATTATAACAAAATCTACTGTCCCTGTAACAACAGGTGATGAAATTGAAAAAATTATTTTAAAAAAAGTACCTAGGAAACTTTTTTCTGTAGTTTCTAATCCTGAATTTTTGAGAGAAGGAGAGGCAATAAGAGATTTTTCTTATCCAGATAGAGTTGTAATTGGAACAAATGATAAAAAATCTAATAAAATTTTAAAAAATCTTTATTTACCATTAATATCAAAAGGTGCAAAATATGTGAATACGTCAAGAAGAGCTGCAGAATTGATAAAGTATGCTGCTAATGCTTTTCTTGCAACAAAAATTACATTCATTAATGAAATAGCTAACTTATGTGAAAAAATAAATGTCAATATAGAAGATGTTTCTATTGGCATGGGTCTGGATAAAAGAATAGGTGGACGCTTCTTAAGAGCTGGTCCTGCTTATGGAGGCTCATGTTTCCCTAAAGATACTAAAGCAATTACTACTACTGCAGATAAATTTAAAACTAATTTGTCTGTTATTAAAAGTGTTATTAAATCAAATGAAAGCAGATCAACACTTTTATTAAAGCGAGTTTTTGATATTTTAAAAAATAAAGTTAAGAATAAAAAGATATGTTTTTTAGGAGTAACATTCAAAGCTAATACAGATGATATGAGAGACTCTTCTAGTTTATCAATGATTCCCAATTTATCTAAAAAAGGAGCAAATATAAATTATTTTGATCCTACGGGCGAAAAAAAAGAATTTAAGAAATTTAAAAACGTTATTTTTTCAAAAGATGTTAATTTAGCAATAAAAGACTCAGATTTAATAATTATACATACTGAATGGAATGATTTTAAATCAATAAATTTTAAAAAAATTGTTAAAAAGAAAAATTTTAAAATATTCGATATGAGAAATTTATATTCTTCAGATAAAATGAAAGAAAAAAAGATTAAATATTTTTCTGTTGGACGTTAGTTCAATTCAAAGATAGCATCAACCTCTACAGATACACCTAAGGGTAAACTGTTAGTGCTAACTGCAGCTCTCGTATGCATTCCCGCTTGACCAAATATTGATACTACTAGATCAGAAGCACCATTTATAACTTTAGGCTGCTCTATAAATTCATCTGTTGAATTGACAAATCCAGTTAATTTAATACAAGATTTTATTTTTGAAAAATCGCCACCACATGCTTTTTTAACTTGTGAGACTATATTTAAGCCGCATCTTTTAGCAGCATTATATCCATCTTCCGTTTTTAATTCTCTGCCAAGTTTTCCTTTTATTAATTCACCATCAGCATCTGTTGAAATTTGACCTGATACAAAAAGCATCTTACCTATAATTTTTGTTGCAACGTATGAACCAACTGGATCTCTAGCTTCAGGTAATATTAAATCTAATTCTTTAATTTTATTTTCAATTGACATTAATTTTTCTTTTTGAATAAATCAGCAATAGTTTTACTTTCACTAAATTTATTTATATCTGGTTTTAAATTAATATCTTTTAAATCTTTACCTTTTAGCATTTTTGACTTACACCATAATTTGTTTATTAATTTTTTTCCTTCACAATTAGTTTTATCTTCAGCAAAAGCAATGTTTGGATTGAATAAAAGTAATACAATTATAAAAGATATTTTTTTCATTATTTCCTTTTTTTGTTTTTTTTAACTTTTTTATTTTTATCGTATTCTTTTCTTTTCTCAATCAATATTAATGCTTCTTCCATATTGAGTTCTAAGGGGTCTTTTTCTTCTGGTATGGTAGCATTAATTGATTTATACTTGATATATGGCCCATATTGACCCTTCATTACTCTAACAGGTTTTTTGTCTTCTGGGTGTTCCCCTAGATCTTTTATAATTGATGCTGAAATTCTACCAGGTTTAGCTTCTGCTATTAAAGTGATTGCTCTATTAAGACCAATTGAGAAGATCTCTTCAACATTCTCAATTCTTGCCGATTTGTTTTCACACTTCAAATATGGACCAAATCTTCCTGAGTTTAATATTATATCTTTTTGATTTTCAGGGTTAATACCTAAATTTTTTGGTAATGAGCATAAAAATTTAGCCCTATCTAGATCCACGCTATCTAATGCAATTCCTTTAGGTATAGAGACATTTCTTAAATTATTATCTTCTTTTTCTATCCTCTTTTTTTTTGTTTTCTTTTTCTTTTTTGTTTCAACTTTAGCCTCTTTTTTAATTTCTTCAATTTTTTCATATTGTAAGTAGGGGCCAAACCTTCCATTTTTAAGATACATGTCATTTCCATTTTCATGTTTCCCTATAAGCTTTGGTTCTGCAAGTTGAGATTGAGCAGCTGCTTTAGTTTTAGACAAGGGTCGAGTAAATTTACAATCTGGATAATTTGAACAACCGATAAAAGCACCACCTCTAAAACTATTTTTCAAACTTAACGATCCACTGTCACATAACTTACATTGTCTATTAATATTTCCTTCATTATCTCTTTCAAAAATTAAACTACCTAGACTATCGTTTAATAGATCTAAAACTTCTCTAGTTCTTTTCTCTTTAACGTCAGATACATTTTGATTAAAATCTTTCCAAAATAACTCTAGAACTTTTATCCATCCTTCCTTACCGGTAGTAATGTCATCAAGCTGATTTTCTAAGCTTGCGGTAAAGTTATAATCAACATATTTGGAAAAAAGTTTTTCAAGAAAAGCAGAGATTAATTTTCCACGATCTGTTGGGTGAAATCTTTTATTGATCGCTTCCGCATACCCTCTAGTAGAAATAACAGATATTATACTTGCATAAGTTGAGGGTCTTCCAATACCTAGTTCTTCTAATTTTTTAACTAAACTTGCCTCTGAGTATCTTGGTGGTGGTTGTGTGAAATGTCGTTCATCTAATAGAGCCTCTAGATTAACTGGACCTTTGTTCATTTCAGGAAGGATATCTTCATCATCATCTTTTTTAGTATCTTTCATAACTCTTAAGAAACCATCAAACTTAATAACAGATCCACTAGCCTTACAGATTGTTCCATTATCATCTGAGCTTATCGTTATTGTATTTCTATTAAATTGAGCAGGTTTCATTTGAGAGGATAGGGCCCTACTCCAAATTAAATCATATAATTTATGTTGATCTGGACTTAAATATTTTTTAACTTTATCTGGTGCACGCATAATATCTGTGGGTCTAATTGCTTCATGTGCTTCTTGAGCATTTTTAGCTTTTTTCCCAGAGTAACTTGCTGCATAATCTGGAACATATTCTTCACCAAACTGACTTTTTATATATTTCCTAAAATTATCTATAGCGTCTGTTGATAAATTAGTGCCATCAGTTCGCATATACGTGATAAGACCAATAGTTTCACCGTCTATTTCTATACCTTGATAAAGTTTTTGAGCTATCTGCATTGTCCGTGACGCTCCAAATCCTAGTCTTCCAGAGGAAACTTGCTGTAATGTAGAGGTAGTAAAAGGGCCTGAAGGATTTCTGTTAACAACTTTGCTTGAGATGTCTGTTATATTGAATTTCTTAGACTTAACTACTTCAATTGCTTTGTCAATTTCAGCTTTATTTCTAAAAGAAAATTTTTCAATTTTTTTATCATTCAATTGAGTAATACTTGCTAATATAGAATTTTTATCACTGTCGATAAATTTAACACTTAAAGTCCAAAATTCCTCAGGATCAAAAAGTTCTATTTCATGTTCCCGTTCTGTAATTAATTTTAAAGCAACTGACTGAACACGTCCTGCAGATTTAGAACCAGGTAACTTTGTCCATAAAATTGGTGATATGTTAAAACCCACTAAATAATCTAAGGCTCTTCTAGCCATATAGGCATCTACAAGTAGTGGCTCGATTTGTCTTGGGTTTTCAATTCCATGAATAACTGCTTTTTTTGTAATTTCATTAAAAACAACTCTTTCTACATGTTTGTCCTTAATTAATTTTTTCTCATTTAAATATTCTTTAACATGCCAAGCAATAGCTTCTCCTTCACGGTCAGGGTCAGTTGCTAGTATAATTTTTGAAGAAATTTTAGCTGCATCTGTAATTTCTTTGAGATATTTTTTTGAAAAACTATCTACTTCCCATTCCATTTTAAAATTATTTTCTGTATCAACAGAACCATTTCTTGAAGGAAGGTCTCTAATATGACCATAACTTGCTAATACAATATAATCATCACCTAGATATTTATTGATAGTTTTTGCTTTAGCTGGGCTTTCTACAACTACAAGATTCATTACTAAACAAATTACTTAAAAGGCTTAGATAGTCAAATCAATAAATTTTAGTCTTAGTTTCTTCTTTGTTTTTCAATCGTTTGACGTTTTCTCTATGTGTATAAAATATAAGCACAAACAATATTATGAAAAAAATTGAATTATAATTTTCAAAAATTATTAAATAAATTGGAACCATTAAACTACCAACAAGAGATGAAAGTGATGAATATTTTGAAATCAGAAATGTAACAGTCCAACTAATAATAAATATCAAACCTAAAATTACGTTTATTGAAAATAATATTCCAACATATGTTGCAACACCTTTACCCCCTTTAAACTTAAGCCATACAGGAAAAACGTGACCTAAAAAGGCACTTAGAGAAGCAATAAATATATAATCAGGATAATTAAACTTAACATATAAAACTGGCAATACAGCCTTTGTTATATCCAGTATTAATGTCCCGTACCCTAATGCTTTATTGCCTGTTCTAAGAGCATTGGTTGCCCCAATATTTCCTGAACCTATGTCTCTAATATCTTTTTTTAAAAATACTTTAGTAAGAATAAAGCCAAAAGGTATTGATCCCAATAGATATGAACTTAGTGCTACTATTAAATAATCCATTATTGTAATTTGAATAATTCTTTGCCTTTTACAAATGTATTAATTACCTTACCTTGAAGCTTCTTATCTTCTATTGAAGTATTTTTTGATTTTGAAACAAGATTATCTTTCTTAACAATCCAAGGCTTGTCTATGTCTACAATACATAAATCAGCGTGACTACCAACTGAAAGGTTTCCTTTATCTATCTTTAATATTTTTGCAGGATTTGAAGTTAAAGCTTTTATAAGTGTTTCCAATTTAACAGAACCATTATGATATAATTCTAAGCTAAGAGATAATAATGTCTCTATACCAGATGCACCGGTTGCTGATTGCGCAAAGGTCAATCTTTTTTGTTCTTCATCTTCAGGTTTATGATCAGACACAATTACATCTATAGTTTCATCTTTTAGTCCCTGAACAAGAGATATTCTGTCTTCTTCTGTTCTTAAAGGTGGTGATAATTTTAAGAAGGTTCTAAAATCTCCAATATCATTTTCATTTAATGAAAGATTATTAATAGATACACCGGTTGTAAATTTAACATTATTTTTTCTTTCTTTAATTATTTCGACCGATTTTGCTGCCGAGATTTGTGATATATGATATCTGCATTTAATATTTTCTAGTAGCGTTAAGTCTCGTTCTATAATTATTCTTTCAGCTACAGAAGGTATCCCAGATAGTCCAAGTTTTGTTGCGATAATTCCAGAATTAATCATACCATTTTGAGATAAATCATAATCTTCTGCGTGTTGCATGATTAATGTTCCTAAATCTTTAGCTGAATTCATTATACGTGTCATTAACCTTGTATTTTGAATAGTCTTTATTCCATCTGTAAATCCAATTATACCCTTACTTTGAAGCAGTCCAAATTCAGTCATACTAATACCTTCAATATTTTTGGTAAGTGCTGCACTAGGAAATACATTAATTTTAGATTTGTCTCTTCCACGTCTTTTTAAAAAATCTACTATTGATACATTGTCTATAATTGGATCAGTATTAGGCATGGTCACTACCGACGTTACTCCTCCTGCAAGAGCTGCATTGCTCAAAGTTCTGAAATTTTCTTTATATTCATAACCGGGCTCTCCTGCGAATACTCTCATATCTACTAAACCAGGGAATATGTATTTACCTTTTAAGTCTATAAATTTTTCTCTAGATGGAATGTTATTAGTATTTACTTTTTTACCAATAGCTTCAATTAATCCATCTTCATCTATAATTAGTCCACCATTTTCATTAATTGAATTATGAGGATCAACTATGTTTGCATTTATAAAATATTGTTTTTTCATTTATTCACAAAATATTTTTAAACAAGCCATTCTTACTGCAACACCTAACTCGACTTGTTCTTTAATTACACTTCTATTAATGTCATCTGCTAATTTGGTATCTATTTCAATTCCTCTGTTCATTGGACCAGGATGCATTATTAAGGCATCTTCTTTAGCATGAGAAAGTTTATCTGGTGTAAGACCATAATACTCATAATACTCTCTATTTGATGATAAAAATGAACTACTCATTCTTTCATTTTGTAATCTCAGCATCATAACAATGTCACAATCCTTTAAACCTTTTTTCATATCTGTAAATGTATTTACACCAAATTTTTCTATTTCTTTTGGCATTAAGTTTGAGGGGGCAATGATATTAACCTCAGCGCCTAACATGTTTAGCAGGTAAATATTAGATCTTGCAACACGTGAATGGGTAATATCTCCACAGATTGCTATTCTCAAGCCTTCAATATTCTGCTTACGATTAATAATTGTTAAAGCGTCTAATAAAGCTTGCGTAGGGTGCTCGCGACTTCCATCACCAGCATTAAGTACAGCACAATTTACTTTTTGAGATAAAAGATTGCACGCACCAGAATCTTGATGACGCACAACAATTATATCGGGATGCATTGCATTTAAAGTCATTGCTGTATCGATAAGTGTTTCACCTTTTTTAATAGCTGAATTTGCCATGTTCATTGACATGACATCTGCTCCAAGTCTTTTCCCAGCTAGTTCAAATGAACTTTGAGTTCTTGTTGATGGTTCAAAAAATAAATTAATTTGAGTTTTGCCGTTTAAAACATTAAGTTTTTTATTTTTACTTTGGTTGAGTTTAATGAAAGTTTTAGCCTCATCCAAAATTAAATGAACATCATTTATAGATAAATCTTG
>Ga0209425_10007268_pt1 | contig 10446 bp, 1 predicted proteins | sample COG_05_FD_184749 | JGI IMG/M metagenome (GOLD analysis project Ga0209425, IMG submission 184749) | Pelagic Microbial community sample from North Sea - COGITO 998_met_05 (SPAdes) (version 2) | ecosystem: Environmental > Aquatic > Marine > Neritic zone/Coastal water | place: Helgoland, sampling... | reverse complement strand
TTATATTTAATGAAATAATTGCAGTATTACTATCTAATTCTCCATCATTGACTTTAAATGTAAACGAGTCACTTGTTGCACTATTAGAGTTGCTAATATAGGTAGCAATTACACCATCTAAAGTAACTGTTCCAGATTTAGGTTTATCAACAATGGAGTAAGTTAAAGCACTACCCTCAAGATCTACTGCATTTAAAGTAATTTCTTTTGTTGTCTGTTCGTTTACTTCAACGGTTTGATTATCAGCAGTTGGAGCATCATTTACAAGTGTTGTAGTTATACTTACAATTGCAATACTACTATCCAAATTACCATCATCAACTTTAAATGTAAATGAATCAGTTGTTTCAGATTCTGAGTTACTTGTGTATTTAGCTTTATTTCCATTTATAGTTAATGTTCCATATACAGGATCATCTACAATAGTATAAGTTAACGCATCATTCTCAGGATCACTAGCTAATAATGTGATTGTTTCAGTCACTTTATCAGTAACATTTACTGTTTGATTTTCAGCAACTGGTGCATCATTGGTTCCTGTAATATTAATTATCACAGTTGTTGGTATGCTTTCTAATCCATTAGCTTGCACTATAAATGTAAACGAATCACTTGTTGCTGTATCAGAATTACTGGTATAGGTAACAACATTATTATTTATGGTAGCAGTACCATTTGATGGCGTGGTTTTGAAAGCATAAAGTGTTATTGTATCTGATTCAGGGTCACTAGCAGTTAAAGTAATTGATTTTTCAACTTGTTCAACAGCTTCAACGGTTTGCTCATTACCTATTGGAGCATCATCAACTGGAATTATATTAATAGTAACAGTAGCTATATTACTGTCAACTTCACTGTCGTTTGCTTTAAAAGTAAATGAATCACTTGTTGCTGTATCAGAATTACTGGTATACGTAGCAGTTGTACCGTCTAAAGTAACTGTTCCATCAGTTGGCTGATCAACAATTGAATATGTAATGGCATCACCATCAGGATCACTTCCTATTAGTGTAATTTCTTTTGCTATATTTTCAGTTACAGTTACAGTCTGATTGTCAACTGTTGGAACATCGTTTACTGCCGTAATTTCTATAGTTACGGTTGATGTTTCACTGTCTAACTCTCCATCATTAACCTTAAAGGTGAATGAATCACTAGTTGCAGTATCAGAATTACTTGTATACGTAGCAGTTGCTCCGTCTAAAGTAACTATTCCGTCAGTAGGCTGATCAACAATTGAATATGTAATAGCATCACCATCAAGATCACTTCCAGTTAGTGTTATTTCTTTGGCTGTTTGCTCTACGGCAGTTACGGTTTGGGCATCTGCTACTGGGATAAAATTTTGAAGGCTAAACACTTTTACATAACCAAAATTTTCCTCAGGTTTAGTACTATCTGTATATCCATCTGAAGATGAAGTAATAAAAATCAAACCATCTGATGATAATACGGCAGTTTCAATTTCATCACCACTGAATTCTCCAACAACATCTCCACCTATTTGTGTCCAGTCAGAAGAATCGGTATCAAACGTATAGTTTCTAATTAAACCAATGTTAGTTTTATCACCTAAATCATAACTGTTGTATGACGCTAGACTAACAGTATTTCCACTTCCATCAATACTAGCATAGTAAAATTTAACATCTGGAACACCATAAATCGTAGATCCTTTTGCAACCCAGTCACTAGTATCATTATCGTATTTAAATATATGTGCTGCTCCAGAATCTGTGTTAGAGGGATCAATAATCAATATTGTTTTTCCATCATTACTAATATCGATGTATTCTATTTCTCCAACGATATTACTTCCTAACTGCTCCCACAGCTGGGTTTCAGAATTATATTCAAATACTTTTACATAACTGTTATCGTAACTTGCCATTGCAATAATAGTTCCATCGTTATTAATTTGAGCATCATAACCAATAGAGTCACCTTCTTCTCCGTAAATAGTTTGCCCCAATTGAACCCAGTTAACACCATCAAATTTATAAGCATAAACGGCTCCACTATTATCTCCATTTATATCTGATTCGAAACCAGAGCTAAGTAAAACTGAACCGTCACCACTTAAAGAAGGTGGATACCCAAATTCATCACCACTATCGAATGATTCTATTTTGTTTCCTACTTGCACCCAGGAATCATCAATAAAATCGTACACATTTACAAATTCATTATCATAATCTCCAATTGAAATTCTAGTCCCATCGTTGTTCATTGATAATTTCCAATCTCCTAAATGAGATGAAGAATACTCTTCGCTTATTACTGATCCTAGTTGAGTCCATGTTCCTTCAATATTTTTATAAACTCTAACAAATCCTCCTTCTGAGGAAACAGCAATAATACTTCCATCTTTATTAGTTGTAACCATTTTAGTATTAAAGTCACTTTCTAATGACTTTATTGTATTTCCAACTTGTCTAGCAGTATTTACAAATGCATCAAAAACAGTAATAGTTACGGTACTTATATTACTGTCTAAAACACCATCGTTAAATTTGTAAGTGAATGTATCTTGACCAGTAAACCCTTGGTTTGGCGCGTATGTAGCGTATTTTCCTTCTAAAGAAACAGTTCCGTTTGTTGGGTTACTTACAATTTCACCCGTTAAAGTATCAAAATCAAGATCAGTTCCAGATAAAAATATTTCTTCAGTAATGTTTTTAATAGTTGAAGCACTTATGTTTGGAGTTGAAGGCTTAAATCTACTTACTAAATCATAAACACTAACTGAACCTTTATTGAACGCTCCCTCTTCCACATCTTGATCAATAGAAAATGTGATTTTTGTTCCGTCCTGACTTAAAATAGATCTAGCTGCTCCTTGTAACGTAGGTAAATATACCTTTGAAGTTGAGACCCAGTCAGTTCCGTTAAATTTATAAATATCAACATAAGAATTATCATTATCGTATTGATCTGTTGACGAAGAAACTGTGTTTCCATCTCCACTAATTGTTGATCTTTCTCCGCTCTTAGAATTTGCAAGTCCAATAATTGGACTTCCTAAAATCATCCAAGATTGAGATTCTGTATTGTACTCATACACTTCAATCCAACCGTTATTTGAACTTCCACAATCTAAACAACTGTAACTTAATCGATATCCATCTGAACTTAATTCTGCATAATCCGCTGATGGGTTTTCATCAGAAGATTGAGGTCTTATTGTATCTCCTAATAGTTCCCAATCTTTATTAGAATTATTAAATTTAAATACTTTAACATAAGGATCTGTTAAGTCATAATTAGTTACTGACACAATAGTACCATCATCACTAATATCTACAGAGGTTGATAATCGTGAAGATTCTTCTCCAATAATTTCAGATCCTAATTGTACCCATGTTCCATCATCAACACCAGACATAGCATTATAATTATATACTATAAATGAACCTTTAGAATTATGACCAAATTCATTACTCATTACTACAGTATTTCCATCTCCGCTAATTCTTACAGAGTATCCAGCATTACCTCCATCCCCAACTAAAGGCGGTTTTATCTCAGTCCCTAATTGAAACCACTGACCTGAATTAAGTTCGTAGACTTTTGAAAGTCCATCGCCAGAATTTTCATCATAATATCCAATTACAATTCTATTTCCCTTATCGTTAATTCCAATCCCGTTATAAGATGAAATATTTACATTACCATCATTTATTGTTTGTCCTAGCTGAACCCATGTATTATTTTTATTTTCATAGACTTCAACATATTCAGTTTCTTGAGCTACAATAATTCTAGATGCATCTTCATTTACCGCTATTATATCGGCAAAATCACTAAACACTTCGGCAGTTCCGTGTTTTATTTTATCATTAATTAATGTAGGTGTGTCTAGATATTTAGAGTAAATACTTAGTGTCACTGTAGATATATTACTATCTAGAGTTCCGTCAGAAGTTTTATAAGTGAAAGAATCTACTCCCACATAATTAGTATTTGGAGAATAGGTAACTGTATTTCCGTTTAAAGTAGCGATACCGTGTTTTGGATTACTTTCAATAGAAAATGTTAAATCATCCGAGAAATCAAAATCAGACCCTACTAAATTAATAGTAGTATCATTATTAAATAATGTTGCTCTTGATATGCTACTTGTAGTTGGTGCATCATTAATTGGTGTAATTGTGATGTTTACAGTGTAAGTAGGACTATCTGCTGTTCCATCATTAATTTTGTAAGTAAAAGTGTCCGAATTCCAATGATCTGATAGGCTATTGTAAATTATTGAATTTCCAGTTAAAGTCACAGATCCTTTAGCAGAACTGACAATAGAATAAGTCAAACTGTCTCCATCCAAGTCTTCTCCAGCAAGTGTAATAGTAATGTCTTCTTGTTCGTTAACTGTTACACTTTGATCAGCACCTACAGGGTTGTTATTAGTTAATCTATACATATAAACCGCTCCTGCATCAGTCGCACCATTATTGTTTTTCGGTGCAGTAATTCCCATAATTCTACCATCTTTACTAAGATCAACAAATTTACCAAATTCATCTCCAATTGCTTCTCCGTAAATAGTGCTTCCAATTTGATCCCATGATGATCCGTTATAGTTATAAGCTTCAACATATCCTTTTTCAGTGGCAGCTAACTCTTCATTTTGATTGTTTCCAATAATTATAGTATTCCCATCATCACTTAAAGATGATTTGTACAAATTTGAATTTTCTACATAACCATAAAAAGTTCCTAATAAATCCCACACATTAGTGACTGTATTATATCTAAATACTTTTACAGCACCTACATCAAGAGTTCCATCCGGATTATCGAAATTTTTATCACCAATAGAAATCGTATGTCCATCACCACTAAGAGAAATCCAAGCTCCAAAAGCTTCTGATAAGTCAAGATCGCTTTCAATATCTCCTCCAAGGGGTTCCCAAATATTGTTTTCAATTTTAAACACTCTTACATATCCAACATTGTCATCATTAACAATATGATTTACTGAACTTGCAGCTATTATTTTCCCGTCTGCACTTATACTTGAAGTATAACCAAACCTATCATCTTTAAATTCCCCATATATTTCATCTCCAAATTGTGTCCATCGTTGTAATTCAGAGTCATAAGAGTAGGTAAATATAGCACCCGTATTTTCTAAACCACTTTCATTATGTTCAGAGTGGGCTTGTGAAATTATGGTGTTTCCAGCAGCATTCATTGATAAACCCCATCCAAAATCTGAATCTGTTTCTAAATTTTTCTGTTCAATTTCACTTCCTAATAACACCCAAGTTCCAGCAACAAATTCGTAATTCCTAATAACACCTGCTTCAGTTGAATTATCAGGTGCACCTGCTGATATTCTGGTTCCATCAGCATTTATTCCAATTTTCCAATCTGCAAAATATTCTGATTGTTCATCCCCTGAAATTGTAGATCCTTTTTGAACCCAATCTCCATTACTTAGTTCATAAATTTTTATGTATCCAGTGGAATTATTTGTTTCTCCTCCAACAGCTATAACATTTCCGTTTTGACTCATTGCTATAGAGCTACCAAAAGCATCTTCAGCAATAGTTCCATTTATAGTAGATCCAATTTGAATTGGAGTAGTTAAATAAGAATCAAAAACCGTTATCGTTACAGTTGATTGATTACTAGGAGCTATTCCATCACTAACAGTGTATGTAAATGAATCTGAACCAGCGTACCCAGAATTAGGGGTGTAGGTTACTTTACTGCCACTCAAACTAGCTGTTCCGTTTGTTGGTTGAGTAATTGTATAAGTTAGGCTACTTGAATTGTCAATATCGTGTCCAATTAAACTAATTGATGTTGTTGAATCTTTTATTAATGAAGCTGAAGTATTTGATGTGGTTGGGACATCATTAATATTATTAATTGAGATAGAAACTGTAGCAGTATCACTATCATTTGTTCCATTGTTAACTTTGAATGTAAAACTATCCGAAGAATTAGATTCTGAACCACTTCTGTAATTAACAGAGTTACCTGTAACCTCTATTTGACCTTTTGGATAATCTACTATGCTATAAGTTAAGGTCGCACTATCAACATCACTTCCGGAAAGAGAAAAAGTAAGTGCATCTTCACTATTTTCATCCGCTGTAACTGATAGATTATCGGCAGTTGGTTTATGGCCTAAATCGGTAATTGTCCAGTTTTTAGAACCAGTTAGTGTATTTCTAGAATTAGCATCGTCATAATAACTACTAAATGTAATTTCTATATCAGAGGCAATACTAGCGTTTCCAGCAGATGATGCTAAAAATAAATCATAATTTATAGTAGAAAAACTAGTAGCTCCATTGAACATTTCAGTCATTCTAGTTACATCATTTATGTCCCATTGAGATATGTCTTGATTAAAAGCAGCTGCATTTTTAAACATTCTACGCATTTCAGTTACTGAAGAAGTATCCCATCCTGAGATATTTCCATTAAAATTTGTTGCTCCATCAAACATATCATCCATGTCAGTTATTAAAGAAGTATCCCATCCTGAGATATCTTGATTAAAAGCAGCTGCATCTTCAAACATTCTATACATCCATTCTACTTTAGATGTATCCCATAATGAGATATCTTGGTTAAATACAGTTGCTCCATCAAACATATCATCCATTTCAGTTACTGAAGAAGTATCCCATCCTGAGATATTTCCATTAAAATTTGTTGCTCCATCAAACATATCATCCATTTCAGTTACTGAAGAAGTATTCCAGCTGTCTCCACTTGTATTAATATCTTGATTAAAAGCAGCTGCATCTTCAAACATATTCTCCATGTCAGTTACTGAAGAAGTATTCCAAGCTGAAATATCTTGATTAAAAGCAGATGCATCTTCAAACATACTATACATGTCAGTTACTGAAGAAGTATCCCATCCTGAGATATCTCCATTAAATACAGTTGCTCCATCAAACATATCACGCATGTCAGTTACTGAAGAAGTATTCCAACTGTCTTCATCTGTATTAATATCTTGATTAAAAGCAGATGCATCTTCAAACATACTATCCATGTCAGTTACTGAAGAAGTATTCCAAGCTGAAATATCTTGATTAAAAGCATATGCATCTTCAAACATACTATCCATTTCAGTTACTGAAGAAGTATTCCAAGCTGAAATATCTTGATTAAAAAGTGTAGCAGCTCTAAACATACTAACCATGTTAGTTACTGAAGAAGTATTCCAAGCTGAAATATCTTGATTAAAAAGTGTAGCACCTGAAAACATAAAACGCATATCAGTTACTGAAGAAGTATCCCATTCTGAGATATTACCATTAAAATTTTCTGCATCACGAAACATATCTTCTAAACTAGTAATTAAAGAAATGTTCCAACTGTCTCCAACTGTATTAATGTCTTGATTAAAAGCATATGCACCATAAAACATATATGTCATATCAGTTACTAAAGAAGTATTCCAACTAGAAATATCTTGATTAAAAACATCTGCATAATGAAACATACTATACATGTCAGTTACTGAAGAAGTATCCCATCCTGAGATATCTCCATTAAAATTTGTTGCATTTTTAAACATTTCTCTCATTTCAGTTACATTAGAAGTGTTCCAGATGTCTCCACTTGTACTAATGTCTTGATTAAAAAGTGTAGCACCTGTAAACATATAATTCATACTAGTTACCGCAGCTGTATTCCAATTAGAAATATCTTGGTTAAAGGCCACTGCATCTTCAAACATTAAATCCATATCAGTTACTACAGCTGTATTCCATCCTGAGATATTACCATTAAATGTAGTTGCTCCCCAAAACATTTGATACATTTTTGTCACTTTCTCTGTGTTCCAGCTGTCAAGATTTGTATTAATATTTTGATCGAATAATAAAGCACGCTCAAACATTGCACCCATATCAGTTACCTCAGCTGTATTCCAATTAGAAATATCTTGATTAAAAACAGATGCTTCATAAAACATAAAAGACATATCAGTTACTGAAGAAGTATCCCATTCTGAGATATTACCATCAAACGCAGTTGCCTGAGAAAACATAAAATTCATATCAGTTACTGCAGCTGTATTCCAGCTGTCTCCACTTGTATTAATATCTTGATTAAAAGCAGATGCACCATAAAACATTTCCGCCATATTAGTTACCGCAGCTGTATTCCAAGCACTGATATCTTGATTAAAAGCAGATGCACCTTCAAACATATGTTTCATGTCAGTTACTGAAGAAGTATCCCAAGCTGAAATATCTTGATTGAAAGAGGAAGCATTTCTAAACATATAAGCCATGTTATCTACATTAGAAGTGTCCCATCCAGAAATGTCTCCATTAAATAAAGCTAAACGATAAGTCCCGTCAGATTTTGAAGAAAACATATATTTCATGTCGGTTACTAAAGAGGTATCCCAATCATTTAATGTTGTTCCTACTAAACTAGCATTTTTATAAAATGCAGCATACATGCTTGGCCCACGTGATAAGTCAGGCTCATCTGTTGCCGGAATAGTTAAATTTATAGCACTATGGAAAGCACCATGGAAATTCTCCCATTTTCCATCACCCCAATTTTCAATGGTCTTAATAAACGAACTAGAGGCATGAGAAGAACCTTCAACTATAAAAAAAAATGAACCTATATCTAAACCAGCATCATTAACTTGAATCGTAATAGTAAAAGTAGAGGAGGAAGAATAATCATGTGTTGGAAAAACTCCATCATTGTGATTAGATGTCTGTCCATCTCCCCAATCAATTGTGATATCAGTGTAGTCTTTTAAAGGAAGTTCAAATAAACCAACTGGAATTTCCCAGGTTGACTCAAAATTTTGAGAATAAATATGAATAGAAAAGAGTAAAAAAAATGATATAATAGCAGATTTAGATAAATACATAATCAGATAAATAATTTTGGATTGTTTGTTTTATAAAAAATACTAATTAAGATTTATTATTATAAATAATTAAATCTTGACTTTTTAACATATTGATATTTTGGAATAAATATGTATATTTTAACAATTGCTCAATTTAATTTTATTATATAAATAGAATATTATACTATTTTTGAGATATAGTTACTGAAAACTAAATAATCATTCCAGAAACTTAATAAAGTATTTTTAAAACCTAAATAAATACTTACTTTGCTTTTCGTAAAAAAACAGAACATATAACAACATAACAAAACCTATGATTTTATTAGATTATCTATTTTTAATATCGGGGATTTTATGTTTTGGTGTAAGTTTTATTTTTTTTAAACAATACAAAATTCATTCAAACTTACTTTTAGGTGCTATTTTTTTATTACTTGGTTTTAAATCTTTTCTTCATGTAATAATAGAAATTGAAGGTGAATTATCATTATCTTTATTTGCGATTCCATACTTTTTTTTAGATTCAGTATTACTTATCACCACTCTTTTGTTTGTTTCTTTAAAATTAATTTATTCAGGAAATAATTTTAAATCTAAATACTTGTTTTATTTCATTCCTACAACTTTAGTATTGACAAGTAATTTAATAACGACATATTTAGATTACCAAAATATAAATCATAGCTCCCATGAATTAATCGATTATTTTAAAAGATTATTCACTTTGATTTTTACACTAAGTAGTTTTAGAATTATTTTATTTAATAATTCACTTGTTAATACCAAAGAAATTAAAAAAAAAATGTTTATTTACTTTTTAATTTTTGGAATCTTTATTTTGATACATAATATTTTGGAGGTAAGTAGTGTGTATTTTAATCACAACAACTCATTTATTCTTAGTTATCAGATTATAAAACTTTTATTTCTTATTTATTTACTTACCAATCCAAAACTATTGTATTATTGGAAATTTTTAAAAAAAATTCCCAATAAAAATTTAAGTGATCTATCGCTTAAAAAATGTTTTTCAATAAATAAGCTATCTTCAAATTTAAACTCAATTGAAACTAAAATTTCAGAAAAGTACTCACTGGATACCCTTATTATTATCTTTAATAGAATTGAAAATTCATTTTTGAAAGAAAATATTTTAAGAGATTCCGATATTTCTTTAAAGGATTGTGCTAAAAACTGCAAAATCCCATTAACACATTTTTTTTTCTTAATCAAATATCATATTAAATTATCTTTTACAGAGTTTAAAAATCAGTCAAGAATTGTAGATTCTACTAATTTAATTCAATCAGGATTTTTAATAACTAACACTTTAGATTCTTTGGCTGTTAAAGTAGGTTTTAAGTCTTACAGTTCTTTTTTTACAAATTTTAAAAAATATAAACAAATATCTCCAAAAGAATACATTAATAATATCTAATCAGTAACTAAAGTTGTTTTTATATTAAAATCTAGAATTAAAAAAATATAAAATTAAATGGGCTTTTTTCAAGATTGTCTTTATGTAATTCTCTAACTAAATTATAATCTATGTTTTGTTCAGATTGATAATTTAAAAAAACTCCAAACAA
>Ga0209425_10007267_pt1 | contig 10449 bp, 8 predicted proteins | sample COG_05_FD_184749 | JGI IMG/M metagenome (GOLD analysis project Ga0209425, IMG submission 184749) | Pelagic Microbial community sample from North Sea - COGITO 998_met_05 (SPAdes) (version 2) | ecosystem: Environmental > Aquatic > Marine > Neritic zone/Coastal water | place: Helgoland, sampling... | reverse complement strand
GAACGACGGAAAACGCCGATCGCAAACGCCAGGAATTCGCCGAGAAGGTGCACGCGGTGGAGGTGGCGTCGCCGAACGGCCGCGAGTCCTTCGACGCGGTGTACGCGGCGATCGAGTCCCCGGAGATTCAGAAGAAAATCTCCCCGCCAAAGCCCCAACGCAGTCCGGCGCCGACTACGTATGGTAACCAGTCTCCGGGAACAAACTTGAGGCCGCGCGCTTTGGACACCTCGGGAGGGTACGACTCCAGCCCGGACTCCCTCAACGGCTCGCACAGGTCACCCGGCCGCGTCAGCTTCAAGGAGGACGCCCCGACGCCGTCCAAGAACGACCTCATCGCCAAGATGAAAGGCATGCTCGCAGAGGCCAAGGCTCCCGAAGAACGCAAGAAGGTGAACGCGGCGGTGAACGTGTGGACGGATGCGTCGCGCGGTTTGTTACCCGCGATCAACCCGCTCTCCATTCCCGGCACCCGCGGTATCTTAAAGACCCCGAGCAGCGGCACCGGTTCGCTCGGTGACTCACCGCCCAAGGAGGAGTACTACTGCGCCCGGTGCGGTGTGAAACAACCCGACCCATACGCCAATTTCTGCGGCGGCTGCGGCACAGCGGTGGACTTGAAGAAGCTCGATTCGAAGAAGAAGCAGCAGAAGGCTGGTCCGCTGGACACGAGCGACATCAAGCTTCCGGTGGGCCCCGGCGGTCGGCAGCTGAGCTACCGCGGATCCATCGAGCACGAACTTCGAGCGATCGAGGCGCGGGACGGCGCGAAAGGCCTGAACGAAGGGAGCAAGTGGAAGCTGGCGCAGGACCGCTACAACGCGGGCGATACATTCGGTAACGTCCACCGGTTGCCGTCGTACCTGGCGGCGACGGATGACCACGGCGAGTTGTACCGCGAGGAGGAGGATAAGATATTCCAGGCTACCAACAAGTACGGCTTTTCACTCGACATGTACGGGCCTCCCAAGAAGACGCCAAAGAGAGTCGCGCGATCGCCGCAGACGTACCACCGCATGCACAACAAGGCGTTCGGTAGCTACCTCTACGTGGACAGGTGGGGCGACACGGGCGCGGAGGAACGGGTGAACAGGATTCAGCATTCCGATAAACGGCGATGCGTCTCGTGCGGTTTATTCGGGAAGCAAATTCGATTCAGCGATCGCGAGTGGGACGCGTCCGCGCCCAAGTGTCGTTCGTGCGAGGTGGCGCCGCGTGATGCGGTCACCGGTCCGAAGCTGCCGCGCGCGAAGCACTTCATGCGACCGACCGCGGCGAACCAAAACTTCGCCGGCGCGTACGACGACGACAACTACTCCGAGGATAACTTTTACCAGGTGAGTGTTTGGCAGTCACCGTTACGGCTCAAATACCCAATTACCACCCAAATACTGACCGATCACCACCCCATTAACTCATACAGTCGCTATACGCAACGAGCGAACAAGAGCGCGATCCGTTTGACGATTTGCCCTCTGCAGGTAAGCCCAAGGAACGTGTCCGGCCGGTGTCCGGCAAACACAAACCCGCGTGGAACAACGTCACGAGCACCGGCCGTGGGTTCAGCGAGAACAAGTTCAAAGCGATGTCCCGGCCCAACCCGCAGTGGAACAAATCCAGCGAGGTGACTCCGGCGACTAAGCAGTCTTCTCGCCGCGCACCGGTGGAGCAGCTCATCGACTTTGACGGCGCGCCGAAGAGCAAGAAGGACTCCCCGGGCGGCGGCGTCGACGGCCCGCCGAGCCCCGGCGCCGGTCTGTGGTACGGCAGCAGCGTATCGTCTCCGCAGAAGGCGTACCAGGTTTTAGTGGACGCGTGCAAGCTCAAGGAGGAGGATTGCTTTTTGTACCTCTCCAAGCGATACGGTCGATACTCGGAGGCTTCGCGGGGACGCGAAGCTCGCGGCGAGGCTTTGGCGCATCTTAAAGATTTCCTCCAAAAGGCTGAACAGAAAGGCCTCGTGCCGGACTGGTGGTCCAACGAGAACACGAGCGAGCTATGCCGAGCCGCGCAGGTGCCCAACAACCCATACCACTTGAAGCTGATCAAAATCGGCGAGCCGATGACGACGGCGACGGAGATCGCGACGCGGTGGGGCCTCGCCGGAACGGAATCACTACGCGATCTTCACTTCGACATCGACCCGAGCCCTTGGCACGGGTACCGCGCGCCCACCCCGCCCGACAACCGCCAGTCACAGTACGCGTTCAAGTCTGGGGAGACGCCGCTTGACAAAAAGATCGCCGAGGTGCTCGGCAAGGCGCCTCACGGCGCTCGCAAAGACGCGGCGTCTTCGCGCCAATCCGACCGGCCCAAGTGGGAGCACGACACGCCCCTGTACGACCAGTACGGCGATCCGATCGGTCAGGACGGCGACGACGGGTATTACGATGAGGACGACGGTGAGTATTCCGACGGCGGCACGTTTTACCCCTTCGACGATGAGGGTTATTACGATGACGAGGACGGGGAGTACTCCCACGGCGGCACCTTTTACCCGTACGAGGACCCGTTCGACGACTACGAGGTGGCGTCCATGGTGAAGCCGCCGTCGGAGTACCACGCCCGGCCTCGTGCGCCGGAGCCCAAACAGTTCGACGACGGTTTCATCGCCGGGATGGGCATGAAACAGGCTGACGACGACTTCATCGCGGGGATGGGCATGAAGCAGGCTCCCGGCCCGGGCGCCGCGGTTGTCAAATCATCCCCCGCCAAGTCGCCAAAGTCCCTCCCGTCGGACGCGGATTTGCGTAACATCGGCATCGATACCTCCACGATGTCCGCGGAGGAGAAGAGGGCGTTGGGCCTCGACGGTTCGGATCCCGCGAAGGCTGCCGCTTTGGCCGAGGCTGTCGATCGGCTCCGGATCGAGTCCGGGCCCTCCAAGCAGACCTCTCCGGCGGCGGAGAAGGGCACTAAAGGCGGCACGATCAGCGATTGGGCCGGCGGCAAGGACACGGGCACGAGCAACAAGCCGATGAGCGAGCGTAAGAAGGCGGCGGCGGCGGTGTGGGACGACATCTCATCCGACGAGGAGGATCCGAGGGTATCCGACGGTCGATGGAAACCGAAACCGATGCTCGTCGGTAAAAACTTTTTGGAGCAGCAGCTCGCCGAGCGGACGCACTGGGAACCCTTAAAGCCCGGGTTCATCACCTCCGGCGCGCCCCCGACGCCCCCGATGAAGTCCAAGCAGGCTGAGATGGCGCGCATGTGGCGCAACAAGACGCAGGCGAAGAAGGGCGGGAAGGTTAACATGAAAGAGTTTGGCGTCATGGCCATGTTGGGCGCGGGGGGGAAAGGCGTCAGGCGCGATAAGGCCCTGAGCGCCTTCATGTCCTCCAAGAAGAACGAGAACGCGGGCGGGGTCACCGCGGACACCGCGGGTAAATCCACGGCAACACGTGGAGGCGGGTTCAAGAAGTTTGGCCAAGCCGTGCTACAGCAGAGCAACGCGGGTCCCGTGACTGAAAATTGGTCACCGAAAAGAACCGGCGTATCATTCGCCGACGACTCCAATTCGACTCACTCTAAAGTGCTGGACCTCACTGGCAAAGCCACGGCGCCGCTCGTGAACAACGCGTTGGTGCTGAGCGGCCGGAGCAGGTGGGGCACGTACGAGGAGGACGACACGTACGCCAACGCGGTCAAGGCGGCGTTGGGTGCGTTTGGCGTGGAGATCCGGGGCGGGCACCGGCGCGGCGGTCGTAACGTCAGCGTCGAGTCGCACCGCGCCGCGGTTCTCCTCGGCGTCGGGGGTACCGGCACGGATACATTGGGCGAGTCTGCGAACTTCTTGACGGACCCGGAGTGGCTCAGGTCGTTGCTGGAGTTTGTGTCCAAGGGCGGGGTGCTGGTGGTTCAGGGCGACGGGGAACCGGCGGAGCGAATCTTTTCTCTGTTTAACCTCCCTTGGCGGTTCGCGCCGTCCGGACGCGAGCGCGCGGACTTTTCGTGGAACCACGAGTGTCTCGTGACGTCCAGAGACGCGTCTAGTGAGCACTGGCGCGGGTGGAACGGCGGGTTCAGGGTGTACAACGCGAGGTCGGCGTTGTTGACGGGGGTGGAAACTATTCACGCTGTGTTTACTCGACCAGACTCTTTCGGTGAGATTGAGGCGGAGGAGTCTCTTCTCGCGGCGGTCGCGGCGGCGACGTACGGGGATGGGCTGGTGTGTTTCGTCGGGGATGACAACGGGGAGGAGGAGACGGTGGATCTGGTGGCCAGGCTGGCGACGACGCCCAGGGTCGGCTGAGTCCTTCTCATCATAGACTGGGGACGGGAATAAGCAATCAATTTTTAGCGAACTTCGACAGTCTCTCTCTCGACAGTAGTAGTCCCGCCATTATCTTTGACACGTCACTCGAGCGCTATCCATGTCGACCGCCGCCGTCTCCGCCGCGCTCGTCGCGCCCGCCCGCGCGTCGCGCCTCACCCGCCGTCGCGGCGTCGCGACGGCTAAGCCCCGCGCCGCCGCCCTCCGCGTCCGCGCGATGGCCGGCGGTGACGCGTCGGGCATGAAGGTGATCGTAGTAGGCGGATCGGGTTTCGTCGGTTCGCGCGTGTGCGAGAAGCTCACCGCCGCGGGCGTCGCCGACGTCGTCGTCGTGTCCAAGTCCGGCGGATCTTCCGGCGGCGTCAAATGCGACCTCTCCTCCGACGAATGCGTCGCGTCGCTCACCGAGACGATGCGAGGCGCGGACGCGGTCGTCTCCTGCGTCGGAGTGTTCAAGCCCGGGGACGACGACTTCATGCGCGAGGGCAACGGCGCGTACAACGTCCGCGTGGTGGACGCCGCGAAGGCCGCGGGGGTCAAGCGGTTCGTGTACGTCTCCGTCGCGTCCATCGTGCCGGACGCCCTCGGCGGCGCGGAGTCCGCGCCAGTCATGAAGGGATACTTCGCCGGCAAGAAGATGACCGAAGACGCAATCGCAAACGCCTTTGACGATGACAACGTCTGCCTCGTCAAGCCGTCCTTCATCTTCGGCGGCGATACGTTCGGCCTCAACCCGCCGCGGGTCACGCAGCAGTACGGCGACGTCCTCACGAAGATCCTCGGCAGCGGCTTCGTCAAGGGCATCGCGGAGAAGTCACCTGGGCCCATCGCGCTGACGCTCGCCGAGCCGGTGGCTGTCGACGACGTGGCGGGCGCGGTGGCGGCTGGGGTCATGGGACGGAACAGCTCGATGTCGTGCGACGGGACGGATGAGATCAAAGCCTGCGCCGCGGCGCTGTGAACGTCGCCATCGAGTCACAACCTTAGTCACAACCTTAACGCCTAATCTGCTATTAACACCGCCTAATTGCCTAATAACTCTCGTACTCCACCGGCTGTCGGTATCAGTCGTCGTTCGGAGCGGCGACCCTCTTGTCGCGGCTCAGCCACAGGTTGAGCGTCGTCCGCTCCCCACTGGTCACCACCCCAACTGAGTGCACGTTCTCCTCGCCGCTGCTGAACACCACGAGCCTGTTCCGCCGCGGAAGTACCACCTGTCTTAGCCCACGCTCGTCTAGAAACGTAAACTGTGACAACAAAACACGACGTCAGTTGAATTGCCCATACGAGGATTACCAAAATAACCAAAAATAACCAAAAATAACCAAAAGAACACGATGTCATACTAATTGCCCATACGAGAATACAAATAAACTCACCTCTCCGCCGTCAAAGTCTACCCCGCCTCCTTCGGATAGGTACAGCACCGCGCTCACGTCGTACTCCGGGACGTTGGCCTTGTCCACGTGCGCGCTCCAGTACCCGTGGCGATTCATATCCTTCCCGTCATCGTCCCACGAGTGTTCGCGCGGGACGATGTGGGTGAAGAGGCCGCCGACGGGGTGAAGGATGGGCACCCTGTTTGGCGTTTGGCTGCGAGTGTCGTCATCATCTCCGGGGATATCCCCGACGCCGTCCCCGGGGATATCCGGGGATATCCGGTGGACGGCCCTCGCGGCCGTCGTCGCCATCGACCGTAGCGTCCGTCGCATCGCGACGTGCGCGTCGATGCCCAGTATGTCCTCGCTCGCGCGCCCCAACGCCGCGACGGATGCTTCGCCGTCCTTCGTCCGTAACGCGGGTCCCATGGTCGTCTTGGCCGCGGCGACGAGGATGGAGAGGTCGTGCGGATCGAAGGCATCGTCGATGACGTGCCGCGATGACATCCCCGGGCGGGCGGATGTCGACGTACCGGGCGGCCAGCAATCGCTCGCCGGCATCGAGGGACGGTGCACGGGCGTGAGATGCGTCCCAGCGCCCAAAGATCGCGATCGCGTTAACGCATCCGTTTGTGATGACTGAAGAGTGGGCCCGACCGTCGTGCGTGTCTCGATGAGCGCCTTCGCGGACGCGGTCGCCCTGTCGCGCCACGCGAGCCTTGCCGCGGTCCATGCCGCTGTGCCCACGCGGGGAAGGCGTTCGGCACCCATCTCCGCGGTCACCCTCGCGGCGCACCGGTGGTCTGGCATCGAATGAGGAACCTCATCATCGACGCCATCAAACCTGACGACGAAACTGAAATCGATTCCAGATCACGTCGCGCACAGCTGTGTCGGCACCCTCGGCACCCACTCGCCAACATGCCGATCTGTCTCCTCTCCCCCGCGAAGACCCTCAACGAAGTCCCATGCCCGGCGTCCGTTCCAAAGACGGAACCGAGGATGGCGTCGCACACCAAGTCCCTCGTCGCCGCCTGCGCCAAACTCTCCGCTTCCGACATCAAATCCCTCATGTCCGTCAGCGCGGACATCGCGTCGCTCAACCACACACGGTTCCAAAACTTTCACACAAACCCGGCGAAGCAGTGCGCGTACGCATTCGACGGGCCCGCGTACAAAGCCCTCGCGATCGAATCCATGACCAAGGCCCAAGTGGCGTTCGCCCAACAACACGTGCGCATCCTCTCGGGTCTGAACGGGCTCTTGCGACCGCTCGACGCGATTAAACCGTACAGACTGGAGATGGGCACGAAGCTCAAGACGGGAGGCGGGTCCAACCTGTACGAGTTCTGGGGTGACGACATATGCGAAGCGATCGCGCGGGACGTGGAAGCGTTGACCGAGGACGAGGGTAAGTTCGTGGTGAACGTGGCGAGCCAAGTAAGTTTACAATTATTTTAATTCTGGTATGGGCAATTAGATTGATGTCGTGTTTTGTTTACAGGAGTATTACAAATCAGTCGGCGACAAACGACTGAAGGCTTTAGGTGTCGCCGTGGTGACGTGCGTGTTTCCCGGGCCGGCCGTGTACGCCAAGGGCGCGAGGGGCGCGATGTGCAGGCACGTGGTGGTGAACGAGGTGACCGACGTGGAGGGATTGAAAGCGTTCGTAGGGAACGACGGAGAGTGGTCCTTCTCGAGTGAAACAAAATTAGATGACAAAAACATGACGCTGACGTTCACTCGAAGCGAGACCAAGAAGAAGGCGACGGCGGGCGGCAAGAAGGCGACGGCGGCGAAGGCGTCGAAGGCTTTGACGAAGGCGACGGCGGCGGGTACCAAGCGAACGAGGGGTGGCAAATAGTCGACGCTCGCGGAGTTAACGCACTCGTAATTAATTAATGTTTGATGTAATTTAGCCTCGTTCGAAGGAGTATGAGACGACGCCGCCGTCGTCCCCGGCGCACGCGCAGTGCGCCCCGTCACCACCCAACGCGATCACCCGCACCGCCGCCTTGTTCGCACCCAGCGCGTACATCACCCTCGGTGTCTCCCAGTCGTCCACGTCGATGACGTGCATATGACCCGCGCCAGTCCCAGCCAAAACCATCGGGCCTGTAAGAGTTAAGTCAGTACAATTGCCCATACGGAAGTAAAAAGAGATGAACGCACCGACGCTCGCCAAAGAATACACAAAGTCCCCCACGGGTATCCTCGCCACGACCTGGTACCCACGGCGCGGATCCAGCACCGCGACGTGGCCGTCCGCGCCGCCGGTGACCACCTTCCCAGACGGCATCTGCGTGATGTCACCGACCGCGCCCGATCCGCCTTTCTGTCGATGCGCATCCACACTCGCCACAGCCTCCTGTGAACAAAACACGACGTCATTCTCTAACTGCCGATACGAAGATTAAAATAGACTTACCTTGCCAACCCTGGGATCCCACGCCTTGACCACCCCGTCCTGCCCACCCGATATCAACACATCACCGCCCTGCATCACCGCCTCGTACCCACGCCTCTGCGTCCAACGCAGCGCGGTGACGTGGCCGTCAGACACTTTACGCTTGCCAACCGCTTCACTCGACGCCGCGTCCCACAAAAACTGTGAATTAAAAAACATGTCACTCGAATTGCCCACACGGGAATAAAAAAGTTTCTCGGAATAGAAATAAACTCTCACCATTCGACCGTCGCGGTCACCGCTCGCGAGCCCGCCCCCGTTGCTGCCGCGCGCCCACGCGAGCTCGAGCACCGGCGCCTTGTGCCCCACCAGGCACGTACTCTCCCGCCTTGTCTTAGTGGACCAGATCCGCACCGTCTTGTCGTACCCTGTGCTCACTAAGTGACCTCCGTCGGCTGACACATCTATGTTCGACACCTGTGTGTGAGTTAACAAAATACGAGTTCAGTAGAATTGCCCATATGGAAATGCGGAAATAACCAAATAGAAACGCACCGATCCTCCGTGTCCCACGAACTCGACGCATCGTTGGCCCACTTTGCCCCACAAACACAGCTTGCCGTCCATCCCGCCGGACACGAACGAGCCGTCGGGGAGGTGATTCACGCAGCTCACCCACTCGCGGTGGCCGTACGCGGGCGAGTGGAAGCTCCGCGTCTTCCGGGCGGATGCGATCTCTACTTCATACAGCGCGTGGTCGGTGGACTGTGAACAAACAAAACACGCCGTCAGTTGCGTTGCCCGTACGGAAATAAAAAAGAGACTCACCCCCAACACGACGTGGGTGTTCGCGGGGTTGACGCTGCCGCACGTGATTGGGACGTCGGTGAGGTTCGTGTGGACGCCGGATTCGACGCGCGGGCCGTCGTACCAGCCCCGCGGGAGGTCGGGGTCGACGAGTTTACCGGGCGAGTCCGCGGGTCCGGCGCGAAGGCTCGCGAGGGCGGATGAAGAAGACGTGGCTTTTGACTTTGACGCGAAGGCGTGATGAGCATCGTCGTCGTCGTCGTTACCGCCGCTCGTGATGCCCATGGATCGCATGCCGTCCTCCATGCGGGCCATGTACTCGTCGTTGGCCCTGTGCGACGTCGCCGCAGAGTGCTTCGGCCTGTCATCACGGAGGGAGAGAGGCGTCGGGTGGTGAGTCGAGATGATGTTTAACGACAAACGTTCAGATGAGAGAGTCGGCACCTCGGGGCGGGTGGTTCAGGCGTCGCGTTCCATTCCGGAATACCGCCGCCTTCCGCTCTGCGCGAGCTGCGCGATGCCTTGAGTCGCGCCAACGCGGACTTCTTATCGTCCACCATGTCGAAGCACGCGCCGTCTACGACGAGAGGGCGCCGCGAGTGTTGTGAAATCTCCTCAAACGTTCGTTCACTTTCCTTGTCAGGCCTCGTCACCGTCAGTCACCGCGAGTCTCTCCCATTGTCATCGCACACCACCCGCAGATATGCGCGTGTCCATCGGCGCGATATCCGCCACCGCGTCCGCGTCACGTCTCGCGGACGTCGTCGTGGACGCGTCGAGGCGCCGCGAAGCGTCGGGGCTCCACCGAAGATGCCGCGACGAACGCACCGAGGTAAGGACGCACCGCCGACAAATTCGCCCCCATCAGTAGCCGCTAATCTAATCATGCACGCACCCGTATGCATACCTGACTGACGAACCGAATCCTCCCCGAATCCTAAACAGGCGTATCGCGTCATGCACGGCGTCGCCGAGGGAAAACCCGGCGTGACCGTCGACAAGTACGGCTCGACGCTCTTCGTCCAATCATGGCGCAGCCCAGTGGTACGTACTTGCACGCTCCCATCACCCATGAACCCACCGATAAAGTACAATAAATGTCGGCACCAAACGATAACCTAAGACGTACGCTCATCTCAACACCCAACCCACCACGCACAGGAACGAGGCGAGCTCCTCGATCTATGCGAAGCCGCCAAGGCTGACGCCATCGACGGCATCGACGGCATCGAACGCGTGTGGTACCACGCGCGGAACATGAACGCCCTTCGATTCGACGAGACCGATCCCCGAAGAAATCTACCCTCGGACTCGACCGAATCGGGAGTCTGGGTGGGCGTGTACGATCTCACGTCCGATGCATACGACGGGTTAATGCCGTCCGCCGCGGGTAAAGGCCTGGACGACCCGGGTTTAGGGTTCACGTTCGAAGAGCTGGGGTTAAAGTATAACTTTATTCAACCGCGCCGGTTCGGAGACCCGAGTCTGTTTCTTGACTTTCGAGCGACGAGGCGATGGATCGGAAACAAAGTTCGTCAAATGGTCAAAGATGCAGACGCGGACTCATCGGACGCATCGGA
>Ga0209425_10007265_pt1 | contig 10451 bp, 13 predicted proteins | sample COG_05_FD_184749 | JGI IMG/M metagenome (GOLD analysis project Ga0209425, IMG submission 184749) | Pelagic Microbial community sample from North Sea - COGITO 998_met_05 (SPAdes) (version 2) | ecosystem: Environmental > Aquatic > Marine > Neritic zone/Coastal water | place: Helgoland, sampling... | reverse complement strand
AACTTTTAAAATATTTTTTTTCAAATCATCCACCTCCTATGAAATGAACTATTTCAACCTTATCTTCATTTTTTAAAATTTTTTTTTTATAATAAATTTTTGGAATAATAGCCCCATTGTGTTCAATAGCGATTTTTTTATTAACTAACTTATATTTTTTTAATAAATCTTGTATTGAAAAGTTGGGTTTAATTGATATTTTTTTTCCATTTAATTGTATTTTTGCCATAATTCAGCTAATCAGTATTAATAATAGATATTGATGAATAAAATTATAATTCTTAATGGCCCAAATCTCAACCTTTTAGGTGAAAGAGAAAAAAATCAATACGGAAGCTTCACCCTAAAAGATGTTGAATTTAGTTGTAAAGAATTTACCAAAAAAAATAATATTGTGCTTTCTTTGTTCCAGTCAAATATTGAAGGTGAACTAGTTGAAAAAATTCAAAATTCAAGAAAAGAACAGAATGGACTAATTATTAATGCTGGTGGATACACTCACACTTCAGTAGCAATTCACGATGCTTTAAAAATTCTTAAGATACCTATTATTGAATTGCATATAAGTAATATTTATAATAGAGAAGAATTCAGACACAAATCCTTGATTAGCAAAGTTGCAAAAGGTATTATTTGTGGTTTTGGTGCTGATGGTTATATTATGGCTTTAAAAGCAATGAGTGAGTATTTAAAAAAATGAAAATTGATAAAAAATTAATAAAAGAACTTGTCGATAATTTAAAAGAATTTGGTTTGACAGAATTAGAATATCAAGAAGGACAAACTAAAATTAAGGTTTCAAAAAATTATAAAAACATTGAAAAATCAACAACAGGCGCAATAGTGTCTCCTAATAAAGCAGTATTGAAATCTTCAGATGATGCGGATGGAGTGAGAGTAAAATCTCCAATTATTGGAACAGCTTACTTAGCTGCTGAACCGAATGCTAAAAATTTTGTAGAAATTGGAGATAAAATAAAAAAAGGACAAACTATCATGATTGTGGAAGCTATGAAAACGATGAACCACGTTCCCTCAACTGCTGATGGTGAGGTTAAAAAAATATTAGTTGAAGATGGTCAACCCGTTGAGTTTGGCCAAACATTAATTCTTCTTAAATAAATTAATAATGTTCAAAAAAGTTTTAATAGCAAATAGAGGTGAAATAGCTGTTAGAATAATTAGAGCTTGTAAAGAATGGGGCATAGGAACTGTAGCTGTCCATTCAGATGTAGATGCAGACTCTATGCATGTAAGACTCGCTGATGAAAGTGTTTGCATAGGTTCACACCAGCCACAAAACAGCTATTTAAATATTTCATCAATTATGTCTGCCGTAGATTTGACTGGGGCAGAAGCAATTCATCCTGGTTACGGATTTTTATCAGAAAATGCAAAATTTGCTGAAATAATTAATAAACATGGAATTAAATTTATAGGTCCCAGTGCTGACTTAATTTCTAAAATGGGTGATAAAATTCAAGCAAAAAAAATAGCAAAAAAATATGGCTTACCTGTTATAGAAGGATCTGAGAATGGAGTAAAATCTGTTGCTGAGGCAAAATCAATATGTAAAGAAATTGGTTACCCAGTTCTTATTAAAGCTGCAGGTGGTGGTGGTGGTAAAGGAATGAAAATTGTCGAGGAAGAAAGTCAATTAGAAAATTTATTTTTAACTGCAAAAACTGAAGCAAAGAAATTTTTTAATAATGATGAATTGTACATTGAAAAATATTTTAAAAATCCAAGACATATTGAAGTTCAAATAATGTCAGGTAAAAATAAAACTGTTCATTTAGGTGAAAGAGATTGTTCAGTGCAAAGAAGACATCAAAAACTAATAGAAGAAACCCCTAGCCCTGTGCTAACGGAAAATCAAAGAAAAGGTCTCTTAGAAAAAACTGTAAAAATGGTTGAGCAAATTGGCTATGAAGGCGCCGGAACAGTGGAATTTATTTATGAAGATGGAAAGTTCTATTTTTTGGAGATGAACACTAGAGTTCAAGTAGAGCACCCAGTAACAGAAGTACAAACTGGAATTGATATTGTTAAAGAACAATTGTGGATAGCATTTACTGGCGATACTGCTCTTAGCCAATCTGATATTGCTCCTCGAGGACACTCCATTGAATGTAGAATAAATGCCGAAAACCCAGCTTTAGACTTTCAACCAAGCCCTGGAATAATTACAGTTTGTCATCAGCCATCTGGATTTAGAACTAGAGTTGATGGTTCTATTTTTCAAGGTTGCAAAATTACACCTTACTACGACAGTTTAATTGCTAAAGTAATCTGCAAAGGTAGAAATAGAACTGAAGCTATTCAAAGAACTTTAAGGTCCTTAGATGAATTTGTGCTAGAGGGAATAGAAACTACAATAGATCTACATAAAAAAATATTAAAACATAAAAAATTCATAAATTCTGACTTTGATACTAATTGGCTTGGAAAAGAAAAATTCTTTTAAAAATTTCAACAATTAAGTAATTGCAAATCATAAATTGCATGATCGAAAGAAGTTAGACTAGGATCTGAGGCAAAAGTCCAGCCATTAAATATAAATACTTTATCGTTTTCATTTTTAGTTAAATCTTTCACTTGCATATATGCTACGTCATCAATTCTATTATTAACTTTTACCTTCCCGCATTTTAAAATTTTAATCTCTAGAGGCCCAAATTTTTTAACTTCATCAAAATTAACTATCAACTGAGAAGATTTAGCTGTAATTTTATCTAATCCTATTAAAACTGCGTAGTTCTTCTTGGAAGAACTTACTATTTTCTTTTTTTTTTTTATATTTTTATTGTTAACAAAATTTTCAGTATCTTCATTCAATTCTTCAAAACTTGGTTTAATTTCATTTAAATTAATTAAGGGCGTGCTTGTAATTTTTTCTTCAGAAAAAGAAAAATTTTGTAACAAAAAAAATAAAATAAAGGAAAAATAAACTTTATTTCCAAGTTGCATATTTTTTTTGAATATCATTTTTTTTAATTTTGGTTGGTTTATAGCTATTTTTGGATCCTGATTGATTCTCTAAATGTTTTTTTTGCCAAAAATATTTTTTTTTACCTTTTTCATTCGGAATTTTTTCAACTGTATGATGTATCCACAAGTACCAATCAGAGGTAATTTTTGTCGCTTCTATATTATCGGCATAAATTACCCACCTCTCGTTTTTTTTGCTTTTGTAGTACTTATTTCCATATTCATCTTTTCCAACATAAGTACCATAAAATAAGGTCTTAAGAAAAGTTCCTAAAGTTTGCTTTTTCCACCAAGTAAAAATAATGTTTAGATTCATTTATAATATTTAAAGTCCACACAATTGGTAATTGTATTATTATACAATAGACACTAACTAAATATAATATATATCTTAATTATACTAGATTCCAATTATTTATGAAAAAATTCATCGTTGAAACTTACTACACCTGCACTTTTAAAACAGTTCACACATTAGATGATTTAAATGACGTGGAGTTATCTAAAATAGACAAAAGAACTGACGGTGATGTTGAGGTTATAGACGTAAAATTAAACAATAGAAAAACAAAAAAAATTGGTGATAAAAATAAGCAAAAAAAGATTGGTTCAAAAGTAGAGGGTACTATCCCAGATAGTATTGCTGCTAAGTTATCTGATTCAAATAAAAAATTAGAAAATTCAAATACTACTAAAGCTAAGAATAATTTAAGATTTAAAATGCCTGATAGAAGAAAGGGTTATATCCAAAAAGCTCAAATAGGTGCTCATAAAGTTTACTTGCACACAGGCGAGTATGATGACGGTAAAATTGGTGAAATTTTCATTGATACAAATAAAGAAGGAGAATTAGTTAAAGCAATGATGAATAATTTTGCAATAGCTATCTCTCTAGGTTTGCAGTACGGGGTACCTTTAGATGAATATGTTGATGCATTCATTGATACTAAGTTTGAACCATCGGGTAATGTAATAGGGAATGATAGAATTTTAAGTGCATCTTCAATTCTAGACTATGTGTTTAGAGAATTGGCTATTTCTTATTTAGGTAAAGAAGATTTAGCTCATACACCTACAATAGCTAGTTCTAAAAATACTTACACAGAAAATGAGGATGACAAATTTCTTAAAATTGTAAAAAATATTACGTCTAAAGGTTTTATTAGAAGTAATTATGAGGAAAAATTAGTTGATTTGTCTGATGTAAGAATAAATCTCAAGACAAAAAATTAATTATTTTTAATATCTTTTTTAATTCCTAATTCCTTTAATTGCTTATCATCAACTTCGGAGGGTGCCTGCATCATTAAATCTTGAGCATTTTGATTCATTGGAAATAGTGTTACTTCTCTTATATTTTCTTTGCCCGCTAATAACATCACAATCCTGTCTATACCAGGAGCAATTCCTCCATGCGGAGGTGCCCCATAACTTAACGCATTTATCATGCCACTAAATTTTTCATTAACATCTTTTTCCTTGTAGCCAGCTATAAGAAATAATTTGTACATTAATTCTGGAATATGGTTTCTAATAGCACCTGATGAAAGTTCTATTCCATTACAAACAATATCATATTGGTATGCTTTAATTTCTAATGGATTATCTAAATTTAAATTTTCTATATTACCCTGAGGCATAGAAAAAGGGTTATGACTAAAAATTACTTTTTTAGAAGTTTCATCAAATTCATACATAGGGTAATCAACAATCCAGCAAAAAGCAAACTTACTTTCATCTATAATGCTTAATTCTTTTGCAATTTTATCTCTAGCTAATGAAAGAATTTTTTCGATTTCTTCTTTTTTTCCACAAGCAAGAAAGATGCTATCACCGATTTCTGCATTACAAGACTTCATTATTTCTTTCAGTGAATCTTCACTAAAAAATTTTCCAACCGGTCCTTTGCCTTTAATTTCTTTGTCTTTTTCAATTGTAAAATATGCTAATCCTGATGCACCTTGTTCTTTTGCCCATTTATCAATATTATCAAAAAAACTCCTTGGCTTATCTTTTGTATTCTTCGTAATTATTGCTCTAACAATTGATCCTGACTTTACTAATCTTTTAAAAATATCAAATTTTACATCTTCTCTAATGAAAATGTTGGTTATATCTTCAATTATTAATGGATTTCTTAAATCTGGTTTATCAGTTCCATATTTTCTCATAGCTTCATGATAAGGAATTCTGGGAAATTTTTCAGTTATAATTTTATTGGATGAAAATTCTTTAAATAAACTAATCATTAATTTTTCGACTACCTGAAAAACGTCTTCTTGTTCCACAAATGACATTTCTAAATCTAATTGATAAAATTCACCTGGACTTCTATCTGCTCTAGCATCTTCGTCTCTAAAGCAAGGAGCTATTTGAAAATATTTATCAAAACCGGAAACCATAATTAATTGTTTGAATTGTTGAGGTGCTTGAGGCAGTGCATAAAATTTTCCTGGGTTTAATCTACTAGGAACTAAAAAATCTCGTGCTCCTTCAGGGCTAGAAGAGGTTAATATCGGCGTTTGATATTCTAAAAATCCTCTTTTCAACATTTCAGATCTTATGAAAGAAATTACTTTAGATCGCAAAATAATATTTTTGTGCATCTCTTCTCTTCTTAAATCTAAAAATCTATACTTTAATCTTATATCTTCGGGATAGTCTTGTTCTCCAAATACAGGCATGGGCAACTCTTTGGCGTCAGATAATATTTCTATAGAGTCAATTGAAATTTCAATCTTTCCAGTTTTTAGATCTATATTTTCTGTTCCAGATGTTCTTTTTACAACTTTTCCAGTTACTCGCAAAACAGACTCCGATTTTGTTTTTTCTAATGTTGAAAAATACTTATTATTATTTTCTATTACACATTGAGTAATTCCATAATGATCTCTAATATCAATAAAAAGCAAATTACCATGGTCCCTCTTTCTATGAAGCCATCCTGATAAATATACAATTTTATTAATTTCTTTTTCACTTAACTCGGAGCAAGTATGTGTTCTATATTTATTCATTTTTTTAATACTTTTTTTATTAGATTAATATTAATAGATTTTCCAGAAGATAAAGACAATTCATCTATATCTTTTAAAAATTTGAACATTTTTTCATAAGATCTGTCTACATTCTTTATGATGTAATCTGATATTTTTGGGTTTAAGTTTATCTGTTTATCAGAAAAAGACTTAGAAATAATGACTTGTAACAAATCATCTGTAGGCAATTCTATGCCAATATATATAAAACTATTTAGTCTAGATTTAAGATCTTTAAGATTTAAATTTAACTCTTTTATTGGTTGGACGCTATTTACAACAATATAATTATCTAGTTGCTTGGATTGATTTAAAATTGAGTAGAATAACTCTTCATCAATATTATTGTGATAGTTGTCTATAATTAAACAATCTATAAGATTTAGTTGTTCTATAATTTGATTGTTAATATTTATTGCTTCAACTAATTTTATTTTTTTAATTTTTTTTTCTAAGATAACTGATAAGTGTGTTTTTCCTGATCCGCTTGTACCAAAAATATTCAGCCATTTTCCCGGCCAGTTTGGCCAGCTTTCTACTAATTTATATGCAGAGAAGTTATTGCTCGAAACATAGAAATCTTGTTGAAAATATTTAGCCTTGAAGGGAAATTTAAATACTAATTGGCTCATTAATTTATTTTAATACTCCATTTATCACCTGTTAATTTTAATATTATTTTTTCATTTTTTAATTGTCTAATTATTTTATCCATCTTGCCTAAATATTTTATTTTTAGATATACAAATTTACTATTAAATTCTTGAATATAAATTTCCTCAATTGAATCGATTTTTTTTATTCTTAATCTTAACTCACTCAAATTACTTTCTTTACTAATTCTTAGTTGTGCATTAAGAAATGAAGGAGCTCTAACATCAATTAAATTTTGTGATTTTACTATATTTATTAGTGCTTGTTTAGTTTTAACAATTATTTTTTTATAAAATTCCTCTTCTGAAAGATTTGATTTTTTCACATTAATATTTTTAACTATACTTTTTCCATAAATTTCAGTTTTCAAATAAATTTTTTGTTCTTTAAGATTTTCATCTTCTATTAAAACTAAAGCTAAGTTTTTTTCTCTATATTCAGCAAACAATTCACTTAATTCTAAATTTAATAGGTTGTCTTTATTTAAATTGATACTTTGAATAATTTCAATTTTTTCTAAAGGAAGAACAAAATCTATTAGTTCTGCTTCATTATTTTCATTCCATTTTTCATAAAAAAAATTTTTACTATAGATGAAAATTTGATTATTTTTTTTTAATATCGGTAGAATAAATAATTCTTTGCTTGTAATTTCAGTGTATAGAATTCCTTTTTTATAAAATAGGTCGTGTAATTTATCTTTATCAAAAAAAATATTAAAATTAATTTTTTTTGAGTTTATTTCATCACCAATTTTATTTATTACTTGGTAATAGCTTACTAATTTTTTAATTTCCACAAAATTCATATCTTGTAATTTTTTAATTTCTTCTTTTAACAGGATTTTATTTATAAGCTCTTCAAAACCTTTTTTAATGGCCTGGTTAGCTAAATCCTCATTGGCAAGGTTATTTTTTTTTTCTACTTGAATATTATTAACATTAAATATGTTCGTATTTGATAAAACATTTCCAGTTTGTAAAAAAACGACTAAAATAATTATATATTTGAAAAAATTCATAAAAAGTTAAATATCATTTATAAATGAAAAAAATAAATAATAGTTATAAAAAAAGTGGTGTAGATATCTCATTGGCAAATAAGTTAGTTAAACATATTTCGATTTTATCAAAGAAAGATGTTAAAAAAACAGGTAATTCATTTAATAAAGAAACAATTGGAGGGTTTGGATCTCTTTTTGATATTAGCAAAACTGATATAAAGGACCCTGTTATAGTCTCCTGTACAGATGGTGTTGGTACTAAAATTGAATTAGCAAATAAATTCAAAAAATTTAATACAATTGGCATTGATTTAGTTGCAATGTGTGTGAATGATTTAATAGTTCAAGGTGCAAAACCTTTATTTTTTTTAGATTATATTGCTGTAGGGAAACTTAATTTAAAAAAAACTAAAAAAATTTTAAAAGGTATTTTTAAAGGATGTAAAATATCTAATTGCAAGCTGATAGGTGGAGAAACAGCGGAAATGCCAGGCACATATTCAAAAGATAAATTTGATCTTGCGGGATTTAGTGTAGGTATAGTTTCAAAGAAAAAAATCTTAAATAAAAAAAATGTAAAAGAAAATAATATTATTTTGGCTATTCCTTCAAGTGGAATTCATTCTAACGGGTTTTCTTTAGTTAGGAAAGTTATAAAAGATAATAAAATTTCAAATAGTTTAAAAAATGAACTTTTAAAACCTACTAAAATTTATACTAAAGAAATTTTAAAATTAACGCAAAATAACTTAATTAATGCCTCTGCTCATATAACGGGTGGTGGTTTAGTTGAAAATTTATTGAGATCCATTCCAGAAGATTTAGCTCTAGATATTGATCTTTCAAAAATAAGACCATTAAATATATTTAAATGGTTAAAAAATAAAAATATTTCAGATCAAGAAATGATGAGAACTTTTAATTGTGGAGTAGGATTTTGTATTATTGTGAAAAAAAAAAATCTTAATAAAATTAAAAAAGTTTTTTCTAAAAGATATAGGCCTTATGAAATTGGGTTTATTACTAAAAATAAAAAAAAAATTAAATTATCCCATTCTATAAAATGGTAAAAAAAAATGCTTGTGTTTTTATTTCAGGGCAAGGCACAAATCTTAAAAATTTAATACAGAAATCTAGGGAAAATATTTTTCCAATCAATATTAAATTAATAATTACTAATAACAAACAAGCTTATGGAATAATTTATGCTAAAAAATATTCAATTCCTTACATGTTTATTGATACCAAATTAAATAATTATGAAAATAAAATTCTTCAAATACTAAAAAAAAATAAAATATCTTTTATATGTCTTGCTGGTTATATGAAAATTATTTCAAAAAATTTTATTAAAAGATTTGGAAAAAAAATTATCAATATTCACCCCTCACTTCTTCCTAAATTTAAAGGATTAAACACCTTTTCAAAAGTATTAAAAAATAAAGAAAAAAAAACTGGTTGTACAGTTCATTACATAAATGAAAAGATAGATAGTGGATTTATTATAACTCGAAAAAGTTTTTATATAGGCCTAAATGATAACGAAAAAACAATAAAACAAAAGACTCAAAAAATAGAGTATCAAGCTTTTCCTGAGGCAATAATTAAAATTTTTAGGAATAATTAATTTTTAAAGAAAAAATCAATTTCTTTTTTTGCGTTATCTATAGAGTCAGATCCATGAACGGAATTTTTATCTATTGAAATTCCATACAATTTTCTTATCGTATTTTCTTCAGCATCTTTTGGATTTGTTTTTCCCATTAGTTTTCTATTACTTAATACGGCGTTTTCACCCTCTAAAATCAATACTACTATTGGTCCAGATGATAAATATGCACATAAATCGTTGTAGAAAGGTTTTGACTGATGAATTTTATAAAAATCTGCTGCCTCATCTTTGGTTATATGTATTTTCTTGCTATCTTTAATCTTTAAATTATTTTTTGTAAAAATATTTTTTATATCTTCAACTAAGTTTCTTTCAACTGCATCAGGTTTTATTATAGAAAGTGTTAGTTCATTACTCATAATTTTCCTCTACTAGTTGGTTAAGTAATCTCACGCCAAATCCAGTTGCCCCACCTGAATTTAAAGCACCACCGTATTTTGAAAAAGCCATACCTGCTATATCTAAATGAGCCCATGCTGTTTTATTTAAAATAAATCTTTGTAGAAATTGAGCTGCTGTTGTTGATCCTGCGCCACCAACATAATTTATATTTTGCATATCAGCATTTTTAGAGTTCATCAGTTTATCATAATTTTTATGAAGAGGCATTCTCCATAGTTTTTCCTCGACTTTCTCACCTGCATTTAAAATTTGTTTTGATAGCTTATCGTCATTTGAAAAAAGTCCAGCGTATTCTGATCCTAAACAAACTATGATGGCTCCCGTTAAAGTAGCTAAATCGACTATGAGTTTTGGTTTATATTTTTTTTCTGTAAAAGTTAATGCATCAGCTAAAACTAATCGACCTTCTGCATCTGTATTTAACACTTCTATCGTTTTACCACTATAAGATTTGACAATATCTCCAGGTCTTTGGGCGTCTCCACTTACCATGTTTTCTACAAGACCCACAACACCAACCGCATTAATTTTTGCTTTTCTTAAAGCCAAGTTTTTCATTAAACCAACTACAGCAGCAGAGCCTGCCATGTCGTAAGTCATATCTTCCATAAATCTTGCTGGTTTTAATGAATAACCACCTGTATCAAAAGTAACTCCTTTTCCAACAAATGCTAAGGGTTTAGATTTATTT
>Ga0209425_10007250_pt1 | contig 10462 bp, 5 predicted proteins | sample COG_05_FD_184749 | JGI IMG/M metagenome (GOLD analysis project Ga0209425, IMG submission 184749) | Pelagic Microbial community sample from North Sea - COGITO 998_met_05 (SPAdes) (version 2) | ecosystem: Environmental > Aquatic > Marine > Neritic zone/Coastal water | place: Helgoland, sampling... | reverse complement strand
CCTTCTGGTATGATCGGATTAATGATGGAGGAAGGAATTCGCGGAGTGCCTAAATCGGTAGGATCAAGAGAGGTCAAGGATGCTGATGAATTGTACCCGCCATCAGGGTGAAGATTGTAGCCAGCCTCGAAAGTATTTTTAGCCGATACATCAGATCTGAACAGTTGATATTTTGCTCTAGATGAAGGAGAGCCAGTCACTCCGTATCGTATGATTTGATAACCGATAGCACGTGCAGAGCCATGATTTTTTGCATTTGGATCTAATTCTGGAGATTGAGAGAAAAAACGTAACCAACAACCCGCAACACCAAAACGGGATTCTAAAAAAGGGCCCTGTCCAAGTGCATCAATCTCTGAATCTTTTAATTCTTCACTTGGCCAGTCTGAATCAACTATTCGAAGAGAGTCAATTGGGCTTTTACCATTACTACTGATGGACGGCTTTACCCAATAGCCGCTGTTCTCATTATCGTTAAGTAAAGATATAGCCATCCAGGCATTGCCATCATTTCTGTAGAGGGCGCATTGAAGATCTTCTTGAACCTGGTCGAGTACAAATTGTGCAATCTGATTCGTTTCGATTGTTGATGTTGACTTTGTCTGAGTTTCGAGAACTTGAGTAGAAATTAAAAGAAGCATACCTGAAAGAAGAGCAGTTACAGAGACTGCGACGAGCAATTCGATGACTGTAAAGCCTTTAGCCCGTGTTGATGGAGGAATCGTTTCTTTCATTAAGAGATGAATGTAGTACTAACCTTTAACCAGACAAGTAAAGAGCCAATTTAATTATTAGTAATTATGCGATATAGCCCATGGCTTCTCCGAATCTAAAGTAAGTTTCATAACCCTTGGCTGATTGTTCTAGAAGATCTTCGCGGAAATTTATGCAATTTTTGGGAAAGATAGTCATTACGCAAGATCCGCCAAAAGAAAAATATCCAAATTCATCTCCTTTTTCGACAAATGAATTTTCATTGGCGGTAATGTGAACAGATCCCACACAAGTTGCTCCGATTAGAAGTTGGACTACCTTTCCTACCTGCTCGTTTTCCACAATTGATAAATATCTCTTGTTTTCCCAGAAAATTGAGAGTCTTTTTCTAAGTGCGATTGGATTTACAGAGAGTAAGCTACCGTTGATTAATTTGTTATCTCCCACTTTGCCAGAAAGTGAAAAGTGAAACCGGTGGTAGTCTACAGGGCATAGGCGACTAATAACCATGGATCCCTCTCTAAAGGTATTTCCTAAGTTTTCGGAACCGAGTAATCTAGAAAGATCAAACCCTTGCCCCTTGGCATATACTTGCGAAACTTTTGATAAATTAGGCAGGATTAAGTGTCTTCCATCTGCAGGAAAGACGACCGAAGCTTGGGACGGGTGAACCGGACGAGCTTGAGGTTTTAATTTACGGAAAAAAAATTGATTAAAGGTTTCGTAGCTTGCGGTTTTATCTAAAAATTCATCGGTGTTGAGCTCATATTTTTCGATAAAAGGGCAAATTTTGGAACGGCTTTCGGGGGTATCCATTTTGTTTCCATACCACTTGGAGAACCAAGGTCTTTTAACCATTCCCCACAATCCAATTCTTCCTAAAATGTTTTCGTAAGAAAAACGTAACCATTTTTCCCCGTATATTTTTTCGGTTTCATATACCGAAAGGTAGGGATTCCAAAAGCGTATGTCCGGATTCATTTAGATGTAGAAATAAAGCCCGATCCGGACGGGCAAAATGGAAGTCTTAGGCTTTTTGGATTTTTCCAGCCTTAATTGCTTTAACTGATACCCATTGACGTTTAATTTGTCCGCTGGGAAGTTTCACACGGATACGTTGTAAGTTTGGCCTGAAAGTGCGTTTGTTGTTTTTGACTAACTGTAAGCCGATACCACCGGCTTTTTTGCTAACGCCTTTATGAATAATACGACCGCCTACTTTAGGGCGCTTACCTGTGATTGCACATACTTTGGACATAACGAAAATAAGGGGATAAAGGTTAAATAATGTCAGAAAACAGCGATCTGACAAGATAAAAGGCTTAAAGGGGTTGCAGGTATTGATGAGCTTTGATGGATGAATTGCTCTCCGTAAGATAGTATATCTCTAACGCACTTGTTTGTGCAAGGAACATGGGTGCTTTATGCTTTCCCAAAACTAGGCAGGTCGATGCTATGGAATCAGCAATCATGCCAGTTGGAGCCACCACAGTAACTTGAGCACTCCCTTTTAAGCCAATCCCAGTCTTTGGATTAAGTAAGTGAGAATAGCGTGTTCCATTTATTTCTAAGTTTTGCTCAAGATCGCCCGAGGTGGCTACCGCACAATTTGATAATTCAAGTACTGGCAGTTCCGGGTGAGGCTTTCCTCCAATTTCTACCCGCCACCCCTTAGATGCTTTCGGGGCATCGCCAATGGTCAAGTCTCCACCAGCATCGATTAAACATTTTGCAAAGCCCCGATTTTTCATTGCTTCAAGCATGCGGTCTGCAACATACCCTTTGGCAATACCTCCTAAGTCTAGAACCATTCCTGGAACGAGCAGATTTCCAGAAGTATTCAATCTGTTCAGAACTAATTTTTGATAACCGGTTCGTTGCCGAGTTTCACGAAGTTTACTCATTTTGGGTAATTTTTGTCGAAAGCGAGCAATTCTCCACAAACGAGTGAGGGGACCTAAAGTTACATCAAATGCTCCATCGCTCATTCGCGAAAGTTCTTGGCCATACTCTAAAACCCTAAAGAGTTCATCAGATAATTTCACAGATCTACCATCTACTGAACTTTGCGAAAACAGAGATAGTTCGCTGTTTGCCTCATAGTCGCTAAAAAGCATGTTTAGACGAATACCTTCACGGAAGGCTGAGTCTGTTGCCTTTTTGAGAGCATCTGTCATGGGTGCATCTACGACTATTAGAACCTCAGTGCCCATGATTTTTTTAGAAAAGCGAGCTTTCGGTGTACCCTTCTCGTTTCCAAATCCAACAAGTACATAACTCAAAGTCAGCCACAGTTGGAGTAACTTAATCATTTTTGTAGGTGATTGGAATTTGAGAGAAAGGATGATTAAAGATTGAGATTATAAACAAATATCTCTTAGTAAGGATATTTACTTTTGTATTTATGAAGCCATTCAAACTTACTTGCAAATTCGTACTTGGAGCAATCCTCGCCACACCTTGGGTTCAAGGAAATTCCTCGGAGATTGATTTTGCCCGCGATGTTCAACCTATCCTCGAACACAACTGTGTGAGTTGCCACCGCGAAGACAACGCCAAGGGCGATGTGCGATTAGACACAAAAGCCGCCACTCTTGCTGGGGATGATGTTTTGGTGCCTGGGGATCCAGAGTCGAGTTCGCTTTATTGGACAACCACTCTGCCCTTGGACGATGAATTAATTATGCCTCCCATTAAAAACGAGGAAAAAGACTATCCTTTAACTGATGCCGAAAAGGCAGTCCTTGAACAGTGGATTGTGGATGGAGCAGAATGGCCTGAAGAAATCGTACTAGAACCGCGCAAGCGTCTACCTAAAACCATTTCGTTTGTTGAGCATGTACAGCCTATTTTGGAGCTCAACTGTGTGGCTTGCCACTACGAGGGGAAGGTAAAAGCAGACCTGCGCCTAGATACTAAGGCTTATGCATTTGCCACTGATTATGTGATTAGTCCCGGTAATGCCCTTGAGAGCGACTTATATGTTCTTTGCACTCTTCCCATGGATGACGAAATGTTCATGCCCCCAGCCCCAGCGGATCCGCTTTCCTCAGGTGATTTATATACCTTGCGCCGATGGATTGATGAAGGTGCGGATTGGCCCGAGGAAGTAACTTTGGCTCCGAAGAAGAAGTCGCTCACCATCTTGGGGACGATGCCCAAAGACCTGTATAAGGAGCTTGGTTTTTCTGAGGGTCCGGTAACGGATGAATTTTCCGAGTACGAGGAGGAAATATCTACTTCCGACCTTGCTTTTGAACTCGTGCCAATCGAGGGGGGAGAATTTACCATGGGTAGTCCGTTGGATGATTCTTCTCGCGGTGAGAATGAGTGGCCCGCCCACCAAGTTGAAGTTTCTGACTTTTGGATGGGCAAGTATGAACTCACTTGGGACCTTTACGAGTTGTGGATGCTCAATATTGACAGGGATAACCGGGCTTACAAAAAAATGGAGGAAACCAAAGCCGATGCCCTGACCGATGCGGTTACCAAGCCGACAGCTCCCTATACTGATATGACTTTTGGAATGGGCAAAAGCGGATTTCCCGCGATCTGCATGACTCAATTGTCTGCTAAAATGTATTGTATGTGGTTGAGTGCCCGAACTGGCAGGTTTTATCGATTGCCCACCGAAGCTGAGTGGGAATATGCCTGCAAGGCAGGGAGCGATACCGCTTATAACTTTGGAGATGATTCCGAATCCCTGCCCGATCATTCATGGCACCTCAAAAATAGTTTCTTTCAGTACCAATCAGTTGGGGGAAAGCCTGCCAATGGCTTTGGCCTTTTTGATATGCATGGTAATGTTTGGGAATGGACCCTTGATCAATTTGCTCCACCTCCCACAAAAGCACCTTCTGAAAAACGGGTAAACCCAATGGTAGTGCCCACCTCACTGTACCCAAGAGTGGTCAAGGGCGGTTCATGGGATGACGGTCCCCAAAACCATCGTTCAGCTGCACGCATGGCTTCTGAAGAATCCTGGAAACAACAGGACCCTCAAATTCCTAAAAGTGTATGGTATCATACCGATGCCCTGTTTGTTGGTTTTCGTGTCGTACGACCAAGAGAAATTCCACCCCTGGAAGATATAGAAAAATACTGGCCATCTGAAGCCGAGATTTTGGCTATCCCCTCACGGTAGTTTTGGATACTGGCTTATGGAAGAGAGCCAAAGAAGGTTAAGGATAATTTTCTATCCTTTCTGAAAACAATAAAGCGGATTTAAGTTGCCCGCGACTTGCACCTTGGATCAGTTTAAAGGTTAGGAATGAATCAAGAATTACCTGATCCAAACAACCGGCCAATTGTGGGTCTTAAAAGCAAGGGTTTTGCCTTGGTTATCACCCTGGCGCTCGTCAGCTTTGTTTTCTTACTGGTTATTTCATTAATTAGCCAAGTTCGTATGGATCTCGCTTATTCGGATGTCCGACAAGACCATATTCTTGCCAAAGCACATGCTCGTATGGGCATGATGATTGCCATTGGAGAAATCCAAAAACATCTTGGGCCCGATACAAGAGTAACCTCTACGGCTGATCTTTATGACGATCGTATTGAATCGGAAAAAGATTACCGAGCATCGGGTTACCCCTTGCCATCCACAAATTTAGAAGAAGTTAATCTTTATGAATCCGGAAAAACAAATAAAATAGAGCTTGGTCAGCGACAATGGACTGGTGTGTGGAAGAATAGGGGTGGCTGGGCAGAGACCAAATTGCCCACTCCGCCGCTTCCTGAAAATAGAGATGATGGCAAAGCCCTGACCCTATCATGGTCCTACGATTCAAGTTATGATCCGCACCCCGCAGTTGAACAGGCTTGGCTTGTGAGCGGAAATGAGGGGTGGAGCCGAAAACTCGGGATTATGGATTCTGCTGGTGTTTTATTTAGGGAATTTATTGAAGTGCCAGATGGAATAATTATCGACGACGAAGGGGTCAGAGTCCTGAGTGATCCCTTGGGTGGAACTTACGGAAATAAGGAAAATCCATGGTCCGATCACAAAAGTGTGGTTGAACAAATGGAATCTACGGGGTCATATCACCATCCGCTTATACCTTTACAGGACCCAATCGGACCCGATCGAATGGACGGATCCGAACAAACGACTTGGTTGCTCAAGGCTCCCCTGCTAAATGAATCTTTCGAATCCACAAATTTTGATCATCAAAAAAATTGGAAAGATTATTTGGTTACCGAACCTGTAAAGGTCAGAAAAACCGCCCTTCACTTCAGTGACGACAAGCGTAATCAAGAAGAAGACATTGACTGGGCCGAACGAAGTGGAAGCTATGCATATTGGGTTGGAGACGAAGGTGTAAAGGCGAAGATCAATCTGATGGAACCATTTAAAGTGGAAGATGATGAGAGCATTACTTATCTATTAGATTCTCAAAATAAATTAAAGCTAGCCAGTGAGCCCAACATTAACGATGGAAGCTATGGCTTTGAATATAGTTCCGGGTTCGAAAAACGGAAGGACTTGATTAGTGCTTTAAGCATAGATGATTTATTATTGAATACTTCTTCTTCAGAAATTGGTTCAAATTATCATTATCATTCTATGACTTCAGATTCTTTTGGAGTTTTGGCTGATGTTCGAACAGGGGGATTAAAAAGAGATTTAAGCCAGGCATTTGCTTTAAGCAAAAATACGAGTAAAGCCTGGGAGAAGGATTTTGGAGAAAACTTCATTTTTCGCGATCGGGTTCGGGCAATGAAGAATATTCCACTTGAGGCAGATACCATGAAGAACCAATGGTTTGTTTCTGCAAATGACGCGACTGTGGATGATCCCGATGCCCTTTTGGCAGGTCCACCATGGTCAGTTCTAGCGGGGTATCATAATTTAACAGATTTAAATAATTCACTGGCGATGGATGCCCCCGACCAATTTCCCAGAACAGTGGGAGATAATGCTCTAATCTTTGGCCGAAGGGCTCCAGGAAGTCCCCGTAATGCCTTTAAGAATGCCCAGGCTGCGTATCCCTACTTTAATTGTTTTAGCTCCTCGGTTAGAAGCATTCGTCCTGAGCCCAAAAATCATCCGATCTTACCGGTCTTTGTCAAAGGGAGGCTTTCTATTTCTCCTGTTGCAACAGACTCCCCCGGGAACTTTTGCCTTGGGATTAATCCTGCGATTACACTTTGGAATCCCTATGATAAGGAAATGATCTTGAATGATTTATTTGTTGAGATTCCGTTCGGAGGAAATGGAGGCACTCCTAGTTCTTTAACCTGCAGGGTCACCCAGGTTGATTTTAAAGAATATGATTTGTACAGAAAATGGTGGGCTTATATTTACGGTGATTTTAATGCGTCGTTTGAGTTGTCAAAGAACGACCTTAATTCAATCGAACGCGAATTCTCAGCAGGATACATTAAGAATTGGAAGCAACCATGGGGAATATATTCTTTCTCAACTTTCAGGAATACCTATAATGAAATACAATCTCAACCGGGTTTAATTGATACCTTTCTACAGAACTCCTCCCCACCATTGGGCTCGAGCATAAACCAAGCAAATTGGGATAATAGAGTGCCGCCCGATTCGATGTATGGAATAAAATTACAAGGCAATACATTTTACCATGAAAATCCACGAGATGGCATTGGGGATTATACCTTTACCTTTAATAGTATGACCAAAGAAGAATTCTCTTTTAACCGGCTGTTTATGAGGATTAAAAACCAAAGCGACTCCTCTAACTCTGTGACATTAGCACCTGGAGAAGTGGTAACTTTTGCCGCTTTTGCTTCCTCTAACGCCATAGATGTGCAAACAAATCAACCCGTTGCGTCCGGCTCGGTGCCTGACCCACCATCTGTTATAAATATTACAAGAAAACCCATGGGGGAAGTTGAAAAAGGCTATGTTTGGGATTCCGGCTTTGCTCTAAACAAAGATGCTTGTGCCTATGTAATCAACATGGGGGGAACTACCGGTTACCTTGTAAATACTGCCGAAAAATATACTCCTCAAGGAATCCTATCCAGTTTACCTTGGTCTAATTCTGAAAGGTATACAAAGCCGAATTGTTTTACTATTTGGCAGGGAGATCCCAATAATCTTGAAGAGAGCAAAGTATTAACTCGTTTGACCAAACCGAGTAGCATAAATCCAAAGTCGTTGTCACTTATCGATTCAGAAGCAAAGTTTAGCACGAATGATTATCTCCAGTGGAATTTGGAGCAAAGTGCACAAGGAGCCTATCAGGAAAAATTGTTTGGTTTGGGCTGGGAGGTTGCAATGAGCATGCCTGGAGATTTGGATAACGATAGGATTACTTTTAATGAGTTTAACCCTCGTGCATTAGTTCACAGTACCCAGCACGGCCAAGGTAGTTGGCTTAAGAGTCCTGATATAAAGCAACCGGAACACTACTCTAATCCTCCTCAATTATCCTTTACTCCATCTCCCGGTCCTTTTTCCTACTCTATCGACGGCAAATCTTTTGCATTTAATGTTAAAGATGACCAGTACCTTGAAAGTACGGCAAAATCTACTCCTGATATTTTCCAACTTCCAACCGTGTCTTCTGAAGATCCAGTGCCGGTCAATTTTAACAATAATAATTTAGGCACAGTAGCCAGGGGTAACCTGTTAACTTTATCGGATAAAGGCACAAGTTATGGGTTTGATGAGGATGATAACCCTGACTCTTACAATGATCCGGTTGTAGATGCTTCCTTTGGGCAGGAAAGAATTGGTTTTTTTAACAAAGATGTAAGCACGGGATCGCCATATACAGGAAAATTTTCTGGTTCTACACATGCGGTCATGTTCGAAACCCCAAAGGGAAAAGTTCTGTCGTTACTTCAATACAGGCATGCTAACCTGAACAATTATTTGCATGGTCCAAGCTATGCTCTGGGGAATTCATATGCCACCACACAGGTAGCCAGGCATAGGAGTTGGGGAAGAGTACAGAGTATTACTAAAAAACCCACATCTGAGGGGGGGATGCTCAGCGTAAGCAAAAATATGGAAGATGAAGAAAGTGCTATAGCATTCTACAAAAACCTGCTTGGAGATGAAGTTGCAAGAGCAAGAGGTTTAAACAACTTTATTGAATGGAACATCGATCCTAGTCAAGGATTTGCTCCATGGAGGTATTGGGGAGCTGATCAATTAAACCACCAAAATACAACCATTGATCATTCTTATTATTTGAATCGAGCTCTTCTCGATGGTTATTTTTTGTCTGGGTCTAAAACGGGTAAAGATTATTCGAACGAAAATGATACTTTATTGGGGCAAAGGTTTCGTCCGTTTTTGTGGGATACTGCAAGCGGACAAGCTTTTAATCCTGCTAGTCATTCAGATATTGTCGGGAATAATCGATTAGTTGGATATTTACGAAATGGTGAGTGGGAGGATTCACTTACCACTTATAATTCTCAAGATGATGAGGATGAGTATCGTTACCAAACGATTGCCGGAGATTTATTGCTTGAAGGAGCATTCAATGTAAATTCAACTTCGGTTGATGCCTGGGTTGCTCAGCTCTCTTCCTTGCGGGGTCTACAAATCCAGCGACTAGATGGATCCTCTGCAGGTGTTGCTAACAACGAGACACCGGTGGTTCGATTTTTGAATGAGCCAGCTTCCAATAACTGGAACGATTTGCGAACCTTAACAGATGAGGAAATTGAAAATTTAGCCAAAAGCTTGGTCAAACAAGTCAAACTGCGTGGACCATTCCTTTCTTTTGCCGATTTTGTAAACCGTAGATTAGCCCTTGGTCCGATGGATAGTGATCCTAGCAAATCCAAAGGTACGCGAGTAAATTTCGTTCTGAGGGATTTAAATAATTGGGAAAAGGAAGATAGGTTTACCACTCAGGGGTTGAGGGGGGCTGTTCAATCTGCAATTGCAGAAGCAGGGCTTAACGACGAAGGTTCATGGACAACCGACGACTGGATTCCCAAAGTGCCTTTGTTTAGATATGACTCGTCTGGAAGATTATTTGACTCCTCTTACGGACTAAGAGCATCAGCTTTAAATTCACCATCCTTAGACCCGGGTGGTAGTACACCTCGTTCTTGGGGTATTGGATCTTCGACGCAGTTAAAACTAATTTCTCTGCCTGATGTAAATGGGAATGGATCGCTTGATTCGATTCGGGATGATATTATAACCTATCCAAGTACAAAATTTGGTGAGGCTCCGGAGAATCTATTAGCCGTTGAACACTTGGCAACTGGTGCGAATAAGCCTGGTTGGGTAATGCAGGCCGATCTTCTAAGCCCATTGGCACCGGTTAGCTCAGCCCGCTCTGACACCTTTGTCATTCGTGTGATGGGAGAGACGAACTCTGATTCTCCTGCAAGAGCATGGATTGAACTTGTAGTTCAAAGAACACCCGACTTTGTAAAGCCTGATATAGATCCAGCTCATCATCGCCCTCACGAACCCTTTAAGGACAAAAATAATAATGGATATTGGGATAATGGCTTTAATGAACATTGGTTGGATTTAAACCGCAATGGAGACTCACTTGCACAACCGGATTTACCCGGAGTGGGCGAACTTGGCAGACAGAAGGATTACAGAGACGGTATGCTCTCCGATTTAAAATTAAAAATGGATCCTCAGGAGGAGGATACCCAATCCACCTCCCAAATCTCTTATCAAGGAATTAACCAAAGGTTCGGCCGAAAATTTAAAATTATCCGTTTCCGCTGGTTAAGGGAGGAAGATGTTTAAAGAATTAGGGCCTTTAAAATGATGAACTTTTTTTTA
>Ga0209425_10007246_pt1 | contig 10464 bp, 9 predicted proteins | sample COG_05_FD_184749 | JGI IMG/M metagenome (GOLD analysis project Ga0209425, IMG submission 184749) | Pelagic Microbial community sample from North Sea - COGITO 998_met_05 (SPAdes) (version 2) | ecosystem: Environmental > Aquatic > Marine > Neritic zone/Coastal water | place: Helgoland, sampling... | reverse complement strand
AGGACAGTGCAGTTGCATTAAATCAACACTTTCTACACCAAGATTTAAAAGTGAACGATCGACAAAAGGTTCAATTTGATTAATGTTATAACCATCTGCAATATGGGGATCGAGTCTTCTTCCCGTTTTAGTAGCAACATAAATTTTCTCAGAAGTAGATTTTAATAATTCCCCAACAAATTTTTCACTTCGGCCATCTCCATAAACATCGGCTGTATCAAAAAAATTTATACCCTCATCCAAAGAAGTTTTAAGTGTTTTTCTGGCATCATCATCAGATACATCTCCCCACTCTGAACCTATAGCCCAACAACCCAAACCTATCTCACTTACATTCCAGCCTAAATCAGAAAATTTTCTATGTTTCAAAATTAATCCAAATATCTATTAACAAGATTTTCTAAAAATTCTTGACGCCCAGATTTTGGCTGAGGATTAATATCTTTATCTATGACTTCAGCATGAATTGCTTCCAAAGATTGATTTGCAGCAATAGCGTCAGTTGTGGGCCATTTTCCATATCTCTCTTTGATAAATTGATCATAAACTCCATCATTAATCATTTTTTCAGTTGCTAAAAGTGTTTTTGCACAAATATCCATAGCTCCGATATGAGCATAAAATAAATCTTCAGGATCAATAGATTGTCTTCTAATTTTTGCATCAAAATTTAAGCCTCCAGAACCCAAGCCTCCATTTTTATATATATAATAAAATGGCATAAGTAATTCTTGAACGCTATTAGGGAATTGATCTGTATCCCAACCAATTAAAGGATCACCTCTGTTAATATCCAAACTACCAAATATATTGTTTGCAAAAGCATAAACAATCTCATGCTCAAAACTATGAAGAGCTAAAGTTGCATGATTGACTTCTAAATTAAGTTTAATATCTTTTTCTAAATTATTTTTTTGTAAAAAAGCATATACAGCAGCTGCATCAAAATCATACTGGTGTTTTGAAGGTTCGTGTGGTTTAGGTTCAATTAGTAATGGTCCTTGAAACCCAATTTTATATTTATGCTCAACTGCCATCTGCATAAATCTACCTAATTGATCAAATTCTTGTTTCATATTAGTATTTAAAATTGTTTCGTAACCCTCTCGCCCTCCCCAAAGAACATAATTTTGACCACCTAATTGTTTGGTATTGTCCATACACATTTTTACTTGAGCTGCAGCATATTTAAAAACGTCAGGATCAGGATTTGTGGCCGCACCACCCATGTATCTTCTATGACTAAACAAATTTGCTGTTCCCCATAAAAGTTTAGTATTTCCATCTTCAATTTTTTTTTGTATCGCATCAACAATTGTTTTTTGAATAGCTTCTGTCTCTGCAAAATTTGAGCCTTCTGGAGCTATGTCGGCGTCATGAAAACAAAAGTAGGGTTGACCTAATTTTTCGAAAAAATCGAAAGCATTTTCTAATTTCAACTTAGCCATCTCAATAGCATCGCCTTTTTGCGTCCAAGGTCTTTGAAAAGTTGGGCCTCCAAAAGGATCACCACCAGGCCAGCTAAAAGAATGCCAGTAACAAGAGGCTATTCTAAGATTTTCTTCCATAGATTTACCTAAAACTATCTTTGAGGCGTCATAAAATTTAAAAGACAGTGAGTCCTCAGATTGAGCACCTTTAAACTCTATTTTTGGGATTTTGTCAAAGTACTTATTATTCATATTGTTGATAAAAATACTTCAAAATGATTAGAAATCATAATAAAATAAATAAAAATCTATAGGAGGATTTACATGAACAAACTTAAAAGTAGTTTACTTGTAATTGCTGCTTCAGTATTTATCTCAGCTCCAACTTATGCTGCTGATATAGAAGCATGTTTAATTACAAAAACAGATATCAACCCTTTCTTTGTTAAAATGAAAGAAGGAGCTGAAAAAAGAGCATCTGAAATGGGTGTTAAATTATCATTCTTTGCTGGTAAAGTTGACGGTGACCACGAAACTCAAGTGAGAGCTGTGGAAACTTGTATAGCTTCAGGAGCAAAAGGAATTTTAATTGCTGCTTCTGATACAAAAGCGATTGTTCCTGTTCTTAAAAATGCACAAGACAATGGTCTTCTAGTGATTGCACTAGATACACCACTTGAGCCAATTACTGCTGCAGACTCTACTTTTGCTACAGATAACTTCAAAGCTGGTGAGCTAGGTGGTGCATGGGTTGCTGCAAAATTAGGTGCGGATGCTGCAAATGCTAAAATTGCAATGTTAGATCTAAATGAAAGTCAGCCTTCAGTTGGCGTTCTTAGAGACCAAGGTTTCTTATCTGGTTTTGGTATTGATGTAAAAGATGTATCAAGATGGGGTGATGAAACTGACTCACGTATTATTTGTAACGAAGTTACTAATGGTAATGAAGAAGGTGGAAGAACTGCGATGGAAAAATGTCTTGCAAAAGATCAAGACATCAACGTAATTTACACCATCAACGAGCCAGCAGCTGTTGGTGCCTATGAGGCACTAAAAGCTATGGGCAAAGATGATGGTAGTGTTCTTATCGCTTCAGTTGACGGTGGTTGCCCTGGTGTAGCTGACGTTGAAAGAGGTATCATTGGAGCAACATCTCAGCAGTATCCATTATTAATGGCTTCGCTAGGTGTGGAAGCTATTGCAGCTTGGGCTGCAGATGGATCAAAGCCTGAAAATACTCCAGGACTGGATTTCTATAACACAGGTGTTAACCTTGTTACTGACGATGCAGCAATGGGTGTTGAGTCTATCAGTGTCAAAGAAGGCATGGATAGATGTTGGGGTTAATCCAATAATCAATTATATTTCAGGGCAGATTACATTCTGCCCTGATATCAAAAATTTTTAAATGAATAAAATATCTGATGACATTTCTAAAGATCTAAAAGATCAACCTAAATTTTCAAGTGATATTGGAGAGGCATATCAAGACCACCATATTTTTGAAGTGGAAGAGCAGTCTACCCTAAAAAAAATTCAACATTTCCTTCATGGAAATCCAACAATAGTTCCTGTTATAATTTTAATTCTAAGTGTTATTGGCTTTGGGTTTATAGCAGGAGGTAAATTCTTTTCAGCTTTTAATCTCTCTTTAATTGTCCAACAAGTAACAATAGTTGGAATATTAGCAGCCGCTCAAACTCTTATCATACTAACTGCTGGTATTGACCTGAGTGTGGCCGCTATGATGGTGCTAGCCTCAGTATTTATGGGTAAGCTCTCTGTTGAAATGGGAATACCAACACTTCCAGCTATTGCAGTTGGTTTAGTTTCAGGAGTAGCTACTGGTGCATTTAATGGATTACTTGTCACTCGATTAAGATTACCTCCTTTTATTGTAACTTTAGGTACTTGGAATATTTTCTTTGCTCTTGTTATTTTCTTTACTGGCTCTCAGTCAATTAGAAGTTCAGATATTGAAATTAATGCACCTCTTCTTCACTTTTGGGGAGAAAGAATTAACTTGGGTGGTTTTGTATTTACTTATGGAGCCTTTTTGATGATTGGAATTTTTATCTTTCTTTGGTTCTTACTTAATAAAACAGCATGGGGTCGACATGTTTATGCTATAGGTGATGATAAAGATGCAGCGGAACTCTCAGGTATTCGAACTGATAGAATGCTTGTCTCTATATATGCTGTGGCAGGATTGGTAGTTGCGATTGGTGCCTGGGTATCAATCGGAAGAGTGGGTTCGGTATCTCCAACTAGTTTCTATGAAGGCAATTTAGACTCAATTACTGCTGTTGTGATTGGAGGAACCTCATTATTTGGTGGAAGAGGAACAATCATCGGATCTTTATTTGGAGCCTTGATTGTGGGAGTTTTTAGTTCTGGCCTCTCAATAGCTGGTCTCGATGTTTTATGGCAACGTTTTGCTTTAGGCTGCCTTATTATTATAGCGGTTGGTATTGATCAATGGATCAGGAAGGTATCAAATTAATGGAACCTATTTTAGCAGCAAAAAACCTATCTAAGAAATACGGAAAAGTGGTTGCCTTGGAGAATGCAAACTTGGAATTATACCCTGGAGAAGTTTTAGGTGTTATTGGAGATAATGGTGCTGGAAAATCTACTCTTATTAAAGTTTTATGTGGTGCTGTCACGCCTGATAGTGGAGAAATTCTTTTAGATGGACAGCCTGTTAGCTTTACCTCACCTATTGAGGCTAGAACTTTGGGTATTGAAACTGTGTATCAAAACTTAGCCCTATCCCCCGCTCTATCAATTACAGATAATATGTTTCTTGGAAGGGAAATTAGACAAAAAGGTTTTATGGGGAAATTTTTAAGATTTCTCGATAAAAAAGCTATGGAAGATGAAGCTAGAAAAAGACTATCAGAGCTAGGATTGTTAACTATTCAAAATATTAATCAGTTAATTGAAACTTTATCTGGTGGTCAACGACAAGGCGTTGCAGTTGCACGTGCAACTTCATTCGGTACTAAATTAGTTATTATGGATGAGCCTACTGCCGCTCTTGGAGTTAAAGAAAGTAGAAGAGTTTTAGAATTAATTGGTGAAGTAAGAGCAAGGGGTATCCCAATTATACTCATTTCACATAACATGCCTCACGTATTTGAGGTAGCCGACAGAATTCACGTACACCGTTTAGGAACGAGGCTGTGTGTGATTGATCCAAAAAAATATGAAATGTCTGATGCTGTATCTTTCATGACCGGAGCCAAAGAGGCTCCAACTAATTAATAAATTCTATATCTGCCTTTATACTATTTTCATAAACATATCTTGCGTTAGGCAAGTCATTCTCAAATACCTTTTGCTTAATAATGTCTTTGGAGTAATTAAATGATTTCCATCTCTCAGTCAGTCTTTTAGATAAATTTTTCTGAGAAGACTTAATCATAATAGTCAAATCAAAATAACTCTGTAGCTCATTCCAAGGCTTTTGCTTTAAAAGCAGATAGTTACCTTCAGTAATTATTAAAGGAATTGTATTTTTAATAATTTTTGCTGAACCTCTAGAAAGTTCAAGTTTTCTATCAAATATTGGAACTGTAACTTGAACTTCGTTGTTTGTTTTTAATCTTTGGAGAAAACTCTTTAATCCCATAACATCAAAAGTTTCTGGAGAACCTTTTCTTTTAATTAACTTCTTTTTTTTTAGTATTACATCATCATAATGAAAACCATCCATTTCAAATATTTCTGATTGCTGTCTTATAAAATTAATTTTTTTTAATAAATAACTACTTATATGACTCTTTCCCGAGCCAGGAGCTCCAGCAATACAAACCATGAGTCGGTTAGATTGATTTGATTTAATTTTTTTTAATAATAATTTTGTTAATTGATCTAACGAGTTGAGTTTTAATTTAGGATGTTGCACTAGTTAACTTAAAGATGGTGCTAAAGGTTTATTAGTCTCGTATATTTTTTTCCATAATTGAAAACGCTTAGATAATATTTCATATTTATCGAAATTAGGACTTATAGTTTTTACAATGGGCGGCTTAGAAATCACCTCATTTAAATTTGAATTATTATTGCCAATCAAAGCAATACGAGCAGCTCCAAATGCCGCCATAGAACTTGAATCTTCGGTGATAGTTAATTTTTTTTGTATAAGAGTGGCTATCATTTCAAGCCATTTATCATTTTGTGAACCACCACCAATTACATAAAGAGTATCTAAGTTTTGGTTAGCTTTTTCTAAAGATAAATAATTATCAAACATGCCGAATGCAATTCCTTCAATTAAAGAGTAGCTCATATCATCTAATTTTGTTTGTAGACCTATATTAGTAAATGATCCTCTTATAAAAGGGTCATTTATAGGTGTTCTTTCTCCAGTCAAATAAGGTAAATAAAAAGGGCAGTTATCTAGTTTAGATTGAAATTTTTTTTCAAAATGCGTAAATAAATCTTCTAATGTCATTTTAAATGTTTCTGTAAACCAATTAATATTTGATGTGCATGAAAGCATCACTGTCATCAGATGCCAAGTGTTAGGAACGCAATGGCAAAATGAGTGTGTAGCGTCATGATAATTTTTTTTAAATTTTGAGGTTGGTGTGAAAATTACGCCAGATGTTCCTAAAGAGATTGATCCTTCACCTTCTGAAATCAAACCAAGTCCTATTGCGCCTGCAGCATTATCTCCCGCTCCTCCAATTATTTTACATGCATAATCAAATCCATAAGTTTCAGCAATTTTTTTTGATACAACTCCAGTCTGCTCTGTTCCTTCACATAATTGAGGCATGTTATCTTCTGTTAAATCGCACAAGTCTAATAATTTTTTAGACCAATTTCTTTCACCAACATTCAACCAGTATGTTCCTGAGGCATCCGACATATCAGTAAAAAATTCATTGCTTAAATAAAAGCGCAAATAGTCTTTAGGTAATAATACTTTATCAATAGCTTTGAAAGCTTCTGGCTCATGTTCTCTCATCCAAGCAATTTTAGGTGCAGTAAAACCTGGCATAGCTAAATTACCAGTAATATCCATAATGTCTGGATTACTATCCATCATACTCTCGCACTCTTTAAAGGATCTAGTGTCATTCCAAAGTATAGAGGGTCTTATAATTTTTCCTTCTTGATTTAAACAAGTAGCGCCATGCATTTGACCTGAGAAAGAAATTGATAAAATTTTTTTAAAATCTACATTTTTATTGAGAACATTAAGACATTTAGAGAGTCCGTTAATCCAAAAAGATGGATCTTGTTCTGCCCATCCACTTTTTGGAGTTGAAATTGTAAAATCATGAGAAGAGGTAGCTACAGTTTTTTGATTATCATCAATTAAAAGGCATTTAATAGAAGAAGTGCCTAGATCTATACCTAAATACATATATTAACTATATACAATAATTTGCTTTTTTTCATGAGATTTAATTTACATCCCATGTGAGAAATTAATTTTTGTCTCATTATAATACTCTTTTGAAGGTTTTAGGAGAGTAGAAGAAAATTTTTTTTCATTCGCAGCATTAGGATATTTTTGTGTTTCAAGACAAACACCCTGAAAAGGAAAAAGTACTTTCTTACCTTTTTTAAATTTAAGAAATTGAGAAGTATACAATTGGCAACCAGGTTGATTTGAAAAAAAGTCTGCTCTAATTTTCGATGATTGAGATTTTAGAGAAGCAACAAAAGGTAATTTTTGATTATTTTTAATAATATAATTTGCATCAAATCCTTCCTTTTTTAGACCTATTTTTTTACCTAAATTTTCATAATCATTGAAATCATAAATAGTAGATTTTATTTTTCTAAACTCTCCACTAGGAATTCCATCTTTTTTATTTGGTAAATACGTTACAGAATTGATCTTTAAATCATGGTCAAAAATGTTCCTTTTAACTTTATCTAAATTCCAATAAGCATGATTTGCAATATTTACATGAGTAGATTTATCAGTTTTAGCAAGAAATTTAATACTTAAACTGCTTGCCTGAATTTCATAATGGCATTGAACATTTAAATTCCCCGGATACCCTTCATCTCCGTCTGGAGAGAGCAGAGAATATATAATTTTATTTTTTTTAAGTTGTTCAATTTTCCAAATACGATAACTAAAATTATCTATACCTCCATGTAAAGAACTTTTACCTTCGTTAGCAACTAGATTATATTTTTTGCCACCAATACTAAATTGGCTATTTCTTATTCTATTAACAACTCTACCGCAAGTACTACCCACATAAGCATTTTGTATTAAATAATTTTTATAATTTCCTAAATTAAGAATTAAATTGATTTTTTTTGGCTTATAAAAAACTTCATATAAAGAAGCACCTATATTAATGGATTTAATTCTTAAAAATTGATTTTCAATAATAGAAGATTTAATTTGAGACATTTAATAAACTGATTTATATTGTATATAAATTATTAGAAAAAATAATGAAAAAAAATTTAGATATTAAATTAAAAAAATTTCAAACAGGTAAGTTTTCACCTAAAGATTTTATTATAGCTGATGCTAAAGATGCCGATATGGGCGGAGGTGTTCCTGCTCCTGGACCTGTTCGTGATACAAGTGGCAGGATTAAAAAACAATTTAAAAACTTAGATAATTATCTTAGTGCGATGCAAGATATTACTCAATCTAAGCTTGTTGATATTATGTTAATGTCAGCATCAAATGCTGAAAAATTAATCTCTCAAGGTCTTTTTAAAAATTCTCCTGTTACTCCCGCCATAAGACTTAATGACACCAGTGATATATGGGGAGTAAGACATGGTATTTATCAAAAGAATTTTGCCAAACCTTTTAGAACAGTAAATATGAAGAATATAAAAAAACTTGCTGATTTAGGATTATTTTCTATAACTTTTTCCAGAAATGTAGAAATGGATATAAGCATGTTAAATGCTTATAGAGATTTTAGAATAGAAGCTCAAAGTCATAAAATAAGACATTTTTTAGAAGTATTTAATTCTCCTGTAGATATTGGATTGGATATAAAAGAAACAGGTGAGTATGTAAATGATTGCATTTTAAAAACACTAGCTGGTCAAGTCAATGCTGAGCGTCCCTTATTTTTAAAGATTGCTTATAATGGACCAAAAGCCATGGAAGAATTAGCTAGTTATGACCCAAATAATTTGATTGTAGGTATTCTTGGTGGAGGAAAAGGGACAACAAGAGATTGTTTTGAACTTTTACATAAGGCTAGCAAATATGGAGCAAAGGTTGCTCTGTTTGGAAGAAAAATAAATTTAGCAGAAGATCAAAAACTTATTCTGAAAACAATGAGAATGGTAATTGAAGGACTGCAACCACTTGAAGGAGTTAAACACTATCATGATCAGTTGCAGAAAAAAAATATTAGGCCTGATAGAAGTTTATCTAAAGATACTCTTATTACAGAGTCTGTTTTAAAATTATAATTTATTTATGTGTGGAATATTTCCGCTCGATTGATCTGTCATTAAGATAGACCTTGCAGCAGCATGAGATTTATTGAGAATTTTTTGAGGAACCCAACCTTCATGAATACCAAAAATAGATGCAGCCGCAAATGCATCACCTGCCCCCACAGTACTCTTGATTTTTTTTCTCTCAATCTTTAGTGATTTTGACCATATTAATCTTCCCTCCGCACTCGCCCAAAGAGCCCAACTAGGAGTGTGTAAAATTACAGCTTTTTTAACTCCTAAGTTTACTAATTTTTTAATAGCTTTTTCAGCACTTTTTTTAATAAAAATGTTTTTACTATGAAGTTTAATTCCAGTGGCTAGTTCAGCTTCAATTTCATTTAAGAATAAATAATCACAATGTTTAAGAGCACTTGATATAATTTGAGCATAAGATTTATGATTATAAGAAGCTAAATCAAGACAGTTTATCATCCCTATCTTATGAGACTTTTTTAAAAGATCCACTAGCTTCGTTTCCTTATTTTTTTTAAATAAATCCAATTTCCCCAAGAATGTTAAATAGCCAACATATAATATTTTTGGTTTGTAGTTTTTAATTTTAGTAAGTGGTAAGTGCTTATTGTCTAAATAGTCATTAGTGCCAGAGTAATGAAAAAAAGTTCTCTCTTTTTCCATTTCGGACATAACGAGAGTATATGAAGTGCTAACTTTTTTTAAAATTGAGAAATAGGATGTAATGATTTTATTCTTTTTACAATGTTGGGTTATTATTTTTGAATTATCATCTACACCTATGCAACCTAGGCCAATTTTAGGATAATTAAATCCTAAATAATTTAAATTTGTCAGTACATTTGAAGGCCCACCCCCTACACAATCTATTCGCTTACTGACCATGGAAGTTTTTCCCTGTTCAGGCCAGTTTTTTATTTTGTAAGATGTATCTACGCACCAAATTCCTGCTGCAATAATACCAACTCTTGGCAAGTTTAGATTTCATTCCATAGTGGATGAAGGATAGACTCATCCTCTTCAACTTTTGTGAACCTACCAACTGGCTCTAAAAAGTAATTGTCTTTTTTATCGTCATTAACTTGAGATACCTCTCCAGCCATAGCCATGCCAGTACCCTTTTCAGTATAAAACTTATGATAAACAAATCTTTCAACTGTAACACTCTGCCCCCTTTGGAGAATTAAAGGCTCATAAGGACCAATGATCTTGAGTTCACCATCAATCATTACTTTAATTTCATCTTTAAGTGGGTTTTTTTGATCATCAACTTTCACAAATTCTAAAACCAAATTACCACCACCTCTATTGATGATATCTTCTAATTTAATCTTATGGCTATGAAAGGGGATAACTTGATCTTCCTGCATAAATAATAATTTTTCCGCATATGGCTTCTCATTATCAATATTTTGCATTCCATTTCTTACACAAAATAAAATAATACCTTCTTTATTAAAGTTGCCTCTACCAAAATCAGTCACATCCCATCCCATCTGATGTTGTCTTAAGTATTCAGCAACTGCAGGCTGAGCATTATAGTCAGATTTACTCCAGTATGCCCATTTTGGAAGTGCCCATTTATATTCATCAATTAATATTTTAG
>Ga0209425_10007243_pt1 | contig 10467 bp, 9 predicted proteins | sample COG_05_FD_184749 | JGI IMG/M metagenome (GOLD analysis project Ga0209425, IMG submission 184749) | Pelagic Microbial community sample from North Sea - COGITO 998_met_05 (SPAdes) (version 2) | ecosystem: Environmental > Aquatic > Marine > Neritic zone/Coastal water | place: Helgoland, sampling... | reverse complement strand
GGTGTCAGTGCCCGTGCGAGATCACGGCAGATGGGATTTGGTCCAGAAGATATAAATAATAAGCCTAGAATAGGAATAATTAATACTTGGAGTGACATGAATACCTGCCATTCCCATTTTAAAGATAGGGCCGAAGAAATTAAACGAGGAGTATATCAATCAGGTGGGTTTCCGATTGAACTCCCTGCAATGTCTCTAGGGGAGATACTCGTAAAACCATCAACGATGTTATATAGAAATTTTTTAGCAATGGAAGCAGAGGAATTAATCCGCTGTCATCCAATCGATGGTGTCGTACTAATGGGCGGTTGCGATAAAACAACACCAGCTTTACTTATGGCAGCATTATCCATGAACATACCGGCAATTTATATGCCGGCCGGTCCAATGCTGCGAGGATATTTTGCGGGAGAGACACTAGGTAGTGGAACCGATGTACTTCGCTATTGGGCCGATCATAGGGCGGGCTTAATAGATGATGAAAAACTTGAGAATGTCGTTGGGGGCATGTCCCGGTCTGCTGGCACATGCATGGTGATGGGTACGGCAGCGACAATGATGGCAATCGCAGAAGTTCTAGGTATGACAATCCCAGGAGCTTCCTCTATCCCTGCAGCAGACACTTCTCATTCGCTTATGGCCGCATCATGTGGTCGCAGAATTGTTGACATGGTATGGGAAGATCTCAAACCACGGGATATCATGACAGAAGCAGCATTTGATAATGCAACAATTGTTGATATGGCGATGGGAGGTTCTACTAATGCGATGATTCATCTTATCGCAATCGCTGGGCGAGCAAATATCAAATTAAATCTTGATCGTTTTGATAAAATTTCAAAGCGTACACCGGTTCTCGCTAATATTAAACCTTCTGGCGATTTTCTAATGGAGGACTTCTATTACGCCGGTGGATTGAGGGGGCTAATGAATAGGCTTGGGGAGCATCTCGATCTCTCTCAAATTAATGTGACAGGCAAAACACTTGGTGACGCTGTAAAAGACCAACCTGTTTATCTTGATCAAGTGATAAAAACTTTGGATAATCCCGTATATCCAGAGGGCGGGACCGCAATTCTTCGGGGAAATTTAGCACCCAATGGATGTGTCATTAAACAAACCGCAGCCGATCCCAAATTTCATAAACATCGAGGAAAGGCTGTTGTATTTAAGGATTACACTGAACTCAACCTAAGAATTGATGACCCTAATCTGGACGTTGATGAAAACAGTATTCTGGTGCTCCAGAATGCCGGTCCTATCGGTGCTCCCGGAATGCCGGAATGGGGGATGTTGCCAATACCGAAAAAACTCCTAGAAAAAGGAATTAGAGATATGGTGAGAATCTCCGACTGCAGAATGAGTGGAACAGCCTATGGTACATGCATATTACATGTGGCTCCCGAAGCTGCTGTTGGCGGACCGCTTGGTTTAGTGAAAGATGGAGACTTTATTCTTTTAGATATAGCATCTAGAACGCTCAATCTGGAAGTTTCGGATGAAGAATTAGATGAGAGGCGAGAAAACTGGCAACCACCTGTGTACCCAGCCACACGCGGATACACTGCGCTTTATGGGAAACACGTAACACAAGCCGATCAAGGTGCCGATTTTGATTTCATGCATGCAGGAGACGAGACGCCTGAACCTCTTATTTTTTAGTAAATAAATGGTTCTTTAAGAGAAATAATATTTTTTTATGGCCAACTTAAGAGCAGAAATGTCTCTACATCTTCAGGAAAATCAAAAATTGACATGATAAAGTCTGTACTTAGAGACACGAGAACAGCACCAATAAAAGATGAGAATATAGCCACTAACACCCAAACACTGAATGACTCATGATCTCTGTTAATAAACCAACTGAATAAAACTTGAAATATTAGCGATGTTTGTTGAATCGGCGCGACAATACTTACCGGAGCGACAGCTAGAGCCATGTAACGTAGCATTTGAGAAACGCTGATAAAAAATGCTGATAATGAGAACCACTTTGCAGAAACCTTGGACATTGAAAATACGTGTTTCATTCTGACTGGGGACGCAACAACGATTAATATGAGAATTGCCGCCGCCGCATAAGATACAACTCCCCCTGCAACTCCCGCGGTGTAGTCTAAATCAACCAAAGCTCCCCTTACAAGAACTGGGCTGGCACCAAACCCAAACGCTGAGCCCATTGCAAAAACAAAACCTTCCTTGTAATTAGGATTAAATTCTTTTTCATTTCTAATATTTTTTATATTTTCTTTTTTTAAGCGAATATAAATTTTAAATCGATATCCCAGCAGAATTAATGGCCCGAGTAGAATCAAAAAAATTCCTAAAAAACGTATTGGGGTTAGAGTCTCTCCCAGAAACATGGTTGCTAAGAACAAAGAGAGAATTACACTAATTTGTTGAAGTGGCCTTACAAGAAGTCCCCCCATAGCTTTGGTTGCTCGATAGTTACAATAACGGCCAAAACCAAAATGAATAAGCCCTGCTAGAACAAGTAATGCATAACTAAAATTAGAAAAATTCCATATTTGTTGAAATGAGCCCAAAACAACCGACATTAAAATAAAAAATGGAAGACCAAACCCAAAAGAAATTGAGAGCCCTTGGAGCACAGTGCCTGTTAAAACCCCTCTTCTCACAGAGGTTGCGTTCATTCCAAAGAATGCCGCTGAAGTTAAAGATAAAAGAGCACCTAACAAAAGATTTCCAAACAAATTTTATTAAATTTTAGTTAGTTCACTAATATGGGCCCCATGCCTTATGAACTGCTGGACGTTGACTAATGCTAGAGAACCATCGCTTAAGATTAGGGTAAGCACCAAAGCCTATAAATTTATCAACACCATATACCCTAACATCCGAATACATTGATATATCAGCGATGGAATAATCTCCTGCAATATATTCACGATTTAAGAGTTCAAGGTCTAAGCAAGTAAACATGTCCTTCATTAGTTCCTCGTAATGACTCTTTGCCTCAGGGATATCAATAGCGGACCGAACCATAAAAAAACCAAACTGTTGCGCAATAGTTGTGAATTGGGCAGATCCAAAGAACAACCACTGATCTACACTAACTTGAGAAACAACATCATCAGGGTACAAACGATTTATCATTTTACTACCCACATATTTTAGGATTGCACCCGACTCAAACAGAGTAATGGTCTCTCCATTCGGGCCATCATGATCAACGATTGCAGGAATTTTATGGTGAGGACTAATTTTTAAGAAATCTGGATCAAACTGCTCCTGTTCTTTAAGATTAATAGGTTTTATCGTATAATTGAGACCACTCTCTTCCATCATGTGACGAGCTTTATATCCGTTATCTGTAGTCCAAAAATATAAGTCTATCATTATGCTCATTACCCTAATTCTATATAATTCTTCTTGGCATACTAATTCAATTCAGACAATATCAAAAAAATTTAGAATTTACTTTTAATAATAAAGAGTAAAAACGAAGGTGGACACTTTTCAACCAAAATCAGTTTTTATTTCAGATGGAAAATGGTCGCCGTTCTTTATTTCGAGCGACGCTCAGGAAGCTTGTCACACCATAGGAAAAGGTATTTGCCATCACTTTCTTGAGCACAAATCAGATTATAGTCGACCCGTTACAGTTCAATATCGATCCGCGACATTAAATAAAGTAACGTTACATGACATGTTTTACACAATGGATGAAGGGGAAGCGCATATTAGAGTTCCCGATATGGAACAAATTTATTTATGCGAATTAAATATGTCTGGCGATAGCTTTGTAGGGCATACAGATGCCAATATCCCTTTTTCTGCTGGCGAAGTTTATATGATAAATGCCAACCACCCGCATATTAAAAGATGGTGCGGTGATGGACATCAAAGAATGATAAAAATACATCAAAATGATATAAACGATGCCATTGAACGAGCAATAGGTATGCCGATATACGAGCAAGTTATATTTGATACCCACCCATTTCAGCCAACAGAGAAGGTAAAAACACTTTGCGATATTATAAACATTATTTGTTCTGATATGGAAATACAAAATTCATTTTTTGGATCACGTTTTAACAATATAACCGACGAACTATTAATAGACCTCATCATAAATTCTATTCCTAATAATTATTCTATACGACTAAACAGTTCTCAACGCATAACCCGTCCGAGACATATTCGTAATGCAGCAGAATATATTCATTCACATTGTAACGAGAATATTACTTTAGAAAAACTTGTTAATGTTAGTGGTGTTAGCCAAAGATCACTTCATACTGGATTTAAAAAGTTTTTTGGCACATCGCCCATGAGGTATTTGAAAAATGTTCGGCTTGATTTAGTGCGCTTAGAACTCAAGAATAGTGATCTAAGGTCAACAACGGTGACTGAAGTGGCTTACTCATACGGTTTTAACCACTTATCAAAATTTACAAATCAATACAAATTACGCTTTAGTGAACTCCCCTCTGAAACATTACGAAATTTATAGTAAAAAATGATATCATAAAATTACTTGCGTTTTAGGGCTAATAATTTCCAAATTAGGCTAGCGTAAGCTTTAAAAGTTTGGAATAATCAAAAAAATTCGGAAAGGGAGAAAACACATGCCATATGATCATGATTTTGATCTAAGTCAACTCGTAGAGGAAGACCGTGTGCATAAAGCTTGTTATGCAGATGAGGATGTATACGAAAAAGAGCTAGAAAACATATTCTATAAATCTTGGATTTATATAGGTCATGAAAGCCAGGTTCCCAACGCGGGTGATTATTGGACCACTTGGGTTGGCAAAGAGAGAATGATCCTGTGCCGCCATGATAATGGAGCAGTTCATGTGCTGTATAACCGATGCCCCCACCGAGGTGCTCTAATTTGCAATAATCATACGGGCAACTCCGGAAACAAGCATTCTTTTCGATGTCCTTACCACGCGTGGCAGTTTAATATGGATGGTACTTTACGTAACCTTCCTATGAAAGACGGATATGAAGGTATAATCGACCTGAAAGATCCCCAATTACAGATGAAACCAGCTGAACGTCAAGCAACCTATAGAGGCTTCGTTTTTGCAAGCTTGACAGATGATGGACCTGACTTAGAAACATGGTTAGGCGCAGGAGGAAAATCTGCCTTTGATGATATTTGCAACCGCTCTCCAGAGGGTGAATGTGAAATAGTTGCTAATTGCTTTCGTATAATCCAACACTCGAATTGGAAAACTTTTCTTGAGAACCAATTAGACTCGGTTCATCCTTCAATAACTCATCATTCAACAGGAGATGCGGCATCTCAAATTCAAAAACGATACAAAGATGAAACAGGCAATGAACCTCCAATGGGATACCAATTTTTAGCCGATTTTGCTTTACCATATGAAGTCTGGGATAGCCTTGATACAATTGGCCACCCCAATGGACATACCCAACTTGCGGGATATATGGGGTTGCGACCCCGAGATCCAGTAACATTAGCGCATGAGAAGGTCCTCACGGAAGCCTACGGCGCTGAAAGAATGGACCAAATACTATCAACAAATATACATCACGTTTTAGTTTATCCATGTTTGTCAGTGCAACCTCCTTTGCAACAATTGAGAGCAATTAGACCATTGGCTGCCAATAAGACCCTAACCGAAATATGGCATTTTAAATTAAAAGGCGCTCCAGAAGGTATTTATGATAGATCTCTTGCCTATTATTATCTTGTTAACTCGCCATCAACGATGGTAAACGCCGATGATTTGAATAACTTTAGGGCAATCCAAGACGGATTATCCCTGAAAGGAGGAGGTGATTGGGTGAGTTTCCATAGAAATGCCGGACAAGATATCATTAAAGATGGCGTGACAACCTCAGTAACAGGAATGAGTGAACAGCCTATGAGAAATATGTTTGCTGCGTGGAAACAGTATATGATCGCAGGAGAATAGCTATGACAGGACAAAATCCAACTATAACATCTCTAGAAACTCAATATAAAGTTGAGCAGTTTCTCTACAAGCAAGCCTCTGCCTTAGATGATAGAAATTGGGAAACATGGCTTAATCTATTTTCAGAAAGCGGAAAATATTGGATGCCAGCAAGCGATGACCAAAAGTTTGCGGAGGGAGTTCCCAATATATTTTATGAAGATAAATATTTGATGGATATGAGAATTAGGAGAGTTGAACACCCATATGCCCATTCTCAAAAACCTGGTCATAGGACAAGTCACGTAGTATCAAATGTTATTATAACAGAAATAAATGAACCTACCGGGGTTATAAAATGTGAGTCACGCTTCCATATGGTAGAATACCGGCTTGAAAATCAGCGTTATTTTGGGGGAAAATATAGTCATACCTTAAAAACCCAAAATAATGAATACTTAATTGATTTACAGCGAGTGGACCTTGCAAATGTTGAGGGACCCTTTGACTATGTTATGCAGGTTTGGCTATAATTGACTGTTACTCAACAGTATTTCGAATAGAACCAATTGGATCAATCTCAACCTCAACCACATCCCCTTTGTTTAGGAAAATTGGTGGCTCGTATCCAATACCAACTCCTACCGGTGTCCCTGTCGCGATAATATCACCTTTTTTTAAGGTTATACAGGATGATATGCATTCTATTAGGGTTGGAATATCAAAAATAAGGTCGGCAACACTCGAGTTTTGTCTTTCTTCGCCATTTACAAGGGTTTTCAAATGGAAATTATCAGGATGTCCAGCTTCATCAGATGTAACAATAACCGGTCCCATCGGGTAATATCCATCTAGACTTTTGCCCAAAAACCATTGTTTGTGTTTATGTTGCAAGTTTCTAGCTGTTACATCATTTGATACAGAATAACCATATACAAAATCAAAGGCATCATTCTTTTTAATATCCCGACCATCTGTTCCTATAATAACGGCTAACTCTCCCTCATAATCTGTCGAATTACTAGTGTCGTAGTAAGATGGAATAGGATCGAAAGGACCACTCATCGAGGTTGTAGCTTTGGTAAAGATTATAGGATCATCAGGTACAGCTGATTTTCCTGCTGTTGCGTCAAAACCACTATTATGAAACTCTTTTGCGTGCTCATAATAATTACGACCAACACAAAAGATATTTCTTCTTGGAACAGGTATGGGAGAGAGCAATTGAATTTCGCTAAGTTTCTTCTCAATATTTTCATTTGAATTTTTAACAATACGTTCGACCAATTCTATAGCTTCTGAGCCTAAATCAATAAAATTATTCATATCTGTTGGAAGAGATGGATCTGCTAAAGATAAATCGACAATAGTATTGGTATTTTGTTTCAGAATACCAATGGCATGTTTCCCCATTTTATTGAAAGATAGTAAACGCATAGAATTAACCTCTTTTAATCATTTAAATAAGCCTCTAATCTGCTTAAAGCATTAGCCCCAAACAAACCTTAACGATGAATTTTTATAAATTATATTGTTAACAGGATCGAAAGTAGTTTTAAAACAAATAAATTAAGTACTGTCTAAACCTAAATTTATGAGAGGAACAGAAAATGCCTAAACCACCCTTCAGAGCAGACCATGTTGGCAGTTTACTGAGACCAAATCAGTTAAGTGATGCACGAAAGGAGTGGCAAGAGGGAAAACTTTCAAAAGACGATTTAATTGATTTAGAAAATAAACATATCATAGATGCAATTAAACTTCAGGAAAACATTGGGTTGAAAGCCATTACTGATGGAGAGTTTCGACGGGATTATTGGCACCTCGATTTTATCTCTGGTTTTGAAGGAATCAAACTTAATGAGGAAACCTATGGGCATGCCTTTTCTGGAGGCGGAACTGTTGCAACTTTTACAATTGATGGAAAAGTCGGCAATCATTCTGGAGACATGAGAGATCATTTTAGTTTTTTGAGCGCTAATACCGGTGAAACTGCTAAATTTTGCATTCCAGGCCCTGGCATGACGCATCTTAGAAGCGGAAGATCTGCTATAAGTATGGAGGCTTATCCAGATTTAGTGCATTATTGGCCAGATTTGATACGCGCGTATAGTGATGAAATTAAGAAATTAGCAGAACTTGGCTGCTCTTATTTACAAATTGATGATGTAAGTTTTGCTTATCTTTGTGACAAAAAATTTCGTGGTGACATAATAGCCCGGGGCGATAACCCCGATGAACTTTTAATACAATATGCAAGAGCCCTATCGGATTCAATTGCAAATAGACCCAAAAGCATGACCGTTACCACCCATATGTGCCGGGGGAATTTTAAAAGCACGTATATGACTTCTGGTGGTTATGAAGCAGTCGCCGAGAGGATGTTTGATGAGTTAAAAGTAGATGGCTATTTTATGGAATATGACTCTGATCGTGCTGGAGGATTCGAACCCCTTAAGTATATTCCAAATGATACCAAAGTTGTTCTTGGATTAATTACTTCTAAAACTCCAGAATTAGAGAACAAGGATGATATCAAAAGACGTATTGATGAAGCTGCCAATTATATTGATATGGACCAAATATGCCTCAGCCCGCAATGCGGGTTTTCGAGCACACATCATGGGAATAATTTAACCGTTGAACAACAATGCAGAAAACTTGAACTTGTTGTAGAAATTGCTAACGAGGTATGGGGCGATAGTTAGTAACTAAATTATTAATATGATTTCAATCAAGTTCTTAGTTAATCACGTGATACGAATTCGTGTATCTTTATAAATTTATTTACTATTTGGTCCCTGGAACAGGTGCTTCAGATACATCATTCGGCTGATTTTTAAATTTGCCATGTTTGTTATAATATGCGTCAACTTTCATATGTTTTCCAACAACATACGGCGCACCTTTAACAAAATCATATAAGGCAATAATACCGCCTGTCCACATTGTACGAAGCATATGAAACTTTTTACGCGATGCTCTGAGTGTATATAAGTCCGCATTTTCAACGGTATGAAAGTTTTCTCTATCTTCCAACGCCTCTTTGACCTTGTGTGGCGCAGCCCAGTTACAACGGTAGTGAATTGTTCCATCTGGCCTTATCACATAAACAACATTCGGCATCGCCCCATAGGCCCTATGAAAATCCCCATCATAATTATCTACTAATACTCTTCGATGTTCACCGTAACGGGGCGCTATTATCTTTGCAGCGTTTATTTTCTCTTCCATATTATTGTGCTGTCCAAGTCTTTCCCCTGGATGTGCCTCTCTAACATAAACGACAACGAATTCAACATCGCTCATTTCTGCAGCTATTTCCTTCATGTCTGGAATATTCTTCGTATACATTGAACATGTTGAAGATGCAGTTTCAACGACAACCCACTTACCTTTAAAGTCAGATAACTTGATAGGTTTACCGGTTTCTAAATCAGTTAGTGTAAAATCTTTTAGCGGTTCACCTGCTCGTGGACCAATAAACATGTCAAAGGCATACTCACTTGGTTTAAATCGTTTATTATTATAAACTGGCTTTTTTTGTTGATTAACCTCAGACATAATTCTACCCCCATTCCGCTTAATTAATTTCTAAGTTTTAAACATATATGCATTTAATACTCAGTATCATATTTTTTTTTTAAATTCCAGTAGTTCTATTATATTGGAGGCATATAGCCACATGTGAGACCACCATCAATCACAAATTCTGAACCTGTCATCATACTCGACTCATCAGATGCCAAGTATATTATACCATGAGTTACATCTTTAGGTTCCAGAATTCTTCCTAACGGAATAAGCCCCGATAACGTCTGGAGAGCCTCCGCCTTGCCGCCAGCACCCTCACTAAAACGGTCCAGCAAAGGAGTATCAATAAATGTCGGGTGTACTGAATTACATCGAATATTATATTTATGACGAGCGCAATGTAATGCAATTGACTTGCTCATAGAGCAAACAGCTGCCTTTGCAGCCCCATATCCTAATGTTAATGGATTACCCATAATTCCAACGGTTGAGGAGATATTAATAATCGAGCTTCCTCCACTATTTTTTAATAGAGGGATTGCAAGTTTACACCCTAAAAATACGCTATCTACATCAATCTGTTGCAGCTTTTTCCAGTCCGCAAAGTTGGTGGATTCAATATCTCCACCAATGCTAATCCCAGCATTATTAACTAAAATGTTCAGGCTCCCAAATTTAGCGGTTACATCTTTTAGAACTTCACACCAATCCTCTTCATTCGTAACGTCATGTTCTCTTGAAAAACATGTGCCTTTAAACTCCGAATTAATCATTTGAGATGTTTTTAACGCGCTATCGTGATCGATATCAGTCGCCAGTACTTTTGCTCCCTCCTCAGCCATATGTATTGCAGATGCGCGTCCTAGACCAGAGCCTGCACCAGTGACTAAGGCAATTTTTCCGTGGAGTCGACCAACCATTATAGTCCTAATTTAGACATTTGAGCAGAGGGATATCTATCACCAGACGTTTCTCCGACTGGGAAGATTTTATTTAAATCAATAAGGTCTTTGTCTGATAAGGCAATATCAGT
>Ga0209425_10007241_pt1 | contig 10468 bp, 10 predicted proteins | sample COG_05_FD_184749 | JGI IMG/M metagenome (GOLD analysis project Ga0209425, IMG submission 184749) | Pelagic Microbial community sample from North Sea - COGITO 998_met_05 (SPAdes) (version 2) | ecosystem: Environmental > Aquatic > Marine > Neritic zone/Coastal water | place: Helgoland, sampling... | reverse complement strand
GAAGGCACCTTCAATGCTGCCTTTGTCCCAAGTTATGCTTCTGAAATTGTTAAAGGTAAAAAAAATTCTAACGTATTTGCAAATCAAATTTTTAATTTATTATTTTTAGGTTTATTTTTTTTAGTTCTTCTAATTGAAATTTTTATGCCGGCTTTTGTATCGTTAATTGCTCCTGGTTTTATAGACGATAAATATAAAATGGAACTTGCAATAACTTTAACTAGAATAACATTTCCTTTTTTGTTCTTTATTAGTTTAGCTTCTTTTTTTTCAGCTATTTTAAATTCTCATAATAAATTTGCCGCCGCAGCAGCAGCCCCTATAATTTTAAATTTAGTTTTAATTTGTATATTATTTTTTTCTAAAAAATTAGATGATCAACTTGTTTATTATCTAGCATATGGGGTTTCAATTGCTGGAGTTTTACAATTATTTTTTTTATATGTATTTGTAAAAAAATTTTTTAGTTTAAAATTTACTTTTAATATTAAGATAAATGAAAAAGTAAAATTTTTTTTTAAAAAATTATTACCCAGTATATTTGCTTCAGGCGTTACCCAAATCAATATTTTAGTTGGTACTATAATTGCCTCATTTCAAGCAAGTGCTGTTTCTTATTTATATTACGCTGATCGAATTTATCAGATAAATTTAGCAATCGCAGGTATCGCCATTGGCGTTGTGATTTTGCCTCAACTTTCAAAGTATATACAATCAAAAAAGAAGGATAAGATTTTGTTAATTCAAAATAAAGCATTAGAGCTAAGCTTTTTCTTAAGTTTACCAGCAATGATTGCGCTTTTATTGGGTTCTAAAGAAATTATTTCTGCGTTATTTGGATATGGCTCATTTAATGAAGAATCTGTTAGTAATTCTGCAAAGGCTCTTTATTATTTTAGTATAGGACTTCCTGCTTTTGCTTTAATAAAAGTTTTTTCAAGTTTTTTTTTCGCCAATAATGATACAAAAACACCTTTTTATATTTCATTAATCTCGGTCATCTTAAATATTGTGATCAGTATTTCATTTTTTAAAGAAGTTGGGTTTATAATCATTCCAATTGCAACAACAATTTCTTCTTGGTTTAATTCATTTATACTGTTTGTCTTTCTTAAAAATAGAGGATTATTTTATTTTAATAAAATATTTATCATAAGATTTTTTAAAATAATTATAGCTTCGATAATTATGGGGGTATTTTTTAATAATTTGATTATTTATTTTAATGAGCAGTTATCCTATAACCATAATTTAAAAGCACTTTATTTAATTATCTCTGTTGTTTTAAGTTTATTGTTTTATTTATTAATATCTTATTTCATCAAAGCTTTTAAAATAAGTGATATTCAATTAAAGTATTAATTTATGAGTAAAAAAATTTTTTCAGGTGTTCAGCCCACAGGCAATCTGCATTTAGGAAATTATTTAGGTGCAATTAAAAATTTTGTAGAACTAGGTAATGACTCTAATAATCATTGTGTTTTTTGTGTGGTTGATCTTCATGCAATTACGGTTAAGCAAGATCCCAAAGAATTAAAAAAAAATATTAGAGAGACGGTTGCAACTTTTATAGCAAGTGGCATTGATCCAAAAAAAAGCATAATATTTAATCAATCTAGAGTTTCAGCGCATGCAGAAACTGCTTGGATTTTAAGCTGTATTGCACGTATGGGCTGGTTAAATCGAATGACTCAATTTAAGGAAAAGGCAGGAAAGGATAAAGAAAAAGCAAGTGTTGGCTTATATTCTTATCCAGTGTTAATGGCTGCAGATATATTATTATATGATGCAACCCATGTTCCTGTAGGTGATGATCAAAAACAACATTTAGAACTTTGTAGAGATATTGCTCAAAAATTTAACAACGATTTTCAATGCGAAGATTTTCTAAAAGTTCCAGAGCCTTTAATTCAAAAAGAATTTTCTAGAATTATGAGTTTAAAAGATGGAACCAAAAAAATGAGTAAATCTGAACTTTCAGACTTAAGTAGAATCAATTTAACAGACGATAAAGATTTGATTATGAATAAAATTAAAAAAGCCAAGACAGATCCTTTGCCAATGCCAGCTACAGTTGTTGAACTTGAACAAAGACCAGAGGCTAAAAATTTAATTGGAATTTATTCAAGTTTAACAAATTCAAATTTAGAAAAATCAGTTTCTAAATTTTCAGGAAAAAATTTTTCAGAATTCAAAGATCAGTTGTCACAAGTTTTAGTTGAAAAAATTGAACCTATTTCAAAAGAGATAAAAAAATTATTGAGTGATCAGAAATATTTAGATGATATTCTTAATAAAGGTTATGAAAATGCAAATTCAATTGCTTCTAAAAAAGTACAAAAAATTAAAGAAATCATAGGCTTTTAGAAAAAATTTATTATCAAGTTTCAATTTATTAATTATTCACTATATATTAGCTATGTTCGTTCAAACTGAAAACACTCCAAACCCAAATTCTTTAAAATTTTTACCCGGTAAAAAAGTTTCAAATAGTGGCTCTTATGAGATTACAAAAAAAGATGAGATTAACAACGAACTAGTAAGAAATATTCTTTCCATAATTGGTGTAGAAGGAGTTTTTTTAGGAGATGAATTTATTTCAGTTAATAAAAATGATGAAACTAACTGGGAAGATATTAAACATATAGTTATTTCATTAATTAATGATTTCTATTCCGATGGAAAAGAATTTGTAATTGATGGTAAAATAAATGAAGAAACTAAGGATTTATTAGAGATTGAAGAAAAAATTATAAAAATTTTAGACCAAAAAATTAGACCAGCTGTTGCTAGAGATGGTGGAGACATCAAGTTTAAAGAATTTAAAAATGGTGTGGTTAAAGTTCAGTTACAAGGAAGTTGTTCGGGATGTCCAAGCTCAACAATGACCTTAAAACAAGGAGTTCAAAATCTTTTATGTCATTATTTACCAGAGGTTAAAGAGGTTATAGCGGTTCAAGAATGAGAAGAAAAATTGTAAGAAAAACAAAAAAGACCATCCAATTTTTTGACGAAAGAAGTATTGGAGCAATTCCTAGAGTAATTTTAAGTAGTATTGTAGTAGTTGGTTTTTTTTATGTGATGCCTTTCTTCATTAATTTTACAAATGAAAATTTTCTTAACACAAAAGAGTTTCAAAATGAGTCAAAGAAAATTTTAGTTTATACTTTAAATAGCGAAAACAATTTTGAAGAAAATACAGAAGTTTTAGAAGAAAAAGATCTTCTAGTAGATATTTTATCACTTAACGATATAGAAAATGAGTCAGTAGCTTTAAGTGCACCCACGATAGAACAATTATTTAAAGACACTAATTATAAATTAAAAGATGTCAGAGAAACCAAACTTGTTAAACCTGTACTTTTAACATTATTGCCAGATGAAATTAAAATGATTGAAGATACAAAAAAAAGGAAGGAACTTTTTATTCAAATTGTTTTACCTTTAATCTTAAAAGAAAATAATAATATTCGATTAGATCGAAAAAGACTTTTTACCATCATTAACAAAAGCAATAATACAGATTTAGAAAAAAAATGGCTCGAGAAAAAATTTAAACAATATGGTGTTCCTGCAAAAGATTTATCATTACTTAAAATTAGAATGGATGAAATCCCTGTATCGTTAGCTATCGCTCAAGCTGCCAAAGAAACAGGTTGGGGAACATCTAGATTTGCTCAGGAGGGTAATGCTTTATTTGGTCAATGGACATGGTCAGGAGAGGGTCTAAAGCCCAAGGATGCTGATGAAGGTGCGGATCATAAAGTTATGAGATTTAACATTTTACAGGCATCTGTCAGAGCTTATCAAAGAAACTTGAATACTCATTCAACTTATAGGGATTTTAGACAAGCAAGAGCTGAGCTTAGGGATGCTGGCAAACCATTAGATAGTATGGTGCTGTCAAATTATTTAGATAGATATGCTGAAACTGGTGATCAGTATGTTGAAGTTTTACAAAAAATAATTGAACAGAATGATTTAAAAGATTTTGATGATGCGAAACTATTGCCATCCAGTGTTGAGCTTGAAAGCTTAATTTAGTTTATTGTACAACGAATTGCGTACCAAACCATCTCCATTTTCCATCGTCATTTAAGGAACAGTTAACTCTTCCTCTTCTAGGAGTAAAAGCTTCTCTAAATTTTATGGTAAGTTTATTATTTAAAAAATTAAAATTTGATTTTTCCCAAGCATTACCTTCATTTGAATAGCAATTTATATTATCTAAATTTTTTTGATCTTCAAAAAATTCAACTTGAAATTCAGGTGGATTATTTGCTTTTGTTAATTTTTTTTCCTCTGGAATTAAATTTTTGTACTCTAAGGGAAAAAAATTAATGATTGATTTAAATCTATTTAATTCTCCATAATTTTCATTGATAGGAAATCTTGGTAATTCAAATTTATCTTTATTTAAATCTATAACCCCAGAATGCTGACCAAAAGCAAAACTAAAATTTTCAGCAACATAATCTTTCATGAATTTTGAATATTCACCAAATGGATAAGAAAATAAATTTGGAATATAACCAAGCTCTCTTAAAAAAAATTTAGATGCTATTTCTATATCATTAATAAATTCTTCATCTGATTTTTCTATCAAATAGTCATGAGTATGTGAATGATGTCCTATATAGGCAAAACTCTCTTTCTCAACTTCTCTAATTTGATCCCAAGTCATATAGCCATTATTGCCAACCGGCTCTGTTGAGACAAATAAAATAAATGGAATTTTATTTTCTTTCAAAAATGGCCACGCAATTTCATAAAAAGATGAAAATGCATCATCAATTGTTATTAATATTTTTTTTTCATTTTTAGGTTCATTAAAATTATCAATAAATTTTTGTATGTCATAAAATTCATAGTTTGAATTTTTAATCATTTCTATTTGCTTAACAAAAACTTCCATTTGAATGTTTGTTGATGGATATTTGTTTTCATCAAATCTATGATACATTAGCGATAAAATACCCTCATCTTTCGAATAATATTTGATATTATTGTTATCTGCTTTAGAGTTTAATGATAAAAATAGAATTAAAATGACCAAACTTATAATTGATGCTGCAAATGAAAAAATATTTTTAATGCTCATTAATAAAGATAATATTTATAGTATTACCCATGAAAATACTAAAATTAATTATGAGAAATTAATTCTGTTAATTGAAGGTTTTATTTCATCTAAAAAAATAAATTATAATGACATTTCAGAGATTTATATCAATCGAGGGCCTGGTAGTTTTGCTGGAATAAGAAATTCTCTATCTATTGTTAAAGCTATTTTTTTAGCTAAAAAAATTGATTATTATTGTTATAGTTTGCAAGATTTTGAGGCATCAGAAAATACGAAATATGAAAATATTCCTAATTTGTGTGATAAATATCAAATCAAAAAAAATTTGATTAATCCTATTTATTAGAGTTAAAATTAAATATGCCAGAAACAATAGAGGAAAAATGCTTATCCATAGGCGTTAAACTGACCGAACAAAGGAAAGTTATAGCGAAGGTGATGTCTGAGTCTACCGATCATCCGGATGTTGATGAGCTTTATAATAGAGCAAATAAAATTGATCCAAAAATTAGTATCGCAACAGTTTATAGAACTGTAAAACTTTTTGAGGAATCTGGAATTTTAGCAAAACACGAGTTTAAAGGTGGCAAAGCTAGATATGAAGAGCTTAATGAGGGTCATCATGATCATTTAATAGATGTAAAAACTGGAGAAATTATAGAATTTGTAGACGAAGAAATTGAAAAACTTCAAAAAAAAGTTGCTGAAAAGTATGGTTACAAATTAGTTGATCATAAATTAGAACTCTACGGGGTTAAAAAAAAATCTCAATAACCATGAATCAAAAAATATTTATCAAAACATTTGGCTGTCAGATGAACGAGTATGACTCAAATAGAATTTATGACACAGTTAAAAAAATTGGATATGAAAAAACAGATAATTATGAGGATGCAAATTGCTATCTTTTAAACACCTGTCATATACGAGATAAAGCTAAAGAAAAAGTTTACCATGAAATTGGTAGAGTGAAAAAAATCTTTAGAGCAAAAAAGAAGCCTTTGGTTATTGTTGCAGGCTGTGTGGCTCAAGCCGAAAATCAAGAAATGTTAAAAAGAGAACCTTATATAGATTTGGTCATTGGACCTCAGGCTTATCACAAAATTAACGACACCATACTTAATTATGTTGAAAAACAAAAGTTTGAAGAAACTGAATTTGATGCAGTAAGTAAGTTTGAATATCTGAGTAAAATAAAAAATAATTCTTCAAAAGTATCCTCCTTTTTAACTATACAGGAAGGCTGTGATAAGTTTTGTCATTTTTGTGTGGTGCCATATACTAGAGGTCCTGAATATTCTAGACCTTTTAAACAAATCATTGATGAAGCAAAAAGCCTTATAGAACAAGGAGCTAAAGAAATTATTTTATTAGGCCAAAATGTAAATGCTTATAATGATAATGGTTTGCGTTTATCAAACTTGATTTTAGAAATTGAAAAAATAAATGAGGTAAAAAGAATTCGGTATACCACATCACACCCAAAAGATATGACAGATGATTTAATTGAAGTATATAAACATTCAAAAAAATTAATGCCCCTGGTGCATCTTCCGGTTCAAAGCGGATCTAATAAGGTTTTAGAGTTAATGAATAGAAAGCATACTATTCAAGAATATCTTAATACCTATGAAAAATTAAAAGAAATTAATCCAGCAGTTGAATTTTCAAGTGATTTTATAATTGCTTATCCAGGTGAAGAGGAGCAAGATTTTAATGAAACATTTGAATTAATTAAAAAGATAAAATTTATAAATTCTTATTCATTTATTTTCAGCCCAAGGCCAGGCACAGTAGCTGAAAATTTAGAATTAATAGATAAAGAAATATCATTGAATAGGTTGGAAAAAATACAACAGAAATTATTCGAGCATCAGATTCAAAAAAATAAATCTTTAGAAAATAATACAATTGAGGTGCTAGTTGAAAATCAAACTGAGGATAAAACCAAACTTTTTGGGAGATCTGAGTACATGACTTCAGTAATATTTAGTGGTAATGAAGAAAGTATTGGACAAATTGTGAAAGTAAAAATAAACAAAAGCAATCAAAACACCTTGTTTGGAGAGGCTGTTACAAATTTAAATCAAAAGGTAGCTTAACAATTGAGCAGTTTTTTAAAAAAAAATATTAATACAACGCTAAAATTCGTTTACTCAGACAATAACTCTTTAAGTGTCATTTTTCATGATAACGACTTACTCATGGGTGTTGTTGGTGAGTTTAATACAAACTTGAAAGAATTAGAAAAAATAACTGGGTCTAGTTTATATTCGAGGGGAAATTCAATACTAATCAAATCATCAGCTGAAAAAAATGAAGTTGTTAAAAATGCAATACAGTTTTTAGCTAATCAATTTATAAATAATGGCAGTATTGAAAACAAAGATATTATATCTTCGGTAGATCAATTTATGATTAATGAAAAAGTAAAAAATCAAAATATAACTGACATTATTAAAACACCAAAAAAATCAATTATTCCAAGGTCTGAAAAACAAAAAGAGTATGTTAGAGCTCTAAGACAAAGTGACATCACTATTTCAGCAGGACCTGCAGGGACTGGAAAAACTTTTTTAGCAGTTGCTGTTGGATTAACAATGTTATTAGAAAAGAAAATTGAAAGAATAATTCTTTCTAGACCAGCCGTTGAAGCTGGAGAGAGATTAGGTTTTTTACCTGGAGATATGAAGGAAAAAGTTGATCCATATCTTAGACCTTTGTACGATTCTCTTTACGATCTGTTTGATTTTGAAAAAATTCAAAGAATGATTGAAATTGGAGATATTGAAATTGCTCCTTTAGCATTCATGAGGGGTCGAACTTTAAAAAATTCATTTGCAATTTTAGATGAGGCACAAAATGCAACAGATACTCAAATTAAAATGTTTTTAACAAGAATTGGTGAAAATTCAAAAATAGTTGTTAATGGGGATCCTTCGCAAATTGATCTTCCAAATAAAAGTATGTCAGGTTTAAACAGAGCAAAAAAACTTCTAAATCACTTAAATGAAATTTCTGTAGTCGATTTTGATCATTCAGACGTTGTTAGACACCCATTAGTATCAAAAATAGTAAAAGCTTATTCTAATAACGATGATTAGCGTTAATGTCTTTTCTGAAGACACTAATTGGTCTAAAAAAATAAAAAATAAAGAGATTTTTTTTAATTCTATTTGTGATGCTTTTCCTAATAAATATAAGTTTTTAAACAAAAATGTCGGTTTTACCTTATTACTTTCGAATAACCAAAATATCAAAAAACTAAACAAAAAATTTAGAAATAAAAATAAACCAACAGATATTCTTTCCTTTCCATTAAATCATAAGATTTCAATTAAAAAGGATACTTACCTTGGAGATGTAATAATTAGCTTTAATTATATGAACAAAGATAAAGAAAAAAGATCATTTAAAACAGTGGTGATTAAAACTTTTATTCATGGATTTTTACACTTGTTAGGATTTGATCATATTAAAGATAAAGATTATAAAAAAATGATTATAGAAGAAAACAAAATTTACAAATCAGTAATTTCTAAACTTAATTAATTGAAAAAAAATATTTATTTAGAATTGTTATACCTATTTTTTTTAGGTGTTTTTTCTTCTCTAAGTCTTCCTCCATTTAATTATTTTATCATTAATTTTTTAACATTTAGTTTATTATTTATTTTTTTATTTAAAAAAAATTCATATCAAAAATTTAATTTTTTTCTATATGGATGGGCATTTGGATTTGGATATTTTATATCTAATATTTATTGGATATCTATTTCTTTAACATTTGATGAAAATTTTAAGGCTTTAATACCTCTATCTCTTATTTTAATACCAGCCTTTTTAGCAATCTTTTATGGAATACTTACTTATCTGTTTGCAATTTTAAGATTAAAAAAAATTGTGAGCTCATTTTTTCTTTTCTCTTTACTATTTGGAATAGTTGAATTTCTAAGAGGTTCTATTTTAACTGGATTCCCATGGAATTTAATTGCTTTTAGTTTTTCTAATCATCCAGAATTGTTAAGCATTATGTCTATTATTGGTACATTTGGATTTAATTTATTTTGTATTTCACTTTTTATTAGTCCATCAATTTTTATTTTAAGAGATAGTCGTAAAGATTTAATTGTTTGTATATTATTTTTAATATTACCCATTCTGTTTTATATGTATGGAACTATTTATGAAAAAAAATTTCTAAAAATAGAAGAAACAAATAATAATTTTACAATTCGTACAATTGGTTCAAATATAAATTTAGATAGATTTTATCGAGATGTAGATCCCACTCTAATAATTAACGAACTGATTAAAATTAGTGAGCCTGATCCGAGCAAAAATATTTTTTTTCTATGGCCCGAAGGTATAATTCCAGACATTTATCAAAATGAGCTTGTTCAGTATCAATATTTATTTAAAGATCATTTTAACAGTAATCATTTATTAGGACTTGGTATTAATAAACAATCGTATGATCAATCAGGTGTAAAGTTTTTTAATTCGTTTTCAATTTATGATAACAAATTAAATCTTTTAAATTCCTATGACAAAATAAATTTAGTCCCTTTTGGGGAATTTTTACCTTTTGAAGAAATACTTAGAAAAATTGGTCTTAAAAATCTTACAAATAACTACCAGTCATATTCAAAAGGTCAAAAAAGAGAGGCTATACAAGTAAACTGGGAGTTATTTAGTTTTAAGATACTTCCCTTAATTTGTTATGAAATAATCTATTCAGGAAGACTTTATTCAGATCAAAACTTTGATTATATAATTAATGTTTCTGAAGATGGATGGTTTGGGAGTTCTATTGGACCAAAACAACATTTTGTACACAGTATATTTAGAGCGATTGAGAGTGGAAAATATGTAATTCGTTCAGCTAACAATGGTATGGCAGCTATCGTTAACCCCATTGGAAATATTGAAGGACAAGTTGATTTTGGTAAAAATGGATATGTTGATTTTGAAAAATCAAGAAAATTTTCACCAACAGTATTTTCTAAATATGGAAATAAAATATTCTTATTAATAATTTTATTGTATATTTTTTTAATTTTTTCATTTAATAGAATTAAGAATGAGTAACTTAAAGAATTTTTTATTTACAAGCGAGTCTGTATCTGAAGGACATCCAGATAAAGTATCTGATCGAATTTCTGATATGGTTGTTGATAGTTATCTTTCTGGGGATCCTTTTTCTAGAGTAGCATGTGAAACGCTAACCACCACTAACAAAGTTGTTCTAGCAGGTGAAGTTAGAGGGCCAGATATAAAAAAAGATGAGCTGATCGAAAAAGTTAGAAATTGTATAAAAGATATTGGTTATGACCAAGAAGGTTTTACTTGGAAAGAAGCAACTAAAATAGAAAGTCATCTTCA